>TARA_R110002096_G_scaffold435981_1_pt1 | contig 18787 bp, 17 predicted proteins | sample TARA_R110002096 | Tara Oceans TARA_R110002096 (sample SAMEA4397295) | marine metagenome | biome: Polar Biome; feature: [DCM] deep chlorophyll maximum layer (ENVO:01000326); material: water (ENVO:00002006), including particulate matter (ENVO:01000060) such as... | depth 35 m
AATTGGGCTTTATCGCTCATTTTCTTGGCTATCGCACCTATTATCGGTTTACTGGTTAACTACGCAGGCAAACGATTTAAAGCCATTAGTAAGCGCTTGCAGGTTTCCATGGGCGACATTACCCATGTCTCATCGGAGTTAATCAACAACTACCGTGTCGTGCGTAGTTTTGGTGGTGAAGAGTACGAAAAAGAACGCTTTAAACAAGCCAGTTTTTCCAATCTAAGGCAAGCGATGAAGATGGTACAAACCGGCGCCATCAACACCCCAGTATTACAACTGATAGTTGCCTCAGCATTGGCGCTAATGATCTACCTGGCCTTGCTACTGATGACCCAAGCAACCCCCGGCGAGTTTGTCGCCTATATTACCGCTGCAGGCCTAATGCCTAAGCCCATAAGGCAACTGAGCGAAGTAAACGCCAATATCCAAAAAGGCATCGCCGGTGCGGAAAGTATTTTTGAGGTGCTCGACCAAGCACCCGAACAGGATAATGGCGGCTATGAAGTAGACCGCGTCAAAGGCCATATTGAAATTAAAAACGTAAGCTTCAATTACCCAGGTACTGAAGAGGCGGTTCTTAAAGACATCAATATCGACATTAAACCCGGCATGATGGTGGCCTTGGTCGGTAAATCCGGCAGCGGTAAAACAACCTTAGCCAACTTAATTCCCCGTTTTTACCAACACCAACAAGGCGATATTTTGCTAGACGGTACCGAGGTCAAGGATTACAGCTTAAAAAATCTAAGGCAACATATCTCGCTCGTCACCCAAAACGTAACCCTGTTTAACGATACCATCGCCAATAACATTGCCTATGGCGCATTGAAAGACACACCGTTGGACGACATTAAAAAAGCCGCCGAAGACGCCAACGCAAAAGAGTTTATTGAACAACTACCTAACGGCTGGGACACCATGGTAGGCGAAAATGGCGTTAAGCTGTCTGGTGGGCAACGTCAACGGCTAGCTATCGCCCGCGCCCTATTAAAAGATGCACCTATTTTAATTTTTGACGAGGCGACTTCAGCCCTGGATACCGAATCCGAAAAACTCATCCAACAAGCAATGGAAACGGTTATGCATAAAAGCACCACCTTGGTTATTGCGCATAGGCTGTCGACTATTCAAAACGCTGATCTTATTTTAGTGATGGATAAAGGAAAAGTGATCGAACAAGGTACGCATCAAAGCCTCATAGCTAACAACGGGGCCTATAAAAAACTATTAACGAATCAAATAACGTAAATACCTTCATGAAAAAGAAACTCGTCTTTATTTTATCTAGCAATTACTCTGGTTCGCACTTTTTATCCCTCCTGTTGGGCAATCATTCCAAAACAGTCCATCTAGGTGAGACAAAAACGTAATAAAAGACGATGTAAATTGCTATGCCTGCGGTGTTTTAAATGACTGCGTTTTACTAAAAGACATCAATCAACTACCGACAGACTCCCTGTACCCAGAACTATTTAATCGCGCGGGCGAACAAATCAATTTGCTCATTGACACCTCCAAAAAAATAAAATGGATGACTCAGTTTATCCATAATCAAACCGATTATGAGATCAAAGTCATTCATTTAATGCGCGACCCAAGAGCACTACTCAGAAGATGGAAAAATAAATACACTTCTATAACCAGTCGACTTAATCAAAGAAGAAAAGCTTTAAAGGCTTTCCCTGAAAAAACATTCAGTCTACTTTTTAGTAGTTAAGATACTATCTACCTATATAAATGGCTTAAGCAGAACCAAGAGATTGCTAACTTCATAAAGCAACACAAACTAAATACAAAAATCACTACTTACCATGATCTGACTCTAGATCCCGATAAGTCCTTATCTGCACTCATGGAGTGGTTAGACGAAGGTTATGAAGCCTCACAATTACGTTACTGGGAGTTTGACCACCATGGCACTCAAAAAAGCGAGTATGAATGGGTTAAAAAACAACAGACCACCTCGTATTTCGATTTACGTTGGAAAGATGAGCTAACTCCAAGTCAATCTGAATTGTTATTAAGCAACTTCGATTTTAAGGCATTCATAAATGACAAACATTTGTTACAACTTGAAAATGGTCTAACGTCGGCAAAATGACTCAAAAAATAAGCGGTTATATTCCTAACTTTCTACCCGACTGCTTTGATAACTACCATCAACCACGTGCTGACACCACGCCTGGTTGTCTAAATACCATTGCACTGTTTTTCGGATACCGCTCTCAAATGTTTCTATTGGCTCCCAACCAAGCTCTTTTTGTATTTTAGTCGCATCAATAGCATATCTAACGTCGTGCCCTGCTCGGTCAGTAACGTAAGTAATTAAATTTTTATAATCACTTATGCTGGCTGGTTTTTGAGGGACCAATTCTTCCAATAGCTGACAAATCGTATGAACCACGTCGATATTTTTCTTTTCGTTATGGCCGCCGATATTATAGGTTTCATTAACGACACCCGTGGTGGCCACTAACACCAACGCCCTTGCATGATCATCCACATATAACCAGTCTCTAATTTGGTTGCCTTTACCGTAAACCGGCAACGGTTTACCCGCTAAGGCATTCAAAATAACCAAGGGGATTAACTTTTCTGGAAAGTGGTAGGGCCCATAATTATTTGAACAATTTGTAATCAGTGTTGGGAAACCAAAGGTTCTATACCATGCTCGCACCAAGTGATCAGAACTCGCTTTACTTGCAGAGTAGGGTGAACTTGGCGCATAAGGTGTCGTTTCAACAAACAGATCGTCAGTGCCTTCTAAATCACCGTAAACCTCATCCGTTGAGATATGATGAAAGCGAAAACCGGTTTTTTTATCCACTGCTAAACCCTGCCAATAGTGCCTTGCTTGCTCTAATAAATTATAGGTGCCTACGATATTCGTTTGAATAAACTCGGCAGGCCCATCAATAGAACGGTCAACGTGCGACTCAGCAGCTAGGTGCATAATAATATCGGGCTGCTGTTGCCTTAAAACCCGCGTTATTTCTTCTGCATCACAAATATCAACTTGCTCAAAAATATAACGCTCATTATCGCTAATCGTCACCAGTGATTCTAAGTTACCTGCATAGGTCAGCTTATCTACATTAATCACCTTATGATTGGTATCGTTAATCAGGTGTCGAATAACGGCTGAGCCTATAAACCCGGCACCGCCAGTCACTAAAATTGTTTTCATCTATTTTTTTCCTGCAATTCGGCTAAACACATTTTTAGAGACTCTCTCCAATAAGGAATAGTTAAATTAAACGTTTGCTTGATTTTTCTCTTATTTAGCACACTATACGCTGGGCGTTTTGCTGCCGTTGGGTAGTCTTTGGTTTCGATTGGTGTAACCTGGCAGCTTAAACCACTCTCACCAAAAATCGCCTTAGCAAAGTCATACCAACTGCATACGCCTTCATTAGTGTAATGATAAATTTCAGTGGCAAAAACGGCCTGATTAAAGTATTTACTTTGCGTCACCGTCATAATCGCTTGGGCTAAATCATTCGCGTAGGTAGGGCTACCAATTTGATCATAAATAACCGCTAGCGAATCACGCTCTGCACCCAGTTTTAGCATCGTCTTAACAAAGTTACTACCCGTTGGCGAATAAACCCAACTGGTTCGAACAATTAATGCATTGTTTTCCATCGTTTGCATAATCGCTTGTTCAGCTGCCAGTTTAGTAGCCCCATAAACACTCTGCGGATCGACTGGATCTGTTTCAACATAAGGTCGGTATTGTTGGCCGTTAAAAACATAATCCGTAGATATATGAATCAGTTTAGCGTTTTGTTCTTTAGCGATAGTAGCTAACTGTTTGACGGCTAAGTGATTAACCGCATCGGCCGCTGCTGTATCAGACTCTGCTTTATCCACCGCGGTATAGGCAGCACAATTAATAATCAAATCAAATTTATTACGCTGAAAATATTGGCGCACTTGTTCCTGTTGGCACAGATCAAGCTTTGTACGGTCTACAAACTCCATCGTGTAATGAGGGTATTGACCTGCCAACCGAATAAACGATTGCCCCACTTGCCCTTGGCTACCGGTCACTAAAATAGATTGCGGCTTAGGCATAGTAGTTGGTCTGACTATCAAAACAGCGGCCGAGGTCTGACCAAGAGGGTTGCTGAGTATCTTTGGCCGATAACGATAGGCTCTCACGCGTTAACAACCAATCTATACCCAACTCAGGGTCATCAAACGCCAAACCTCTATCGTATTCAGGAGCGTAGTAATTATCTACCTTATAAGCAAAGGTTGCCGAATCGCTCAGCACCACAAACCCGTGTGCAAAACCACGTGGTACAAAAAGTTGTTTTTTATTTTCTGCTGTTAACTCAACCGCCACGTGTTGGCCGAAGTGCTCACTACCCCGCCGTAAATCAACCGCCACGTCTAACACATGCCCTTCGATCACCCGCACTAATTTACTTTGTGCATAAGGTGGTAGCTGAAAATGCAGCCCCCTTAACACGCCTTTGGATGATTTTGACTCGTTATCTTGCACAAAATTTATGCGATGCCCTAACGCCTTTTCGAGTAGGTCTTGTCGAAACGTTTCGCTAAAATAACCCCGTTCATCACCGTGTAAGATTGGCTCAATAAGCAACACATCAGGAATTGATTGCGGCGTAATATTCATATTGAACTAAGCATCTTGCGCACAACGAAGAAGGTATTGACCGTATTGATTTTTTGCCAGCGGTTGCGCTAAATCGATTAATTGTTGCTTACTAATATAGCCCTGTTCAAAGGCAATTTCTTCCAAACACGCCACTTTTAAGCCTTGTCGTTTTTCAATAATCTCAATAAATTGCGCCGCTTCGAGTAAACTTTCATGTGTGCCCGTATCTAACCACGCGTAACCGCGGCCCATTAGTTCAACTTTTAGCCGTTGCTCCGATAAATAGAGCTGATTAACCGATGTTATCTCCAGCTCACCCCTATCGGAAGGCTTAACTTCTTTTGCTTTTTGAATGACATCGTTTGGGTAGAAATATAAGCCCGTGACTGCGTAATTGCTTTTGGGATGTTTAGGCTTTTCCGCCAAACTGATCACATTACCCGCCTTATCAAACTCAGCTACACCGTATCGCTCAGGGTCAGACACGCGATAACCAAACACAGTAGCACACTGTTGCTCACTCACATTATTAACAGCATTAGCCAGCATAACGGTCAAGTTGTGCCCATGATAGATATTATCGCCCAGCACTAAACACACGTCATCGTCAGCAATAAACTCTTCACCCAAAATAAAGGCTTGTGCCAAACCATCTGGCGATGGTTGCGCCACATAGTCAAAACGTATCCCCAACTCCGAACCGTCACCCAATAAACGTTGGAAACTGGCTTGATCTTCAGGTGTCGTAATAATAAGAATTTCTTTAATACCCGCCAACATCAGCACCGAAATTGGGTAATAAATCATCGGCTTGTCGTACAACGGTACTAATTGTTTGGAAACACCGCGTGTTATCGGGTAAAGGCGAGTGCCACTACCGCCTGCTAATACAATGCCTTTCATTGAAAGTCCTCAATTTTATCTGTAACGTCAAGTTGGGATTATAAAGGGTTTCTTACCTTTTTTAGATGATATGACTAGCTTATCTAAATACCGTAAAGCCCTTATCATTTAAAAGTTATTATTTTTATTCAGTTTTTTAATTATTGTAATTTGAAAACCAAAAAACTCCGTACGTAGATTTTAAAAATTTAAGTCCATAAAAAATCAAGGCTATATTTAGTTAACAACGCATGCTTGTTTTTAAATTTACTTTTCCATTTATCCGCGCCTTTTTGGTAAAAAAACAGCGTAAAAATAACGTAGCTAACTAGAGAATATATCCACTCAAAAACTTGCAAGTTTAAGACACCTAACTTAAATAGTGGTAACAGAACAAAAGTCCACGGAGACTTATTGTGCTTCTTTAAATAAAGCACTAAACTCTGCATCATCATAAACTTCTTTTTTGCGAAAACTTGTTTGGATGAACGCCCACCCAAGTGGATCATCTCCGCCTTTGGATAATACGACACCCTGCAGCCTGCTTCTTTAATTCGACAACATAGGTCTACCTCTTCGTAGTACATAAAAAATTGCTCATCAAAACCATTATGTTTTTCAAAAACCGCGCGCCTTATTAACAGTGCAGCACCTATAAGTTGATCTACGTCGCTATTTTTAGCGTAATCAAAATCACGATTTCGCCAACGCCTTACGTCAGTCCTAAATAGACCAAAAAATTTAAAAATTGTGTGCCTGCCAAATGCTCCTTTTAAAGTAGGAAAACCCTTAACTGATTTCTGTAAACTGCCATCTTCATATAAAACACATGGGCCACATATTGCAACGTCTTCGTTTGTGTCCATAAAGCTGACCAATTTATCGAGTGTACTCGGTAAAAGCACTGTATCTGGGTTTAAAATAAACAGATACTCGCCCTCAGCGTGCTCAGCAGCTTGGTTATTTGCCCGCCCAAAGCCTAAATTATCGTTATTTGCAATGACCTTTATTTTGGGGTGATTTTTCTTTAGATAAAACACTGAGTCATCTGAACTTGCATTATCTACAACTATAATTTCATAACTAAACAAGGTTTGACTTTTATAAATGCTATCAATACACGATGACAACTCAGCCTTTACATTCCATGAAACGATAATAATAGAAACTTTAGTGGCCATTTATACTTTCCTTAATTTCAAATAGACCACCTAAAGTTTATCTAAGTAATGGCCGTCTTAGTCTATATTTATTAAAACAATCCCAACGTTAGATCAATTTTAACCTTGGAAAACCGAATGCTTTACCCAAAGCCCCCCCATGGTGCTTCATATTCACCCTTGTCTAAGGCATCTAAAATATACTGTGCTATTTGTTGGGCATTGTAATTATCGTGACAGTGCGCCATCCCGGCATCTGCAATAATTTGGCGTTCTTTTTCATGTTCCAGGTACCAATTAATCAGCTCTATACACTCCTCTTCAGTATCAAAATAACGAACATGTTTATGGTCTTCCATTAGCTGCTCAGTATCAGGTACACGTTTTGCCAAAACTAGGCTACCACAGGCACTATAATGCGTAAATCGATCAGAATGATAAAGTGAAACATTGTTGATTGCATTAATTGAAACGCCAATCCGAGCACCACTAATAGCGTAAAGGTAATCAATTCCGCTAATTTTTGGAAAATCAAGACAACCAAATATTTTAACGTTGGGAAGCTCAGCAACGTGTTGGAGTACTTCCTGACGAACGCTTTCACCTGCCTTGATACCTAGGCTATGCTGTATTTTACCCGTCCACAACACATTGCTACGCCACTTTTCGCTTACTTCGTATCTATAATCATTATCAGGGTCAATTAAGTTCGGCATGAACAAACATTTCTGTGCGCCTGCTTTTTCATACTCTTGTATGAATTCACCATTATTGGTAGCAAAAAGAACATCCATTTCACACCCCAATTCAACGCGCCCTGTATTGTTGCTAGGCCAGGGATCACCATCCCAAGCAAAAAAAACGGCTAATGGTAAAGCAGCTCGAAGTTGACGCACCGTTTGACTATCTAAACCCCTCGCGAAGCCAATATACACAATATCAGGTTGAAACTCTTTAGCGTACTTGCAGACCGCTTCATCCGTTTGTGCCTTATAGAAACGGTGGTTTATTTTACGGCTTTTGAATGGGCTTAATTGAGCCATGACGCCTGTGTAACTTAGTAATCGCGCATCATGACCAAGACGGATAAAACCTTTGGCTAATTTAGGGATTTGGTCCAAATATATCTTTTTAGGACTAATATCAATTTCAGATATCATTAATATTTTTCTGCACACTTTCATCTGCTTACCATCAGAGGATTTTCTTAATAATTTGATTTAAATACACCCTATCTTTTAGGTCATCTACCTGTCTACCTGATGGGCTACCATCAACATATTTATATTTTAGTGGGCGTGCTTGCTCGTCCTTTTTAATAAACCATTCATATTCAACGTCTAAATGCCCTATATCAATGGCCTGGAAGCCCTTATTGTGTAGATCAAACGCAAGAACTGTTGCAGTTGGACCTAAGGCAAGCAAAATCAACTTGTCCGCACTAATCACAGCAAATGATGAAAGAATCTCATCGTACTTCTCAAAGGCATTACGAGCAGGGCACAGAATACGTGAAATACTATTAGCTCCCTCTAATAAATCATTAAACAAGCCAAAACGAGTACCTTCTCCTTCACAAATAAGGACATCTCGCCCGTGCCAAATTTTTTTTATTTTCTCGAAATAGCTTTGACAGTGTATGTACTGCGCATCTGTTTTCCGATACGGCATATAAGCTCTGGTAAAAAAAGCACTATAATACGTTCTATCCATATCTAAGTAGCTATAGACCAAACCCCTTTTTTTAACCAACCATTTTCGCCAAAAGTCAGCCACTTTGGGCTGATACTCTTCCAGTGAACTAAAACAATCAGGCAAAGCGACTAATAATGTTTTGTTATTTGAATGTAACGTCTGAAGAAGCTTTTTTGATAATTCGGCTGAAGGTTTTTGAAAGTTTATTGCAAGTTTTCTCATTAAACGAAACTCACCATCACCAAATCGAGCTAATGAATATCGACCTGAATTAATAAAATCAACAGTTTCGTCGGCATTTTTAATAATTGGAGTTTTTAATGCCTTATCGTCGTTTAATGCTGTTGATATGAGTTCAAAAGGTAGGTTTTTTTTCCTATAAAACTGAATCTCAGCTTCATGGTCTTTATTTGAGATACCTAAGTACCTCTTATTAAAACGCGCCCATTCCTTTTTGATTTTTTGAAACATTATTCCATTCTGTAAAATTATAGGACGCATTAAGAATCATTTCCCAATTGTCATTTTATTTTAAAATAAATAACCGTGCAAAGCCCATCAACAAGTTCATACGTCTATTATTTCAGAACTTAAATTAATAGCCTTTAACCAAAAAATTCTATTTTATTTTTAAATCAACAGTAAACTTTTTATTTCAATATGGCTCTTAACGCTATAACCAGTATACAATGAAAACTCGCTCTAAATGACATCTAGACAAACTACTCGATGACAAACAACTCAACGACCTGCCCAATCTGCCAATCTGCCAATCCACAGCTAATTATAACTTTTCTAGTCGAGACCTAATGTTCGATCATTATGACCGCTTCGACTATTTTAAATGCATAAACTGCCTTGCTGTATTTCAAAATCCAATGCCAAGCGATGATCAGATTAATAGTTTTTATCCAGAAAACTACTCAGTTTTCGATGAGAAATCACGATTTAGGCAATTAAGCCCTTTAAAAAAAGCCATTTTGTGGAAAACAAAGGGTTACGATCATTTACAACCCAGCTTATTGTTCAAATTCCTTTCCACTTTAGCCTCCCCTTTTTATTCACTGGATAAACCTGCTTTTATAAAAGGTGGCGTGTTATTAGACGTTGGATGCGGTAACGGACGGTATCTATCGACTATGCAATCGCTAGGATGGTCAGTTCGCGGTGTTGAGTTAAGTGAAAATGGTTTAAAGGTCTGTCGTGCTGCTGGCCTTGATGTACATCATGGGGATTTACCATCGGCGAAGTTTGATGACGAAAGCTTTGATGTTATTACAGTACGGCACGTTATCGAGCACATTCGTGATATTCATGCCTTTGTCGCTGAATTATTTCGCATTTTAAAGCCCCATGGTAAATTACTCATTGAAACGCCTAATAGTGAAGCATTAGGTCGAAAGTATTTGGGGCCTAACTGGTTTGCCAACGAAGTCCCACGACACTTAATTTTATTTTCAATAAACAATTTAACAACGCTAGCGTCAGAGCACGGCTTAAAGCGGTTTAGCTATTGGTATCATACTTCGCCTAAAATTATACTTAACAATATCGACTACATTACTGAAAATACCGGCAAACCCTCAAACAAAAACAAATGGAAACGGTTACTTGCCCGTTGTTATATCTGGACGCCCCGCTATACAAAAAAAGGGGATATTATTCATTCGGTTTTCACCAAATAGCACCATGGCAACAAACATTCTTTTTATTTCTAAGTCCTATAACTCGTCGTCAACACGTTATAGAGCGCTACAGTTTTTTCCCTATTTAAAGTCACATGGGTTTAAACCTAAACATGTTTCCGCATCGGGTGGATTACTCGCTATTTTAAAAACTCTTCGGCTTGCCAATCAAGCTGACGTCGTAATTGTCTTACGAAAAACATTCCCTTTAATTATTACGTGGCTATTACGCCTAGTGTCCAAAAAATTGATATTCGATTTAGATGATGCCATTTTTTGCCGCAGCAATGGCGCTATCTCTAAGACACGAATGAAACGTTTTAAAACCATTGTTTCGAAAAGTGATCATGTTTTTGCCGGCAACCAGTTTTTAGTCGATAACGCTTTAAAATTTAATTCATCTGTCAGCCTTATTCCAACCAGTATCGATGTTGAAAAATACAATGTACCAGCAAGAAAACCTACAGACTGGATCGACCTAGTATGGATCGGCAGTCATTCAACCTCAAAGTACTTACTCGACTTAATACCTGTTCTTGACGACATTGCCGCAACACAACCTTTATTGCGACTGAAAGTGATTGCAGATTTCGACATACCTGAGGCTAAAATACCGACTCTTATCATTCCCTGGAGTGAAAGCGGCGAGGCCTATGAACTTGCATCTTCTCATATTGGCATCGCGCCGATGATTGAAAATGACTGGACGAAAGGAAAATGTGCACTAAAAGTTCTACAGTATATGGCAGCAGGCTTACCCGTCATTTCTTCTAATGTCGGCGTTAATAGCGAAGCCATAAACTCTGAAAAGAATGGTTTTTTAGTCACCACACCTGAAGAGTGGAAAAAGGCAATAAAAACCCTAATAGATGATCCTGAGTTAAGACAAACCATAGGCGGGAAAGCCAAAAAAGACGTTAAATGTTACGATATAAACAAGGTTGTTGATCAAATATCAAACGTACTCAGTTAACGAATAGCAAATCGTACAGAAGGAATAACCCATTACTTTATAAATCCTTACAATACGGATTTCTTTTCCACTTTAACGGCCAACTGATATGAAAGCGTTGAATATCTTTTGTGTATTGCCGTAAAAACATTTTTTTGCCTTGCTTGCTTTTCATCCCGTCCAAATCAATAAACATAGGACCTTTATCAGCGCACAGTATATTTTGTGCTTTTAAATCGCCGTGGCTAATTTGGCTGCGTTTTAATAGTGCAAATAAAGCCTGTATCTTTTTAGCCCAATGTTGCCTAGCTTCATCATCGTAACGTTGGTTTTCAAAAATATCCCACGCTCGTGGTGCGTCTATATATTCAGATAAAAGATACGAACGGCGTCTTATTGGCCCCCAGCGTTCTTCAATTAATGCGTAGGAAAGTGCTGTGGGTATGCCTAACATTTCTAATACTAAGCCATTTTTCCATGAAACCGCCGCTCTGGACCGAATAAGCCCCCTCAGCAAGGCATATACTGGGTTTTTAATATTATAGCGTTTTAGTACGTATGACTTGCCTTGTATTTCTATTCGGGCAACGGTTGCTGTACGTCCGTCTTTTAATAGCTGACCCGCTTCAATTAGTTGGTCAGGGGTTTTTAAGGCTTGTTCTATTTCCTCAGTATAAAAACCTCTCTTTGCGACTAAAAATCGTGATGCCGTTTGTTGGCAAATATACGGCGTACAGCTTCTAAAAACCTTTTTATCGATAAACCTTTTTTGCCGCCAGCGGCGTTGCTTAATCAATAGACCTGCCCACTTATTTTGATCCATATCCCAACCGGATCGATCAGCGGTAACGGTGTGTAATACTTGATAGGTCTGCTCATCCCAAGTAATTGCTAGTTGAGCATAGAACAAGGCCATATTTTGAATCGACTCAGCCGTGCTCACTGAGCTTTTGTTATAAGCAATATCACCCGCATCGATTAAGGTTAACTGATCATCGCGTAGTAGAAAGTTATCTAGGTGCGGGTCTTTAATAATAAAACCCGCATCATGACACGTTAAAATTAACCGCGTCATAGCCGACATGACAGTTTTAAATTCTGCTGCTTTCGGCTCTGTTTTTAACCAGTCAGCCAAGGAGACAGCTTTATCGATATACCCTATCAATAACAAGGCCGCATCGGCTTGCTCGGTTGCATGTAACAACTTAGCGGCTTTTACACCGGCTTTATTTAATGCTTCAAGGTTCAGTTTTTCTTTAAGGGCATAATGCTTATGCCCCGACCCATAAAACAACTTAGCGATAACCGTTTGGCCTTGCCATGTAGCGCGACAGGTCAGTCGTTTACCACTTAGGTGTCTAAGTACGTGTTGCAATTCAAGCGCGGTGTTATTAATTGATACAACTAACGGTTCGTCGCTTTGTTTAGCCCACGCATCAATGTTCGATAGCTGGCTCATGGCATTAAATCACTTAAGGTTTGCCAGACTAATTTAGCCGGCAGGGTTTGGTAACAGGCCGGTTTAACGTCGCTTGGTTGATCGTATTTACATTCTTTTTTTAAACACGGTGAACAACTAAAATCTGCTTGAAGACAGCGGCTATTCGGCCCCATTGTTCCTGTTAAAACAGAACTGGTTGAGCCATACAGCGTAACCGCTGGGGTATGACACGCCGCCGTTAAATGCGCCAAACCGCTATCAACCCCCACCACCCCTTGCGCGTGCATTAACACGGCAGTTAAGGCCTTTAAATCGGTTCGTGGTAGCACGTACGCCTGTTCAGACGTTTGCGCCAGCATTTCAGCGCGCTCCTTTTCTACTTTGTTACCCCAAGGCAGATACACACTCAGCCCTTGTTTAACGGCTAAGGCAATCAAATCTTTCCAGTAGGTATCTGGCCAATGTTTACTAACCCAAGTGGTGGCGTGTAAAAAAACCACATACGGGGATTGTAATCCCTCAGGCTTTGTAAACGCTTCGCGTTGTAAGCCATAAGAGAGCGGTTTATCGTCTAGGGTATAACCCAAACACCCAGCAAACAATTGCCTAACGCGTGTTATCGCGTGTTGGCCTTTCGCTATGTCTATTTTGGTTTGGTAAGCCCATGCTGATTGCCCTTCTCGACAACTGCTTTGTGATAACCCACAGCGTTTGCCGCGTGCAAAACGTGTAAGTAGCGCACTCTTAATCAAGCCTTGTGCATCAATCACTAGGTCATACTGTTGCTGACGAATAGCCTTTATACAAGCGCGGATTTCCGCACGGTGCTTAAAAGGGTTTTTACGCCATACACGAATTGAAACCGGAATAACCCGGCTAACGCTTGGGTGTAGCGCAGGGATATCTTGAAAGGCTTTTTCAACCACCCAATCAAACTGAATATCCGGTATTGCTGCCGCAGCATCGCTTACAGCGGGCAAGGTATGTATTACATCACCCAAAGATGATGTTTTTATAACTAGAACCTTCATGTTATCTAAAAGAACATTTAATTAGTATTTGTTGGGGGCTTATTAACTTAGAGATATGATTTTAGCATCATACAAGTGTAAATTTTTATCTACTGTTCGTTAAAAAATTCCCCGGATTTTGTGTACATTAGAGATTTCAGAACTTAATTTAACCATTTGACCTTTGACCGAATATGCAATAAACCCAATATTTTCATACTGGCCAATTAGCCAGTCGACCTGTTTATCTAGTTCAACAAAAACATTATTATTACTACTTTACACACTTGAAAGTATCTATAATTAATCGTGCTATTAAAGCTGTGATCGCGTAAAAGTTAAGGCTGTTTATTTACTTAATCCAAACAAACGAAGGGATATAGGATGTACGACTGGAAAAAGAACACTAACGACCCAATGGACCCCACAGCTCATGCTGAAATGTCAAAGTATCTTTTATCAAGACTCTTTGGGTATGAATGCTCTAGAATCGAACTCATACAGCAGTTCGCCGCCAATAAGAAAGTTCTTGATATTGGGGCTGGCGAACATGACCCTAAGTATTTTAGTGAAAATTGGGAGCATCAACACATTGCTTCAGCCGCGCAACATTGCACCGGTCTCGACTTAGAACAACACTTAGTCGACCATTATAATAGCAAAGGATTTAATTTTATTTGTATGGATGCGACCAGCGCAGAAAATACGGGAGAACAATACGATTTTATTTTTTGTGGTGACGTGATCGAACATACTAACTCACCGGTTGATTTGGTTCTATTCATTAAACGCCACTTAAAACCGGGTGGGTCAGCAATACTAACCACCCCCAACCCCTTTTCTAATTTTATGCGTAAGTGGCAATCTCAAACCGGGCATGAGTTTTTTCAAGCTAATTTAGAGCATACCTGTTGGATAACCGCGACTACAATGAATGAAATTTGTCGTCGAGCCAAAGTGAACCTACATGGTATTCACCTAAACAAATCAGTAATCGACGTTAGAAATAAAGAAGCTGGTTTCCCAATAGACCTTTTAATTCCTGAATTTGTTTTTGAAATCCGCCATTAAATTTTTATGACATTTACACCAGTGATTCTAATTAAGTAATATTAACCACTATGTATCGAATTGCATCATTAGTATTTATTCTTTTATTAACTAGCTGCAGTCTGTACGAGGATAAGCCCCAACCAGACACTCACCCAAATTTATCAAATAGGGATATAAAACTTATTTCTATAATTGGCGATTTACCTGTACCACCTAAAGAATACGAATGGACTGTTTACAAAGGCTTAGCTTTTTTAAAGCCTATATTTTGGCGTTCCTATAAGAACAATAAAATTTATGTCTCCACACCATTACCACTAACCCAAGAGGGTCAATATGAGTCCGGTATTTCTGTCCGAACCATACGTCATATTAAATCACAAAACGGTATTAGTGCCGATAAAGCAGCCCTTAGATTAATTAATATTATTGATAAAAAGAAAACCACCAAACGGTTAATCTTTTCAAAAGACTTTACTAAAAAGGTCAAACTTTTACGTTATCGCTATCAAGATACTAGCAATCCTAAAGCGCCGTTTATTGTACATATGCACTTTTTAATTGATAACGAGCAAAGCTACATTAATATTTTTGATTATAAAGCCCCTGTTAAAAATTGGGATTACACTTGGAAAACCAGGGCCTTATTTATTTTTAATAACCTCCGCCCCGTAGAGTTTTTAGAGTAATGTCAAAGTAGCCTATACGAAACTATATTCATTCAATATGCCTAAAAAAAATCTTAATATTGCCATTTCAATACGCCCTGATATTGACGACAACACCTTGTTCCATAATGGTGTCAGCCAAAACATCGCCTTTTTATCTGACTTGTTTGGTTTATTGGGGCATAACGTGTTTCTGCACATAAATACAGACAGAGAGAAGAAAACATTAGCATTAGCTAACAGTAAACGTTACCCACTTATTACCGATGCAGATATAAACAATAAATCCAATACCTTCGATCTGGCTATCGAGGCCGGCCAAATATTATCCGTCGTTCAACGTGAAGCTTTTATTGCTAGAGGTGCAAAAGTGATATCACTGCACTGTGGTAACCAGCTCATCATGGACATGGAAACCATCTTGTATACCGATGGCAGTAAAACTGGCATTCGACATATCCCCGATTTTATTGATGATGTCTGGATACTTCCGCATCATGCGCACCAGTTAACGTATATGGAAGTTTTGATGGATGCTGAAGTCAACATATGCCCCTACATCTGGGAGCCCTACTTTCTTCCTAAACAACATAAACGTTCAATACGCTTTCGTGATAAACCCAATATCTATGTCATGGAACCCAATATTAGTGTTTTAAAGAATGCACTTATTCCTATTACTATTATTGAATCGCTACATAGAAAAAATCCTGATTTATATAATAAGGCCTACATTGTTAATGGCATGAAAATTTATGATCACCCATTTTTTCTGACTAACATAACTAAAAACTTTGGCGCGGTTAATAATAAAGTCTCTGCTGATAACTTATATTTTACTCCTCGGGCAACCTTTGTAGAAGCGTTTACACACTTTGATATATTACTGAGTCATCATTGGAAAAATTCTTTAAATAACCTTTCATTTGAAGCTATATTTTGTAATATACCATTCGTCCATAATTCAGAAGAAATGTCTGATATAGGCTATTTCTATTCTGAATTTGACGTAAGAGAAGGCTCGCACTCACTTGAAAAAGCGTTAACAAATAATAAAAAAGATTACGCTAAAAACGAAATAAATAACCAACAATTCCTCAAATCATTTTCTATTCATAACAAACAGATACAAAAAAAATATTCCGCACTAATAGAAAAGGCTCTTTCAAAATAACTATGGGCAACAGCAAAAAATTTAAACTTGGGATCAGTATCGGCAGCACCATGGACCTGTCAAAAATGTCCGTAACAGGTGTGCCACAAAATATTGTTTTTTTGTATGAATTAATGGCCTTAATGGGGCATGAGGTCACCCTAATTACTGATGCCGCGGTGTCTTACCAAACCATTCAATTAGCGCGAGGAAAGTCTTACAACATATGCTCCATTAACGACGTTAGTGGCCCATCACAACTTGATGTTTTTCTTGAAATGGGTCAAATATTTACGGTTGCGCATCGTCAGCTACTCAATGCCAGTGGCTGTAAAATTGTTTCAGTACGCTGTGGGAACGCACTCATCATTGACATGGAGGACTTATTTACCAAGTCGGCTGTAATAGAAGGCAAACAACATATTCAAGATTATATCGACCATGTTTGGATTTTACCGCACCATAAACACCAAGCTTCTTATTTAGAATCACTTCTTGAGGCCAAAGCCTCTGTTATGCCCTATATTTGGGAACCTTACTTTATTGATGAAGCCCAGTTTAATAACACATTCCGTGATCCATTAAATATTTACGTTATGGAACCCAATTTTAGTGTACTCAAAAACGCATTAATTCCAATGGTCATTATTAACAATCAGTTTAAAGTTGACCCAAATTCCTTTAATCAGGCTTTTATTGTCAATGGTGATAAATTACCTAAAAACACTTACTTTCTAAATAATATTACCGCTAACTTAGATTCATTAAACGCACGTATTGCCCCAAATAAAGTGTTTTTTACACCTCGCTGCCAATTTCAAGAAGCGTTTGTTCATCCTGATGTTTTACTGTCCAATCACTGGCTTAATGGGTTAAATAACCTTTCTTTTGAGGCACTTTATCTCGGCGTTGCTTTTGTCCATAACTCCGAGTTCTTCCAAGAGTTAGGTTATTTTTACCCCGGTTTTGATGCCCACCTTGGTCAACAAGCGCTTAACGATGCGCTCAATAACCACAACACTAACTTTCCTGCACACTTATCAAAAAATCGTAACTTTATAAAAAAATACTCTATTTTTGATACTACGGTTCAAAATGAATATTCAACATTATTAGAACAAGCAATTAATAGTTAAAGTAACTTCCCACCACCCTTCTAATTTTTTCTCATCATGCATACCATAAGATAGTGTACATAAATATATCGTCTCGCTAATCTAATAATCATAATGTTGTAGCTTAACCTTATATTTTTACTTTATTACCCCATAAAAAAAGGAGCGTAAAATACGCTCCTTTTTTTGTAACCAACTTTCGTTGGATTTTACATCGTTATTACCAGCTGATACCTGCACCAGCACCGATGGTTACATCGCTGCCACTGACACCGGCTGACATTTTAACGTTAACACTGTCAGTAACCATGGCTGATCCACCAAAGGCAATCGCTTGTTCGCCTTGGAAGTTACCATAACCTACACCCATTGAGTATTTATGCCCTGGGAGAGGTGCTGGAATATTCGCCATAGCCGCTACTGCTGCGATACCGCTCGTGTTGTCATCGATTTGATTTTGCAATCTGCCTTCAAGTGCATCTAACTGCCCTTTATTAACAGCATCATAGGTTGATACACCATCAGCTACGCCAGTTACAGTAATTGGGTCACCTGAGCCAACTTCGCTAAAGGTCGCACCATTATCATCCAACACCATTTGTGAGGACGTTGCTCCACCGCTTAATGTAGTGGATGTTGTCGTCACAACCAAACCGTTATCAGACACACCATTATTTAAGGTTAATGACACTTCAGCATCGGATAGTGAAAGCTCGCTATCGGTTGTTCCAGCAAACACCTCGCCATTTTCAACCGTTAGGTTACTCAAGCCATCAGCACTAGTGAATGAAGAATCACCACCGGTAACAGCTACACCCGCATTCAATGTTGTCGCACCATCTACATTCAGTGTTGTATTCACTTGAGCAGAATTTAACGTCGCTAGCCCAGTTGTTTGCAACGTACCTGTTGCAATATCACCCGTGTTAGTAATTCCGTTAGTTGTCGTCGCTCCATCAACATTCAACGAACCATCAAGCTGAGTTGCACCTTGGACAGTTAGTCCACCTAAGCCAATAGTCGCGGTTAACACTTCAACCTGACCATTAGTTGGGTCGTTCATTATCGTATCTATATCAACTGCATTCGATACGATATCCACTGCATTAGACGTAATGTCGGTTGCGTTTGATACGATATCCGTTGCATTAGACGTAATGTCGGTTGCGTTTGATACGATATCCGTTGCGTTAGACGTAATGTCTGTTGCGTTTGATACGATATCCGTCGCATTAGACGTAATGTCAGTCGCATTCGATCCAATAGACGTTGTGTTGTTCGAGATGTCCGTTGCATTCGATCCGATAGACGTCGTGTTGTTGCTGATCGATGTAGCGTTTGAC
>TARA_R110002096_G_scaffold47539_35_pt1 | contig 18761 bp, 15 predicted proteins | sample TARA_R110002096 | Tara Oceans TARA_R110002096 (sample SAMEA4397295) | marine metagenome | biome: Polar Biome; feature: [DCM] deep chlorophyll maximum layer (ENVO:01000326); material: water (ENVO:00002006), including particulate matter (ENVO:01000060) such as... | depth 35 m
GTGCTGGCGCGGGTGATCTATGGCTTCCGGCTGTCGGTGTCCTTTGCGCTGATCGTGACATTTCTGACCTCTGTCATCGGCATCGCGGCAGGTGCCGTGCAGGGCTATTTCGGCGGGTTGATCGACCTGATCTTCCAGCGGGTGATCGAGCTTTGGGGCTCCACCCCCAGCCTCTATATCATCATCATCTTTGCCGCGCTCTGGCAGATGAGTTTCTGGCTGCTGGTCGGGCTGATGGTGCTGTTCGGCTGGACGGCGCTTGTGGGCGTGGTGCGGGCGGAGTTTCTGCGCGCACGGAACTTTGAATATGTGCGTGCGGCGCGGGCGCTCGGGGTGTCGGACCGGGTGATCATGTTTCGCCACGTTCTGCCGAACGCGATGGTTGCCACGCTGACCATGGTGCCCTTCATCATCACCGGCACCATCGGTTCGCTTGCCGCGCTGGATTTTCTCGGCTTCGGCCTGCCTGCCTCGGCCCCCTCGCTGGGCGAGTTGACGTTGCAGGCGAAACAGAACCTTCAGGCCCCCTGGCTCGCCTTTACCGCGTTCACGGTGTTCGCGCTGATGCTGTCGCTGCTGGTGTTTATCTTCGAGGGCGTCCGCGACGCCTTCGATCCGCGAAAGACCTTTCAATGAGCGTTGCAGGCGACACGGTTCTGAGCGTCGAAAACCTGAATATCGGCTTTCGCCAGGATGGGCTCACGACCCCGGCGGTGCGCAATGTGTCTTTCACCGTGGGGCGCGGCGAAACCGTGGCGCTGGTCGGCGAAAGCGGCTCCGGCAAGTCGGTCACGGCACTGTCGACGGTGTCGCTGCTGCCCGGAAGCGCGGAAATCAGCGGCTCGGTGATGTACAACGGCACCCAGATGATTGGCGCGGCAGAGCCTGATCTGCGCCGGGTGCGCGGCAATGACATCAGTTTCATCTTTCAGGAACCGATGACCAGCCTGAACCCGTTGCACACCATTGAGACGCAGCTTGCCGAAAGCCTCGAGACGCACAAGGGTATCCGCCCCCGGTCGGGCCTCAAGCGGTTCCTCGAGGGGCTGATGGGCCTCCGCACCCCCCCGTTTCTTGTCGGGCTGGCGGTGTTTTTCAGCGCGACGCTGACCTATGCCAACTTTGCCCGCAACGCGCCCGATGCGCCGTCCTGGGGGTATTTCCTGGTGTTTCTGACGCGCGACCTGGGGCTTGGCGTGGCTTTCGGCCTGTTGGCTGCTGCGATTGTCGGGCTGCCGGTGCTGGGCCTTGCGTTTCTTTTGCGCCGCCATGCCAGCGCGTGGATATTGCGCAGCGAGGGGCGCGCGCTGATTCTGGAACTGCTGGAAAAGGTGGGGATACGCGACGCCGAAAGCCGGCTTGGCGCCTATCCGCATCAGCTTTCCGGTGGCCAGCGCCAACGGATCATGATTGCCATGGCGCTGGCGAACGGTCCCGATCTGCTGATCGCGGACGAGCCGACAACCGCGCTGGATGTGACCATCCAGGCCCAGATACTTGATCTGCTGGCCGATCTGAAGCAGCGCGAGAATCTCAGCCTGCTGTTCATCACCCACGACCTGGGCGTCGTGCGCCGCATTGCCGACCGTGTCTGCGTGATGCAGGGCGGCGAGATTGTTGAGCAAGGCCCGACCGCGCAGATTTTCACTGACCCGCAACACGCCTATACCAAAAAACTACTGGCAGCAGAGCCTGCGGGCCGGCCGGACCCAGTTGCGGCAACCGCGCCCGAGATCATCCGTACCGAAAACCTGCGTGTCTGGTTCCCGATTCTGCACGGTTTCCTGCGCCGCACCGTCGGCCATGTGAAGGCAGTCAACGACGCGTCAATTTCGGTCAGGGCGGGCGAAACCCTGGGGATTGTGGGCGAAAGTGGCTCTGGCAAAACCACCCTGGCGCTGGGGATTTTGCGGCTGATCAAGTCGGAAGGCCCGATCGTTTTCGTGGGGCGCAATGTTCAGGATCAGTCCTCGAACCAGTTGCGCGACCTGCGGCGCGAAATGCAGGTGGTGTTCCAGGACCCGTTCGGCTCCCTGTCGCCGCGCATGACGATCGAGCAGATCATCGCCGAGGGTCTGGGGGTGCATGGCACGGCCCCCGGCAAGGACAAGCACCAGATGGTGACCGAGATCATGCGCGAGGTCGGCCTCGACCCCGCCTCAATGGGCCGCTACCCGCACGAGTTTTCGGGCGGTCAGCGTCAGCGCGTGGCCATCGCCCGCGCGATGATCCTGCGCCCGAAACTGGTTGTGCTGGACGAACCGACCTCGGCGCTGGACATGACGGTCCAGGTGCAGGTGGTGGATTTGCTGCGCGAGTTGCAGCGTCGGCACGGTCTGGCCTATATCTTTATCAGTCACGACTTGCGTGTTGTGCGGGCCCTGGCCCATAAGGTCATGGTGATGAAACAGGGCGACGTTGTCGAAGCGGGGGACCGCGATGCAATTTTCAGCGCGCCGCAAACCGAATACACCCGCACCCTGATGGCGGCTGCATTCGGGCCAGCAGGGCCAAACGGTTGAGCCGGGAAAGACTTTATGAAGATCCTTTTTGTGCACCAAAATTTTCCGGGGCAGTTCTTGCATCTCGCTCCGGCGCTGAAGGAACGCGGACACACGGTCCAGGTTCTGACGCACAAGGGCAACGCTTTTGACTCCGGACTGCCGACGCTGCGCTACACCCACGATGTGGCGAAACCCAAGCCCGAAGAAACCCGGCTGGGCCGGACCTTTACGCAGATGTCAGACCGGGGTGTCGATGTGGCGCGCGGCGCGCGCACCATGCGCGACAAATACAAATACAATCCCGATGTGATCTTCGGCCATTCCGGCTGGGGCGAGACGCTGTTCCTGAAAGAAATCTGGCCCGAAGCCAAGCTGTTGGTCTATGCCGAGTTTTACTATCGTGGCGTTGGTCGCGATGTCGGTTTCGACCCGGAATTCAAGGTCGATCGCTTCACACAACTGCTCAGCGCGCAGTCTCGCGGGGCATATCTTGCGCAATCCTTGCTGCATGCCGATGCCGGGTTGGCGCCGACAAAGTGGCAGGCGAGCACCCACCCTCCGCTGTTGCAATCGATGATCGAGGTGATCCACGACGGAGTGAAAACCGACATCGTAAAGCCCAATCCCAAGGCCAAAATTACCCTTGGCAACGGCAAGGTGCTGAAGGCTGGCGACGAGGTGTTGACCTTCGTCAACCGTAACCTGGAACCCTATCGCGGCTATCACAGCTTCATGCGCGCCCTGCCGGATGTGATGGTGGCGCGGCCCAACGCGGAAGTGGTGATTGTCGGCGGTGACGAGGTCAGCTATGGCGACCCGGCCCCGAAAGGGCAAAAGTGGAAAGACGTCTACCTCGATGAGGTCAAGGACCGACTGGATATGAGCCGGGTGCATTTCGTCGGCAAGATCGCCTATCCGCATTTTGTCGAGTTGATGCAGGTCAGCCGCGCCCATGTCTACCTGACCTATCCTTTCGTGTTGTCATGGTCGATGCTGGAGGCGATGTCGGCCGAAGCCCTGGTCATAGGGTCCCGCACGCCGCCGGTTGAAGAACTTATCACCCATGGCAAAAATGGGCTTCTGGTCGATTTCTTCGATATCAAAGGCTGGTCAGACACCATCATCAAGGCGCTGGCAAAGCCCGAAGATTACATGCCGCTGCGCCGCGCCGCCCGCGAAGACATCATCAAAAACTACGACCTGCAAAGTGTTTGCCTGCCGAGAATGCTTGATTTCGTCGAGCGTCACGGACCGAAAGACTGAACTGTCCGGGCGCTTCGCGGCTCAGATCGCCGCGGAGTGTTGTGCCTTGGCGCTGTCATAGGCGTCAAACGCGCGTGCGATCATCCGGGTCAGGGGGCGGGCGCGTTCAGGGATGTAAAGCCCGCTTGCATCCAGCACCAGCATCTCTTCGAAACGGTCTTTGGCGTGCTGAAGCAACGCGGAAACCCGGTCCGGTGTGACGTCGAAATCCGCCAGAAGCTCTGCACGCAACACCTTGAAGTCGCACATCAGCGCCTCGATGATCCGGGCGCGCAGCAGGTCTTCACCGCCAAAGACATGGCCCCGGTGCGTCGGGAAGTTGCCGGCGCGGATGGCTTTGGTGTAATCTGCCGTACCGCTGACATTCTGCGCAAACCCTTGCGGAAAGCGGGAAATGGAAGATGCACCAAGCCCGATCAGCGCCACGGCCGTGTCATCCGTATAACCCTGAAAATTACGGCGCAGACGCCCGGCTTTCTGCGCCACGGCCAGCCCGTCATCGGGGCGCGCGAAATGGTCAATCCCGATCCCCTCATAGCCGTCCCAGGCAAACAGTTGCTGTGCCACCTCGAACAACCCGAGGCGCTCCTGCGCGGCCGGCAATGCGTCGGACGGGATCATCTGCTGACGCCGCGACATCCACGGTACATGGGCGTAGCCGTAAAGCGCCACCCGGTCAGGTGAAAGTGTCAGGAGCTTTTGAACAGAGTCGGCAATACGTTCGTTGTTCTGATGTGGCAGCCCATAGAGGATGTCGGCGTTCAGACTGCGCACCCCCCGCTCGCGGATCATGTCGACGACCTGCTTGGTCAACTCGTAGCTTTGCTCGCGCCCGATTGCCGCCTGGATAAGCGGGTCAAAATCCTGCACCCCGATAGAGGCGCGGTTCATCCCGCTTTCGGCCAGCGCATCCAGCCGCTCGGCGTCTATTTCGTTCGGGTCGATCTCTACCGAAAACTCGCCACCCTCGGCCATCGGCGTCATGTCAAAAATGGTATCGGCCAGTTCCCGCATCATCTGCGCCGGGATGAACGTTGGTGTCCCGCCGCCAAAATGCAGCCGCGACAGCTTTACCCCCGGCGCCAGCCGCGCTTTCAGCAGCGCAAGTTCCTGCTTGAGGGTTTCGACATAGGCGCGCACCGGTGCGTCCGTCGACGTGCCCTGGGTCCGGCAGGCGCAAAACCAGCACAGTCGGCGGCAGAACGGCACATGGAGATACAGCGAAATCTCGGCTCCGGCAGGTATCTCGTCGATCCACTGCGCAAAATCTGTAGGGCCGACGGCAGAACCGAAGTGCGGTGCCGTAGGATAGCTGGTATAACGGGGGACGCGCGCGTCAAATAGTCCGAAGCGCTGGAGTTGCGATTCAATGTTCATATGTGTCAAATGGCCCCCGGGTCGGGTAAAGCGCTTTGATGCAGATCAAATGAGTGAGTAAAAATGAGTAAGATGGAAATCGCCAAGCATCCGCAATCGTGCGAGGGTTGTCCGATCCGACATCGCGCTGTCTGTGCGCGTTGCGAGGAGGATGAACTCGCTCAGCTTGAGCAGATCAAATATTACCGCAGCTATCAGGCCGGGCAGCCGATCATCTGGTCCGGCGATCAGATGGATTTTGTGGCCTCGGTGGTCTCGGGAATCGCGACGCTGACCCAGACACTCGAGGACGGTCGCCGCCAGATGGTCGGCCTTCTGCTGCCATCGGATTTTGTGGGCAGGCCGGGGCGGGCGACGGCGGCCTTCGACGTGACGGCCAGGACCGATGTCGTGATGTGCTGTTTCCGCAAGAAACCGTTTGAAGACATGATGGTCGCCGTTCCGCATATTGGCCAACGCCTGCTGGAAATGACCCTGGACGAACTGGACGCCGCGCGCGAATGGATGTTGCTGCTGGGCCGCAAGACCGCACGCGAGAAGATCGCCAGCCTGCTATCGATCATCGCGCGGCGTGATGCGGGGCTTCATCTGAAAGAGGCCAGCGGAAAGATCGTGTTTGATCTGCCTTTGACGCGCGAAGAAATGGCCGACTACCTCGGGTTGACGCTGGAAACCGTCAGCCGGCAGATATCCGCCTTGCGCAAGGACGGGGTCATCTCGCTCGACGGAAAACGCCATGTGACGGTGCCGAATTTTGGCGTGCTGCTGGAAGTGGCGGGCGATGACAGTGATGGCGGGATGCCGTCCTGACGGCCCGCCCCCGATCAGTCGGATCGGGATCAGTAGGGCCGGAACGCAATGATGCTTGAATTTCACACGATGGATGTCTTTACCGACACGCCCTTCAGCGGCAATCCACTGGCGGTGGTGATGGGCGCGGACGGGCTGAGCACAGCGCAGATGCAATGCCTCGCACGAGAGTTCAACCTGTCGGAAACGATCTTTGTACAGCGCCCCGCCGATCTGCGGAACACAGCAAGGGTGCGGATCTTCTTTCCGACCGCAGAAATTTCCTTTGCCGGGCATCCGACCATCGGTTGTGCCATCCTCATGGCCGTGGCTTCGATGCCGGAGGGTGATTTTGATACCCGTATCGTGCTTGAGCAAGAGGCAGGGCTTGTGCCCGTTGCCGTGACCCGTCGCGCGGGGGTGGTCCATGCAGAACTGACCGCGCCGGTGGTGCCGCACGCGGCCACGGCGCCGCCGTTGCCGCTCGACCTGCTGGCCAGTGCGACGGCACTTTCTTCAGGGGAAATCGGCTTTGGCAGCCACGTGCCCGGCGTCTGGAAAGGCGGCCCGGCGTTTCTCTATGTTCCGGTCCGCGACCTGACCGCGATGGCCAAGGCGGTGCCCTGTGAACCCTTTTGGTCGCAGTTGATGCAACTCGCAGGTGTCGACAGCGCCTATCTATACACGCCGGGGCGGGGAGCAGATTACCGGGCGCGGATGTTTTCACCAACGGCAGGTATTGCCGAGGATCCGGCGACAGGCTCTGCTGCGGCCATTCTGGCGGCCCCGTTGCTGAAAGCCGGGGCGCTGGGCCCGAAGGAGACACGGCTGTCGCTGGCGCAGGGGGTCGAGATGGGGCGTCCCGGTCAGATCGCGCTGACGGTTATCTGTGAAAACGGGGCGTTGCAGGCCGTTCGCGTCGGCGGCAGTGCCGTGCGCATTTCGCAAGGCCACATCCGCCGCCCCGATATGGCAGCGCCTTTCATGGGCCCGCGGAGACCTGGCTGATCCATGGCAATGCCTCCCGGAGGGGTTCGATGCCCCGCCGGGGGGCTTTTCCCGTCCCATCCCGCGTTCCTAGTGTGCCATCAACACGGGCACTTCGGCCTTTTCCAGCATGGCGCGCGTTGCACCGCCCAGGATTGCCTCGCGAAAACGCGAGTGGCCATAGGCCCCCATCACCAGCAGATCTGCATTGAAATCGCGCATATGGCGAATCAACACGTCGGAAACACGCGGCATTGACCGGGCCAGTACGGTCACTTCGGCGCGAACGCCGTGGCGCACCAGCATCTGGCACAACGCGCCGCCAGGGTCAGAGCGTTCCGGCCCGTGTTGCGGCGGGTCGATGATCGTGATGCTGACCAGATCCGCATGTCGCAGCACGGGCAGCGCCTTGCGCACTGCAATCATCGATTCGCGGCTCTGGTTCCAGGCGATCACCACCCGTTTGCCGAATTTCTTCGGCACCAACGCCGGATCAGGCAGGATCAATACCGGTGCCTGCCCTTCGAACAGGGCAGCCTCGACGATCGCTTCCTCCTCAATGCCGCAGTCTTTGCCATAGGGTCGCGGCAGCACCACCAGATCGGCAAACCGCGCCCGCATACCCACCAGATCGGCAACGGCACCGAGCATGGCCACAGCACTTTCCGACGACCAGCGCAGGTTTTCGGGTTCTGCGGCGGCGGCCAAGCGTACCGTGCGTTCGATTTCCTTGACGTCAGCTTCGGCCCGCTCCTGGGTCAATTGCGTGACGATCGCCCCGGCCCCCATGTAGGAATAACCGACCTGGGTGTGGTCCACGCCCAGAGCCAGCACATCGAGATGGCCGTTCTGAAGCATCGCAAGATGTGCCGCCGCAGAAAACGTTCCCGCGACCCGCGTCGCATCGGTGCAGATCGTGAGCAAAGATTTATAGGCCATTTCCCGGGCTCCCCGTTGATTGATCAAAAAAGCGTAGCTCAGGCGTCCGTAATGTCGCATTGACCCTGATCAACTAATTCGGCTCTATAACTTGATATGGATCAAGGTCGGGCCGCATCACAGCGGCGAGAAGCAAAGAGTCAAAGAATGCCGAACCGGTAAACGGATTTGGCACGGGACAGGACGAAGGGACGCTAAATGTGGGATTATGTTAAATTGGTCGCGCTGGGCGTGATCGCGCTACTTGCCGCGATCGCCGCCAATTACGCGCGCGATGCAGCCTATCTGGTCAATGCCCTGACGATCATGTTGGTCGCCGGTGGCTTGTTTCTGTATTCGGTGCGGCGGGTTGGTGAACCCGTGGCGGCGATCAGCCAGGATGAGTATTTTGATGGCGTCGTGCGCGCGGGGGTAGTTGCGACGGCTTTCTGGGGTATTGTCGGCTTTCTGGTGGGGGTCTTTATCGCCTTTCAGTTGGCCTATCCGTCCCTGAATTTTGAGTGGGCGCAAGGCTACGCCAACTTTGGCCGTCTGCGCCCGCTGCACACTTCGGCGGTGATCTTTGCCTTTGCTGGCAACGCGCTGATCGCAACCTCGTTCTATGTCGTGCAACGCACCTGTGCCGCACGGCTCTGGGGTGGCAACCTCGGGTGGTTTGTGTTCTGGGGCTATCAATTGGTCATCGTGCTGGCGGCAAGCGGCTATCTGCTCGGCGCCACGCAGTCCAAGGAATATGCCGAGCCGGAGTGGCTGACGGACTGGTGGCTCACCATTGTCTGGCTTGCCTATCTCGCCGTCTTCCTTGGCACGCTTGTCAAGCGCCGCGAGCCGCATATCTACGTTGCCAACTGGTTCTACCTGGCTTTCATCGTGACGATCGCGATGCTGCATGTTTTCAACAACCTCAGCATCCCGGTTTCGCTTTTCGGCTCCAAGTCGGTTCAGGTGTTCTCGGGGGTGCAGGACGCAATGGTGCAGTGGTGGTACGGCCACAACGCCGTTGGCTTCCTCCTGACTGCGGGCTTCCTGGGCATGATGTATTACTTCGTGCCGAAACAGGCCGAGCGCCCCGTCTTCAGCTATAAACTGTCGATCATTCACTTCTGGGCCCTGACCTTCCTCTATATCTGGGCAGGGCCGCACCATCTGCACTATACCGCGTTGCCCGACTGGGCCACGACCCTCGGCATGGCATTTTCGATCATGCTCTGGATGCCAAGCTGGGGTGGGATGATCAACGGTCTGATGACGCTCTCGGGTGCCTGGGACAAGCTGCGCACCGATCCGATCATCCGGATGATGGTGGTCTCCATCGGCTTTTACGGCATGTCGACATTCGAGGGGCCGGTGATGTCTATCAGAGCGGTCAACAGTCTGTCGCATTATACGGACTGGACGATCGGACATGTCCACTCCGGTGCGCTGGGCTGGAACGGCATGATCACCTTCGGCGCGCTCTACTACCTGACGCCGCGTCTGTGGAACCGAGAGCGGCTTTACAGCCTGAAACTGGTCAGCTGGCACTTCTGGCTCGCCACCATCGGGATCGTGCTCTACGCGTCCTCGATGTGGGTGTCGGGTATCATGGAAGGCCTGATGTGGCGCGAAGTCGATGCCAATGGTTTCCTCGTCAACGCCTTTGCCGACACGGTGGCCGCAAAGCACCCGATGTATGTTGTCCGTGGCCTCGGGGGCGTCATGTTCCTCAGCGGTGCACTGGTCATGTGCTACAACCTGTGGATGACCGTGAAAGCACAGCCTGCGAAGGCCAGTGATCACGCGTTCGTTCCTGCTGAATAACCGGAGGGAACAATGGCTTTTCTAGAAAAACACAAGGTCATCGAGACCAACGCTTTCTTGCTGCTGGTGCTTTCTTTCCTGGTCGTGACCATCGGCGGACTGGTGCAGATCGTGCCGCTTTTCTATCTCGACAACACGATTGAAAAGGTGGAAGGGGTTCGCCCCTACACCCCGCTTGAACTGGCGGGGCGTGACATCTACATCCGCGAAGGGTGCTATGTCTGCCACAGTCAGATGATCCGCCCGATACGCGACGAGGTGGAGCGATATGGCAACTACTCATTGGCTGCGGAATCGATGTATGACCATCCTTTCCAATGGGGTTCCAAGCGGATAGGGCCGGACCTTGCCCGCGTCGGCGGCCGCTATTCGGATGCCTGGCAGGTCGATCACCTGACCGACCCGCAATCGGTCGTGCCGGAATCCGTGATGCCGAAATACGGCTTCTTGCTGAACAAGAAGATCGACGGCCGCTATATTGGTGACACCATGAAGGTTCACCGGATCGTCGGCGTGCCTTACACCGACGATATGATGAGCAACGCCGTGGCCGATTTCAAAGCGCAGGCAGACCCCGAAAGCGACTATGACGGGTTGCAGGAGCGCTATGCCAAGGCAAACGTGCGGAACTTTGACGGCAAGCCCGGCATCTCGGAAATGGATGCCCTGATCGCTTATTTGCAAGTGCTGGGCACGATGGTCGATTTCTCGACCTTCAACCCCGACGCCAGCCGGTAGGGGGGAAGTTATGGAATTATACACCCTTTTGCGCCAATTCGCCGACAGCTGGATGCTGCTGTTCATGACCTTGTTTTTTCTGGGAGTTGTTTTCTGGGCTTTCCGCCCGGGAAGCCGCCGCGCGCATGAAGACACCGCCGCATCCATCTTTCGCAATGAAGACAAGCCCGCTGTTGCGGCCCCGTCCAAGGAGGCGCGGAAATGAGCAAGAAACCGATCAAGGCCGAAAAAGCCGAACCGCCGACGACCGGCCATGTGTGGGATGGTATTCGTGAGTATGACAATCCGATGCCGCGCTGGTGGCTCTGGACCTTCTACATCACGATCGTCTGGGCCATTGGCTATACCATCGCCTACCCGGCGTGGCCGCTGATAAACGGGGCGACGCCGGGGCTGCTCGGCTACTCGACCCGTGGCGAAGTCGCTGTGGAAATCCAGAAATTCTCGGATGCCAACGCGCCGATCCGTGCAAAGGTGGAAGCGGCTGACCTGACGCAGATTGTGACAGACCCGGAACTGTCAGGCTACGCCAACAACGCCGGCGCTGCGGTTTTCCGCACCTGGTGCGCGCAATGCCACGGTTCGGGCGCGGCCGGGGCAAAGGGCTATCCCAACCTGTTGGACGACGACTGGCTGTGGGGCGGCGATATCGATGCAATTTACACCACGATCTCGCACGGTATTCGCAACACTACAGACGAAGACGCGCGTCTTTCGGAAATGCCGAAATTCGGTGTGGACGAGTTGCTTGAGAAACCGCAGATCGACGAGGTCGTGCAATATGTCCGCGCCATTTCGGGGCAACAGAATGATGCGACCCTGGCCGCTGCGGGGGCCACGGTTTTCGCCGAAAACTGTGCTTCGTGCCATGGCGACAATGGCAAAGGCAACCGCGACCTCGGAGCGCCGAACCTGACCGACGCGATCTGGCTTTACGGCGGCGATGTCGACGCGCTGACCCAGACGGTGACCTATGCGCGGTTTGGCGTGATGCCGAACTGGGACACGCGCCTTTCCGAAGCCGACATCCGCTCTGTCGCGGTTTATGTTCACGGGATGGGTGGCGGCGAATAGCACCTGCCTCGCACCCTGAAAATTTGCCCTCCGGCGCGATCCGGGGGGCTTCTTCATGGCGGGTGTTTCGCGACGCTTTGCAAAGTGAAGGGAGGCGCCATGCAAAGACTGTTGTCAGAAATCCATGCCTGCAACGTCTGCCACGATCTGCCACTTGGCCCGCGCCCGTTGCTACAGGTCGGTGCCGCGGCGCGGTTGCTGATTGCCGGGCAGGCACCGGGCCGTCGTGCCCATGAAAAGGGGGTGCCCTTTGATGATTCGTCGGGCGACAGGTTGCGCAGATGGTTGGGGTTGGACCGGGCGCAGTTTTACGATGCGTCACGCGTGGCGATCTTGCCGATGGGGTTTTGCTTTCCGGGGGCTGGCGCGTCGGGCGACCTGCCACCCCGGCCGGAATGTGCCGCTCTTTGGCGCAGGCGGGTTCTGGCGCGGATGCCCGACCTGGCCCTGGTTCTGGTGGTCGGGCGCCATGCCCTGCAATGGCATCTGCACGGACACAGCGCGCAAAATCTGGCGCCGCTGATGCTGCGCACCGGACCCGCGGCAGAAACGGTGGTTCTGCCGCACCCAAGCCCGCGCAACGGACGCTGGCCGAAACAGAATCCCTGGTTCGAGGCGCAGTTTCTGCCCACGCTGCGCCTGCGAATCGCGGCGCTGATGTCTCAGGTCTGAAACAGGTCCGATCCGACGTTCGTGCCCTCCGCCCAAAGCCGCGATCAGGGAATGGTGTTTTGACGGTCATTGCGGTGTCTTCCACAAGCGGCGGGTTCAGGCGTTGGCGCTATGGTTGCTGCCGGTCGCCGCCCCATACGCCGGGGGAGGCCCCGAAGCTACTTGTCGCACGCACGGGTTTCCGTCGACCCGGCCCGCGAAAGCCATCGTTGCCCGGTCGGCGGCTTCGCTCCTTCCGGGGGTTGACAGGCCAGAAATACCCTGGAAACGGGCCAGAAAAGCCTCGGAAACCGCGCGCTGCACCTTGTTGCTTGACGCAGATCAATGAATCGGCCGACGCTTCGGGGTATCTCGCGCCTGACCGGCCGTTTTGTCCGGTCGATACGCCGCCTCTCTCTGTTCTGTTCGCGCGTTTCCTTGAGGGGGGCGGTGTTTTTCTGCGAGGGCTATAGCCGTGCGCAGATGCCGCAGGTTAACCTGACTCTGTGATACCTATAATTGATTCAGTTCAACGCGGTGCCGATCCGCCAACAAGATACATCGTCTGAAATGACAACGGAGTTCCCCGTGAGCAGTACAGATCCCGAACAGCACAGTCTTTACGCCAAGCGCGAACCGATTTTTCCGCGCAAGGTCAAAGGGGCCTTCCGCACGTTGAAGTGGTGGATTATGGCCGTGACGCTGGGTCTTTACTACATCACGCCATGGTTGCGCTGGGACCGGGGGCCGAACCTGCCTGATCAGGCTGTTCTGGTCGATGTGGCAAACCGGCGTTTTTTCTTTCTGATGATCGAGATATGGCCGAACGAGTTTTACTTTGTCGCGGGCTTGCTGATCATGGCCGGGCTCGGGTTGTTTCTCTTTACCTCGGCTGCCGGGCGGGTGTGGTGCGGCTATGCCTGCCCGCAAACCGTCTGGACAGATCTGTTTATCCTCGTCGAACGCTGGATCGAGGGCGACCGCAACGCGCGGCTTCGTCTGCATCGCAGCAGATGGACGGCGGAAAAAATTCGCAAGACGCTGACGAAATGGACGGCCTGGCTGCTGATCGGCCTCGCGACCGGCGGGGCCTGGGTGTTCTACTTCACCGACGCGCCTACCCTGCTGCGCAACCTGTTTGCCGGCGACGCGGCCCCGGTTGCCTATATTACCATTGCCATTCTGACCGCGACGACATTTTTCTTCGGCGGCTTCTTTCGCGAGCAGATCTGTATGTATGCCTGCCCCTGGCCACGGATTCAGGCCGCGATGATCGACGAGGATACGCTGACCATCAACTACCGCTACTGGCGCGGCGAGCCGCGGGGCAAGGCGAGTGTGCAAGGCAGCGGAGACTGCATTGACTGCATGGCCTGTGTCAATGTCTGCCCGATGGGCATCGACATCCGCGACGGCCAGCAGATGGCCTGCATCACCTGTGGCCTGTGCATTGACGCCTGTAATGATGTGATGGACCGGATCGGCAAACCGCGCGATCTTATCGGCTATATGGCCCTGACCGACGAAGTCGCCGAGCAGGCGGGCAAAACCCCGAAATCGGTGTGGAAACATATGCTGCGCGCGCGCACGCTGATGTATACAACGCTCTGGTCCGGTGTCGGAATCGGGCTGGTCGTGGCGTTGTTCATCCGCAGCGATATTGATGTAAATGTCACGCCCGTCCGCAACCCGACCTATGTGACGCTGTCGGACGGCTCTATCCGCAACACATATGATATGCGCATTCTGAACAAATCGGGAGATGACGTGGAATTTCACATCTCCTTGTCGTCTGACAAGCTGCTGAAGATTTCTCTGGAGGGAACAGACTGGTTGATGGTTCCGGTTGCGGCCAACAAGCAGCAGTCCCAGCGTGTCTATGTCACCGCGCCTGCCGGGTCAGCGGCGGCAATCGCTGACCGGACCGAACTTCGCTTCTGGATCCAGGATACCAGTTCGAAAGTCCGGGTGTATTATGATACGATCTTCAACGGTCGCGGAAACTAGAACAGTCGGGAAAACCAGACCATGACCAGCCAGCAACCTTCGGGGCAGACCTCAGCGAGGCAGACAGCATGACTTTAATGACGTTTCTCATCAGGCCCGACGTTCTGTTCACTTTCGGTCTTGTGCTTCTGGTCGTCATCCTGGGCGTGGTCCTCAACAGGGTGCGGTTGACGGGGTGGCACGTGTTTGGCCTCGTCGCCCTGTTTTTCGGCATCGTCATCGCGGCCAATCTTGTGATGGCCAGCCGCGCGATTTCCACATTTCCGGGGCTTGAGGTGAAGAACTCTTACGTTGCCAGCCAGGAATTCAACAGCCGTCTGAAGGCGCAAAAAGCGCTGGGTTGGACGTTGGTGCCCGAATACGACAAGGCCGCGCAGGAGCTGCGGCTGGTGTTTACCGACCGTCAGGGCTTTCCGTCCGAAGTTGCCTCGCTCAGCGTTCTGGTAGGGCGTACGACCGAGGCCAAAGACGATGCCTGGCCGGTCTTTACCCGTCAGGCCGGCGCGTTCGTCGCACCGCTGAACCTGGCGCGCGGCAAGTGGATGATGCAGGTCGATGCTGTTGCCGCCGACGGAACGACGTTCCGTCAGCGCATTGATCTGTTCGTAAAAGGCTGAGTGATGGCGCTGGCGGAGGAATACAACGCAGGCCATGTTTCGCCCTCTGCCTGCCCGGCCTGCGCTGCGGCACCCTCGGCTGAACGTCTGGCTGAAATGGCACAGGCGGGCCCCGCGCGGCTGATGCTGTCGCTGCCGACCGCGCATTGCGCCGCCTGCATGTCGACGGTCGAAAACGGGCTGACGAAGGTTCCCGGCGTGCGTTCCGCCCGCGTCAACCTGACCCGGCGCCGCGTCAGCGTTGACGCCGAAGCCGGTGTTGAGGCCGCAGACCTGATCCCCGTGCTGGCGGCCCTCGGCTTTGAGGCGCATGAGCTTGACCCGGGCCTGCTTTCCGCGACCGAGACCGACCGTCAGGGCCGCGACCTTCTGATGCGCCTCGGCGTCGCCGGGTTTGCCATGATGAACATCATGCTGTTGTCGGTCGCCGTCTGGTCCGGTGCGCAGGGGGCAACCCGCGACCTGTTCCACTTCATTTCGGCGATCATCGCGTTGCCCACCGTCGCCTTTTCGGGGCAGCCGTTTTTCAGGTCGGCCTGGGCTTCGCTGCGCGCCGGTCGCCTGGGCATGGACGTGCCGATTTCGCTGGCGATCCTGCTGGCCTCGGCAATCAGCCTGTATGAGACGTTTTATTCGGGTGAATACGCCTATTTCGACGCGGCGGTGATGTTGACCTTCTTCCTGCTTGCGGGCCGCTATCTTGACCACCGTACCCGTGCGGTTGCCCGCTCTGCCGCCAGTGAACTGGCAGCACTCGAGGTGCCGCGGGCCTTCCGGGTGTCGGACGGTTGCGAAACCGCAGTTGCCATCAGTGCACTTGCCGTCGGAGATATCGTCCGCGTGCGCCCCGGCGGACGGATGCCGGTTGACGGTGTGGTGACGGGCGGCAGTTCTGAAATCGACCGCTCGCTGCTGACGGGTGAAAGCCTGCCCGGATTTGCCGGCCCCGGAACACTGGTCGCGGCGGGCGAGGTCAACCTGACCGGCCCACTTCTGCTGCGCGTCACTGCGGCGGGGCGCGACAGCAGCCTGCACCGCATGGCCGAACTTGTCGCCGTCGCCGAAGGAGCCAAGACCCGTTATACCAGCCTCGCCGAGCGCGCCGCAAAGGCCTATTCGCCGCTGGTGCATCTGCTGTCCTTCGCCGCCTTTGCCTACTGGTTCTGGGCGACGGGTGGTGATACGCGCCTGGCCGTCAACATCGCGGCAGCGGTGCTGATCATCACCTGCCCCTGCGCCCTCGGGCTTGCGGTGCCGGCGGTGGTCACGGCGGCTTCGGGGCGGCTGTTCCGCATGGGGCTGTTGATAAAGGACGGCACCGCGCTGGAACGCCTTGCGGGTGTCGATTGCGTTGTGTTCGACAAGACCGGCACCCTGACGCTCGGCACCCCGACACCTGCCGGTCTGTCACATCTGCCAACCGAGGTACTGGCCGTTGCCGCAGCCCTCGCATCCGCTTCGTCGCATCCGCTCGCCCTGGCTCTCGGCCGCGCGATCCCGTCACCGGCGGCTGCGGTGACCGGGGTGCATGAGGTGCATGATGTGCATGAGGTGCCTGGCTATGGCATCGAGGGCACGTATCTGGGCGCGACCACCCGCCTTGGCCGCGCCGGATGGGTGGGCGCCGCGCCGCTGGATCAAACGGCAACCTATCTGTCGGTCAATGGCCAGACCTACGCCGTCGCGTTTACTGACAGCCTGCGCCCCGGTGCCGAAGCCACGGTAGCCGCGATGAAATCGCGTGGGCTGCGGTTGGTCTTGCTTTCGGGCGACACCGAGGCCGCCGTGGCTGACATGGCGCTACGTCTCGGCATCCCCGAATGGCGCGCATCCGCCTTGCCCGCCGAAAAAGCGGATTTCATCGCACGGCTTTCCGGTCAGGGTCGCAAGGTCCTGATGCTGGGCGACGGGCTGAACGACACCGCTGCGCTGGCGGCGGCCCATGTCTCGATCTCGCCCGCCTCGGCGCTCGATGCCGCCCGCACGGCCTCTGACATCGTGCTTCTGGGCCAGGACATGGCCCCCGTCGCCGATGCGCTGCGCATCGCCTCCCGTTCCACGCGCCGGATAAAAGAAAACTTCGCGCTTTCGGTTGCCTACAACATCATCGCGGTGCCCTTGGCCCTGACGGGGCTGGTCACGCCACTGATCGCTGCCCTCGCAATGTCCTCCTCCTCGATAACCGTTTCGCTCAACGCCCTTCGCCTGAGGTAGCTTATGGAAATCATTGCCTTTCTGATCCCGATATCGCTGTTCCTTGGCGGCCTCGGCCTCGCCGCCTTTTTCTGGGCGATCAAATCAAAACAGTTCGAGGATCCGCAAGGCGACGCGGCCCGCATCCTCAAACCCGATTACGACGATCACCCCAAACCAGGTCCTTTGACCCCCAAAGACTGATCGTCTTTCATCTGTTCGGAAATATCCTCGGGGTCGGGGGTCCGGGGGAGGGGCAGACAGCCCCACCCCCGGCGCTCTCCGCCTTACTCGCCGTAAGGAACCCACACCGTCTTGACCTCGGTCGCCGCACGCAGAAATGCCCGGCAATCCACCGATGACCAATCCAGCGCCCACCCGTGATTGACCCAGGCCCGCTTCAGGTTGCCCGCAGCCTCGCGTTCCACCAGCGCCGACAGGTCCGAGGACGAGAAACACCAGACTGCATCGACATCCAGATGACCAGCCAGCGGCGCGGCAAGCTCGGCATGGTTGCCAGTCACGATATTCACCACGCCTCCCGGCAGGTCAGAGGTGTCCAGAACCTGGTAAAAATCCGTCGCGGCAAGCGGGAAGGCCTCTCCCGGCACCAGTACGCAGCGGTTGCCCATTGCGATTGCCGGGGCCATCAGGCTGATCAACCCCAGCAGCGGTGCCTCGTCCGGGCAGATCGCACCGATCACGCCGCAAGGCTCGTTCATCGCGAGTGCCACGCCACGGATCGGCACCGACTTTACCGCGCCGTCAAACTTGTCGGCCCAGGCGGCATAGGTAAACAACCGCGCGATGCTGGCCTCGACCTCTGCCGCGCCGTTCTTGCCGGTCATATCCTTCAGCCGCTGTGCGAACTCGTCCGCCCGCGCCGACAGGTTCTCGGCAATGTAATACAGGATCTGCGCGCGTAGATGGCCGCTGGTCCTGCCCCATGCGTCAGCACCTTGCGCCGCCTCGACCGCGTTGCGGATGTCCTTGCGGTTGCCCAGCCCGACATGGCCCAGCAACCTGCCTTTCGGCGACCAGATTGCCTGCGAATAGCCGCCATCAGGCCGCGCCTGCTTGCCGCCGATATAGAGTTTTGCAGTGCGGTCGAGGCCCGAAACCTCGGCAATCTTCGGGACGTCAACTGCCGCCACCGGGCGCAATACCTTGCGCGTGCCCCTGGGTTTGAGATAGGCCAGCAAGCCTTCCCAACCGCCCTCGCGCCCGAAACCGCTTTCCCGGACCCCGCCAAAACCGGCGGCCGCATCAAACAGGTTGGTGGCATTGACCCAGACCACCCCGGCCTTGAGCTTCGGGGCTATGTCCAGCGCCAGATTGACGTTCTCGGTCCAGATGCTGGCGGCGAGGCCGTAGCGGGTGTTGTTGGCGAGGTCCACAGCCTCGCCCGGTGTGCGGAACGTCATCGACACCAGCACCGGGCCAAAGATTTCCTCCTGCATCAGCGGGCTTGCGGCTGACAGCCCGGTGATCAGTGTCGGCGGGTAAAAGCAGCCCGTTGGCACATCGCAGGCTGCGCGGTATTTCTGCCCGTCCGAGGCATCGACCATCGCTGCGATCTGCGCCAGTTGCGCCGGGTCCACCACAGCGCCCACGTCAATACATTTGTCGAGCGGATCCCCTAGGCGCAGCCCGTCCATCCGGCGCTTCAGTTTGTCGTGAAAGCGCTCTGCCACGCCTTCCTGCACCAGAAGCCGTGATCCGGCACAGCAGACCTGGCCCGAATTGAACCAGATCGCATCGACCAGCCCCTCGACCGCGCTGTCAAGATCGGCGTCGTCAAACACGATATAGGGCGACTTGC
>TARA_R110002096_G_scaffold206192_11_pt1 | contig 18754 bp, 19 predicted proteins | sample TARA_R110002096 | Tara Oceans TARA_R110002096 (sample SAMEA4397295) | marine metagenome | biome: Polar Biome; feature: [DCM] deep chlorophyll maximum layer (ENVO:01000326); material: water (ENVO:00002006), including particulate matter (ENVO:01000060) such as... | depth 35 m
GACGACCGAGAATTCCGGGTTGAAAAGGAGTGACGTCATCGTTCCACCAAACAGATGTAATCTCCACCCGTGGCACCGGATTTGGGTTGGAGTTGGTTCGCGCTCAGCACCTTGTCGAACGTTTCCCGGGTGTAACGAATGCTGAAAAACAGGCGCAAAACCTGGGATTGTTCCACGTGGAACATTTCGCCTTCCCATTCCAAATCAGCGTCCTCCAGCCAACGCGATTCCGCGATGACCGCGGTTTGACCATCGATTTCGCCCCAGCGGAAGGCCGGTTTGCTCAGCCGATCGCGAATTCCCCAATCGATCAATACCTGGGAAAGCCAGGCACGCGTTTCCGGGTTGTCGTATTGGCTCATGACATCGTCAACGCTCGTGAACAGGTTCGCGCTGACGAGAAGGGCGTCTTCCGGGCGCAGAAAGCCGCGCAACACCGGAAGAAGCTCGCTCGGAGCCGTGTTCGGGGTCAAACCGAAGGCGGTGAAGAGGCGTTTCCGGCCGGAATCAAATTCATCCAACCATTCCGGCAGGTCCGGATAGGCAAGAAGGTCCGCAACTAGCGGCTTTGGCGGTTGTTCGGTCAAATCCCGGGTCTGCTGCGCGGAAAGCAGCGCGAGCGAATCGCTCACATCCACCGGCGTAAACTGCGGTTTCGTCAATCCTTCGAGCAGCTTGCGTTCCTTCGAAGCGCCACCCGCGCCAAGCCCCACCACATGAATCGGCTCGTCTCCCATCCATTCCCGCGCCACTTGGAAGATCTTATGATAGGTCGACTCGGTATTGGGAGCATGAGCCCGGGCCACCTCCATCCAGAGTTGGCTTTGTCGAAGTCCTTCGTAGTGAAAGAGATGTGGGATTTTCCCGCTCGGCAGGCTGGATTGGCGTAAACTCGCCACCGCGGCCATTTGGCGGGAGGAATGGATCCAGATCGGTTCGGGTTTCATGGTGATTCTATCGACTTCTGCCTATTTATATCCAAAAGTGGATATAGTTAGGTATCCCATTCTAAAACTCGGGAATTGTCCGGCGCAAAAAATCGCCAAACATTGGGACGGTGAAGGCCAAATCGCCATGGGTCGGACTGTAAATCATGCCCTTGGAGATGAGGTGGGCCCGCCGTGGACTGAGACTTCCGACCTTAACCTTCAATTTTTCGGCAATATCACCAGTGCGGCAAGGCTCTTCCAATTCAGCCATGGCGCGAAGGAAAATTCTCTCGCTGGGCCGAAGGCGGTCGAAACGAACCCGGAAAAAGTTCTCGTCGAGTCTCCGAAGGGTATCAGAGGTGGCTTTTTGAATGACATCAATTGTGATGGGACTGGATTCGGCCCGATTCCAGGCTTGGTAGCCCCATTCCTGAACAAAGTAGGGATATCCTTGAGTCAGTTGAACGATTTGATCGAGGGCTTGCGGATCAATTAGCTCACCTTCCTTTTCGATCGGATCTCGCAAGGCGCGGGCGGCATCATCGGGTGAAAGCGGTCCAATCGTTGGGAAATTGAAAAGGCGTTCCGCATAGGATTTCGATTCTCCAGCCAGCCGAGGCAAGGTTGGGAGACCTGCTCCAAGCAAAACCAGTGGCAGTTGGCGCTGCTGCATTTTGTGCATCGACATGATCAAGGCACTCAGCTCTTCCTGGCTGAAGTATTGCAACTCATCGATAATGATGGCGACGCCCGTTTTGGTATCGGTGGCGGCAGCAGCGACGGCTGCGAGAAGTTGCGGTAAGTCGATTTCCAGATCGCCGCTGTCGGCCGAACCCTTTTCCGGCTCAATGTCGAGACCGATGGAAACGTCATCGAACGTGACTTTGACGCTGCTAATGAAACTTTTGAGGATAGCGAGGCCACGGTTGATCTTTTCTTTGGCGCTCTTCAACCGATCGAGCCGATAGAATAGTTGCCGCAGCTGCGGGGCAAGCAAGGCCGCGAGCGTCTTGTCTTCATGGGCTTCGATGAAAAGAGTTTGATAGTGCTCCTCCTCTGCCAAACGGCACATTTCGTTGAGAAGCACGGTCTTTCCGGCCCCGCGCAGACCGGTGAGGATCAAACTTTTCTCCGCCCGGCCTTGGAGCGCTCTGGCAAACAAAACCCGGGCTTGCTCCATCACTTCCTCACGACCGACCAGTTCCGGCGGCGGCGACCCCGCGCCTGGCGAGAAAGGATTTCGAACGGGATCCATGAACTCTATCGAGTTATACCCGTTTATACCTGAATTCCAGAATAAATAGGTATAACGTGGTAGGCTCTAAGGTACACCAAATAGATCTACCTCAAGCAATCGCTCAAGCGCGCTCCGAAAAGGCGCAGCAATCGCAATTTCGTTGAGATTTTGGCGAGTGACCCACGTTCCATGGGTTTCTGTCGCGTTCCCGCGAAAAATCCGGAGGGTGACCCGATACTTGGTGATGGAATATTGGGTTCGGAGCACCTCATCACGACCTGAAATTTCGTCTGCAGAGGCGATCGGAAGCTTCCACAACCCTTCGCGGCGGTTTCCGGTTTCCTGTTCCAGTAAAATTCGGTCGCCATCACGGACGAACCACGCGAATTCGGTGATCGATTCGATCGTTTGTGCGGCTTTCTTTTTCGGGAGCTGCTCGGGATTTCGAGTCGCGCAGAAATTGGTCACCGGGCATTCGTGACAGACGGGATTTCTGGGTTTGCAATGTTTTTGGCCCAGTTCCATAACTCCGGAGTTGAACTGTTTCGGGGAATTGGGAGCGACCAGTTGCATTCCCCACGTCTGGAGTTGCTTCTTACCGGGGGTGGAATCGATCAGCTCGTCGTAATCGAACCAGCGTGCAAAAACCCGGGCGATGTTGGCGTCGACCATCGCCACCGGCATCCCGAATGCCAAACAGGATACCGCGCCCGCCGTGTAATCGCCTACTCCGGGAAGCGCGCGAATCGCGTCGTAGGTGGTTGGGAATTCCCCACCGTGTTCCTCGACTACGGCGCGGGCGGCTTTTTGCAGATTCCGAGCACGCCGGTAATAGCCGAGTCCCTCCCAGGCTTTGAGAATCTCGGACTCATCAGCCGCCGCCAGGGTGGCGACATCGGGAAACTTTTCCAGCCAACGCTCGAAGTAGCGCTTGCCGAGGACCGTGGCGATCTGGGTTTGTTGGAGCATGATCTCGGATACCAGGATCTCGTAGGGATCGCGCGTTCGCCGCCAGGGATAATCCTCGGCTACTTCCTCATACCAACGAATCACGGCGGTTCGAAGTTGTTTGACGTGTTCGAGCGGATCGCGCGTTGCGAGAGGCTTCGATTCGTTGTTTGCTCCGAGTTGGTCCACAAGTTAGGTTCCGGTTCCGATGCCGAAGACTTCCTACACGCACGCCCTGACTGCAACCCAAGCCGAGGAATTGCGCCCGATTCTCCGGGCCAATGGATTTGAGTTTGTGGAGAAGGATTGGACGATCTATGCCGCCAGGAAAGGCAAGCTGAACGTGGCGGTTTACGAAAAAGGGCCCAAAATTCTCGTTCAAGGCAAGGAAACGGAGGAGTTTGTGCAGTTCATCCTCGAACCGATGGTGCTGGGAGTGGCGGAATTGGGAAATGAGGAAGTGGTGAATCCGGAGATGTTTGAGCCGCATTTTGGGATCGATGAGAGCGGCAAGGGCGATTTCTTTGGCCCGCTGGTGATCGCGGGAGCCTACGTGGACAAGGTGATTGCGAAAAGGTGGCTCGATGAGGGAATTCAGGACAGCAAGGCGATTAAATCTGACGCGAAGATTCGAAAACTGGCTCAAATGATCCGATCGACGAAGGGCGCGGCCTGGGAAGTGGTCTCGATTGGCCCGGCCAAATACAACGAGATGTATCAAAGCTTTCGCAACCTGAACAAACTGCTCGCCTGGGGACATGTGAAGACGATCGAGGAATTGACCAAGGCGAAGCCGGATTGTCCGCGGGCTTTGAGTGATCAATTCGCAAATCCCAGGGAACTGAATTCGGCGTTGGAGGCGAGAGGCCTGGAGATTGATCTCGAACAACGCACAAAAGCTGAAAGTGACATTGCTGTTGCTGCGGCCTCGATCCTCGCCCGGGAAAAATTTATCGATTGGTTGGCCCAAAAAAGTGAAGAATTGGGCACCACGCTCCCCCGGGGTGCAGGCCTAAAAGTGCAGGAATTGGTCAAAGAAATCCGCAAAGATCACGGGTTCGAATTCCTTTCGACAGTCGGAAAGACGCATTTTAGGTTTGCAAATCAGTTGAACTGATTCCATAGGCTTGCCGTATGGATGGGTAAATCGCAGGTTGTTGAGCAGGCGAAAGCCGCTTAGCCTGAGCGGGTTCCCTCCATGTTATGCTGAATTTTCGGATTTTGCGTGACACAGATTCCCCCCTAAGTCATCGAAAGAAGACTCCCCCCCTAAAAAAAGATATGGCAACTATCAAGAAGCGAGATCTTGTAATTAAGATCTCTTTAGATACTGGCCTGACCCAGGCTCAAGTTATGGATGTGATTCAGAATTTTCTGGACACTTCAACAACCGAACTGGCGAAGGGTAACCAAGTTGTATTGCGAAACTTCGGCACCTTTCAGGTGGTCGAACAGCGACCGAAGAAAGGGCGAAACCCGGCAAATCCGAGTGTCGAGATGGAGATTCCAGCTCGCGCCATTGTGAAGTTTCGACCGGGCAAAGAATTGAAGGCCAAAGTCGGCGCCCTGATGGAGAACGACTCTTGGCAAATTGATCACTCTGACTTGGAAGAGGAAGATTGATCGAAATTACTGCGGGTGTGGGAATAACGATCCCCACCCGCAGTTCCTTTATTTGAGGCTGGATTTTTGAGGGACTGGCGTTAATTTGATGGCCTGTCAGGACGTCCCTGATATCAGCAAAATGCCTGACGATTGCCCCAAACAGAAAATCGTGGACGAACTGGTTTCGTCCTATCACGAAGTCGGTGGGATCAATCGGATTGATTGCATCAATTTGCCGTCGAAGAAGGCAATTGAATCCATTTCTGCGGATTTACTCCAAGTCATTTTTCCCGGCTTTCACGACGAAGAGCCGATCCATCACGACAAGGTCGCGGAGTTGACGCGAAATCGGATTTTCAACCTGGTTGAGAATCTGAAACCCGAAGTGGCGAAGAGTCTGAATTACTCCGAGCAACGTGGTGGCGAGCACCAGGACTTACCTGAAGATATTGTTTGTGATTTTTTGGGTGAACTCCCCGAGGTCCGCAGACTTCTGAGCACGGACGTTGAGGCGGCCTACGAAGGTGATCCGGCGGCGACATCCTATGAGGTCATCATTTTGAGCTATCCCGCCATTGAAGCGATCGCGATCCAGCGGTTGGCCCACGTGCTCTACCGCAAGGGAGTGCCGTTGATCCCCCGAATGATGACGGAATGGGCGCACAGTCGAACCGGGATCGATATTCATCCCGGGGCATCCATTGGCTCGCACTTTTTCATCGATCACGGAACGGGAGTCGTGATTGGCGAGACATGCACCATCGGCCACCACGTGAAGTTGTATCACGGCGTCACGTTAGGAGCGCGAAGTTTCCCGAAAGACGCCGAAGGACGGGTGGTTAAAGGGAACAAACGGCACCCTGACGTGGAGGACCACGTGACGATTTATCCGAATGCCACAATCCTTGGCGGACACACCAGGTTGGGAGCTCGTTCGACCGTGGGAGCGAATGTTTTCTTGCGCAGCAGCGTCCCACCCAATACGCTGGTAACGACTGAAGGAGCCGCCCAACGGTTTCTTGATAAGACATCAGGTCAGGAGCTCGATATCGACAAACCAGACGTCCAACCTGCAGTTCTTCCGTGAAATCACGAAAATCTTCCGACCGCCGACAACTTGAGCTGGATCTGCCACTCAATCAGCCAGATTCTTCTCCTCCATCGAAGCCCAAACTCTCCAAACCACTTCGCTCTCCGCGCCAGGGGTTGGATGAGGAACTGACCCGGCAATCCCGTGAACTGGTGATCGCGGTCGGTTTGGAAGATCTCGCCAAGCAAATCACGGTTTCCTGGAATTCGCGGCTTCGAACCACTGCGGGACGCGCTTATCGCAACGAGCAACTGGTGGAACTCAATCCAGCCCTCGAACAGATTGAAGATGCGGCGGGTGAGGTCGATCGGACCTTGAAACACGAGTTGGCCCATCTGGTGGCGTATTATCGCGCGGGGCGGAAGCGGATTGAGCCTCATGGCCGGGAATGGCGCCAAGCCTGTGCGGACTTGGGGATTCCCGACGAGGAACGGTGTCACGATCTACCGTTTGAGCGGACCCAACAGAAACGGCGCTACTGCTACTCGTGCCCCAATTGTGATCACAAGATCTTCCGGGTTCGCAAAATTCGACGCGCAGCAGCCTGCTACGATTGCTGTCGAACCTACAACGGAGGAAGGTTTGATGCGCGCTTTGAACTCAAGGTCGAGCAAATCAGGCCCGACAGCTAAAGCCGAAAACTCGAGGAATCGAGGAATCGAGTCCGCTGAAGGTTACTGAACCTGCTGAAAGACGTCGGAATAGTCGTCTACCTGATCGTAGGGCTCCTCAAAGGGAACTCCGACGCTGTGGCGAATCCCCTTCAGCGTGCGTTTTGCGCCCGCTTTTGAAACTGGTCCGTTGATCAGCTTGGTCACGCAATCGACCGCCGCAGGAACGGCGACCAATGCTCCCAGGGTGAACAATGCGGTCGCGACGTTTCCTCGCTGACCTTTTTTCAGCTGCTCGCCCAGCAGCACTCCAACTGCGCATCCGACAGCGGCTGGTGCTACGGCAATCGCAGTCGTCAAAAGGGTGCGATCAACAACTTCGGGAGTCTCTTCGTTATTTACCATGGTCCTAGTGTTACAAATTCCAGAAAATATCGCCATTTCCACCAAAAACTTCCAGATGATAAACCGGTTGAGGAATGGCCTGTAGAGACGATACATCACCAAATCACGATTCCAAATGGCCTCTGAGAATTTTGCATTGATCCTCGCCGGTGGTAGCGGCACTCGATTTTGGCCCTTGAGCCGGCATCGCCGACCCAAACAGCTCCTCCAACTCTTCGATGAAGAGACGTTGATTGAGAAGACGATTTCCCGACTCGACGGCTTGATCCCGGTTGAGAATATCCTGATTCTGACCAATCACGAGCAACTGGATGAAATGCGGGCGGCAGCAAGCATGCTTCCTCCCGAAAATATCCTCGCAGAACCGGCGAAACGTGACACCGCTCCAGCGGTCGCCCTCGGGATTGGTTGGGTTGCAAACCGGAATCCCGACGCAACCATGGCTGTATTGCCGGCGGACCACCTGATTCAGGATCATGCTGAATTTCATCGGACTCTGGGCGGTGCACTCGAGGTCGCGACCAAGAGCGATCATATCGTGACCATTGGCATCAAGCCGACTTGGGCGTGCCCTGGCTACGGCTATATCGAACGAGGCAGCCAGGCCAACCTCGCTGATTTGGAAACGGATGTCCCGGTCTACGAGGTCGATCGCTTTCGTGAGAAGCCGAGTCCCGATTTGGCTGAAGAATTCCTTCGTCAGGGCAACTTCAGTTGGAATGCGGGGATGTTTATCTGGTCGTTGAAGACAGTGACCGGAAATTTGAAGGAACATTGCCCGGAGTTGGCCGGATTCATCGACGAGTTGGCGGAGTCGTCCGACATGATGGCGACCATCGAAGACAAATTTGGGACGTTGCCGAAAATTTCGATCGATTACGCCCTGATGGAAAAAGCGGACAAGGTCTACAACCTGGAAGCGACCTTCGACTGGGATGACGTGGGTGGATGGCCATCCGTGGCGAATTATCTGGAAGGCGATGAGTCGGAGAACCGGGTCAAAGGCGCTCTTTCGGAGATCGACAGTCGCCAGAACATCGTCTACTCGACGACGAAGCAGCACATTGCGTTGCTCGATGTTGATGAACTGATTGTCGTTCAAACCGAGGACGCGTTGTTGATTGCCAATCGCGACCGCGCCGACGATATCAAAAAATTGATCGAAAAGATCCCGAAAGAGCTTCAGTGATGTTGCTGATGGCTTGGTGAACGTGACTGAATCCGCGCCAGCTCTCAAAGATTTCCGCCCCTTCCTTGGCTACAGCCCGGAGGATTACGAACGCGCGAAGTCTTTCTACCTCGATCTCGGCTTTGCCATGAATTGGGAGAGCGACGCGAAAAACGTTTGCGAATTCGATACCGGGATCGGCCAACGCTTCCTGGTCAGCCTGCATCTCGGCGGAGATCTTCGCGCGAAAGCGGGGATGCTGTCGTTGTGGGTCGAGAATGTCGACGATTGGCAACAATTTCTCGCTCCGAAGAAACTCGAGGAGAAATACCCTGGAGTGAAAGTCGCGGAACCCACCATTACCGAGTGGGGTTGGAAGATTCTCTACGTTTGGGATCCGGGCGGATACCTGCTCCACATTGGCGAGCCGCATTCCGAGGCGAACAAAGCCTTTTTCGGGAACGCAGCGTGGTTGAAGGAGTAGTCTGACGGCTTTCGATCAGGTCAATCGCAGACGTTTGGCCAATTCCCCTTGATCTCCGGGCGGAACCTCACACATTCCCTTCCCGCGAAACCCGGGCTCTGACATGACCGCAAACGAACTACGCCAGTCCTTTCTCGACTTCTTCCGTGAAAAGCAGCACACGATTGTGCCTTCGGCCAGCTTGATGCCGACTTCGCCGAATTTGCAGTTCACCAATGCCGGGATGAACCAGTTCGTGCCGTATTTCCTCGGAACGGAGAAGGCGCCGTATGATCCGCCGCGGGCTGCCGATACGCAGAAATGCATTCGCGCGGGCGGGAAACACAATGATCTCGAGGATGTCGGATACGATACCTATCACCACACGTTTTTCGAGATGTTGGGGAACTGGAGCTTTGGGGACTACTTCAAGGAGGAAGCGATCGCCTGGGCTTGGGAACTGTTTGTGGAGCGCTGGGGTTTTCCTCCGGAGCGGCTCTACGCCACCGTTTACGCTCCGGAAAAGGGCGACCCGGCTGAGTTTGATCAGGAAGCTTATGATCATTGGGCGGTGCTCTTCGAGAAAGCGGGGTTGGATCCGAAAGCGCATATTATCGATGGGAACGCCAAAGACAATTTTTGGGCGATGGGCGATACCGGACCTTGTGGACCGTGCTCGGAGCTGCATGTCGATCTGACCGAAAAAGGCGATACCGGCGGCAAGCTGGTGAACATGGACGATGCGCGTTGCATCGAGATTTGGAACCTGGTTTTCATCCAGTTCAATCACGATGAGGATGGCAGCTATCGCTCCTTGCCGGCCCAGCATGTTGATACGGGAATGGGGTTCGAGCGCGCCGCCAGTGTGATGCAATGCACCAAGGGACTCACCGATTTTTCGAAGCTTTGCTCGAACTACGATACCGATGTTTTTGCGCCGTTGTTCGCGAAATTGGCCGAAATCACCGGCCGAACCTACACCGGCACCGTTCCTAAGTCTCGCGAAGGGTTGAGTGAGCAAGAGCAAACCGATGTGGCATTCCGCGTCATCGCCGATCACATTCGCACGGTCAGTTTTTCGATCGCCGACGGGATTTTGCCAGGAAACAAGGGTCGTAACTCGACGATTCGGGCGATTCTGCGCCGCGCGGTCCGATTTGGGCGGGAATTGGGGTTGGAAGGTGATCGTCCGTTTCTCCACGAATTGGTGCCCGTGTTAGTGACTGAGATGGGCGACGCGTTTCCGGAATTAGCCGAACGAAAAGACAAGGTGACGGAAATCATCACCAGCGAGGAAGCACAGTTTAACAAGACGCTCGATCGTGGTCTGCGCTTGTTTGACGATGCCGTGGCAAAGCTGGATTCCGGTCAGGAATTCCCGCCACCGTCCATTGTGAAGTTGTGGGAAACCTTTGGGTTTCCGCTGGAGCTTACGGACGTGTTGCTTCAGGAAAAGGGATTAACGACCGATGAAGCTGAAGTCGCGAAACTCATCGAACAACACAAGAAAACCGGTGAGGAAGGTCAAGAAACATCGGTCGTCAGTGCCGTTGACATCGAGACCGACGCCAAATCCGAGTTTGTCGGCTTCGATACCGACGAGATTGAGGTCGAACTCCTGGAAATCATTGATGACGGCGAAAACTTCGTGGTGATCGTCGATAAGTCTCCACTCTATGTCGAAAAAGGCGGCCAAGTCGGCGACACCGGCACCCTTACCGTGAACGGAGAAGAGTTTCCGATTCTCGCGACCAGCAGTGTCGGCGAAGCGCTTTGTCTACACCTGGCAGACGCGCCCAAATCGACCGGCAAAGCCACGGTTCAATTGGATCAGTCCCGTCGACGCAACATCGAGAAGCATCATACCGCGACGCACATTATGCATTGGGCACTCCATGAGGTGGTCGACCCCGATGCGAGACAACAGGGCTCGTTCGTGGGGCCGGACCGTCTGCGTTTCGACTTCAACAGCAAAGCCCTCACCTCGGACCAGGTTCGCGCGATCGAAGAGAAGGTGAATGCGAAGATTGCGGAACAGGATTACGTTTCCTGGACCGAAGTCCCGCATGAAGAGGTCAAGGACCGCTCCGAAATCATGCAGGCCTTTGGCGAGAAATACGGGGATGTGGTTCGAGTGGTTCAGATTGGGGGGAAGGAGCAGAAGCTCGACGGCTACTCGATGGAGTTGTGCGGTGGAACCCACGTCAGAAACACCGGTGACATTGGATTCTTCAAGATTGGTTCAGAGGGCGCCGTGGCCGCAGGCATTCGCCGGATTGAAGCCCAATGTGGAGCCGCGGGCCGCGAATTGGTCACGCAAACCTACGAAGCCCTCAAGGTCGAAATCGATGATCTGGAAAGCCGGCTTCAAACGACCAACGAAGCATTGGCAAAGATTGGCCAGGTGCCGGAAATTGCCCCGGAACGGACGCTCGGGGAGATTCCGGGTGATGCGGCCATTGACGCGGTGAACGCGGCCCTGGTGGCTCGGCAGAAAGAGCGCGATCAATTTCAGGCTGCTGTCCAGAATGCTGGAAAACGTTTCAAGAAAGCGAGCGCCGGAGCTGCGGCGGCGCAGGCGGATGAGTTGCTTGGCGAATTGGTTGAAAAAGCCAATGCCGAAGGCGCGGCGATTCCTCAGATTGTGCATCATCTCGGCGAGACCGATGCGAGTTTGCTTCAGGAAGCCCTCAATGGGCTGAAGAAGCGGCAATTTGAAGGCGTGGCCGTCTTTACCCTTGTTGACGGCGGAAAAGCCCACATTGGAATCGCGGTCGCGAAAGGTGTGACCGACAAGTTTAAAGCCGGTGAGCTCATGCGGGATCTCGCTCCGATCGTCGGCGGAAAAGGCGGCGGAAAGCCAGAAATGGCGCGTGGTGCCGGGGCCGATCCTTCCAAGGTGGAAGAGTTGCTTGAGGCCGCCCGAGGCCTTTTGGGCCAATAATTCCGCACGTGGAAAGGCGTCGCGGCTTTCTTTACGGATTACTCGATTCTTGGAGTTGCGCTTACCTTTCGGGAGAAGTGCAAGCGTATGCGAATGCCCTCAAAAGGGGGATCAAAATGTCTGCGAAACCGGGTCAATTCAGCTTCAAGACATTCTCTCGATTCAGTCAAAATTCTTGAGCTTGGGAACAGGCGCTGCGTCCCAGAAATCTCTGCACCGATGGTTGAGTTTTGGGGACTGGCTTGCTCACTTCGCTCGAAAAGGAAGCCGCAGCTCACTTCCCCGATTTCTGCATGGTTTGGTCGGTCATGAAACCCGCTCCACTCTCTTCCCAACGCCTTGAATTCGGGGAAAGATGACTCGCGAATCGGCACACTGATTTCTCAGGTCGGGAACTGGGTTGAGCTGATATTAGCTAGGTTGAAAGGAGCTTTTTCGAATGTTGTCAGGTGTTGCATAATGAAAAGCGCCGTTGCGGAGTGTTACATCCTGTGGTGAAAAATTCGGAGTTTTCCCCGTAGAAACAGCCTATTTCGGGTCTGTATTAGCAATTTGCCAGCAACAGCAGGTTTTGCAGAACCAAGACAGCTTAAGACGTTCGCGCTCGGCTGTTGCGTTTTGTTGCATGGCGCCAAAACCAGAGCCAATCAAGGGTTGTCGCCATGAGAATCCCTGCTGAATAGCGAGCAAGATCGACCCAGAGAAATCCTCTTCCCAGGATCAATGCACCCAGCCGGTTTTGGCGTGCGCTGACCAGGAACGGATGGCTGGAAAGTTGGCTCAGTTCGATGACCAAACAGAAGCTGGCGGCCAGCAGCAGGAGGGCGGTTGGTCGCGTGCCTGGAACGAGAAAAGCGAAGCCGAAATAGACCATCATCGCCCAGAGAAGATCGCCGGCGTGAGCGACCAAAATCGGGTGCTGGATGAGCGAACTTCGAGAGGCCAGTCCCAGCGCGATAGAGGCGAGAATGGCGAGGAAAACAAGCAGTCGTGAGCGGCTGGGGCGGTTGGTTCTGGAAGGCATGGTTCAAAATGTTCCATTCGCGTGAACGCTCGATGAACCCGGCGTGAAATGGGCACGAAAAAAGCTGGCCCATTTCTGAGCCAGCTTTGGTGAGAATTGTTTTTGAAGGGGTTGGCTTACTCTGCCAGATCGCTTGAATTCTTCTTCTCGTTCCAGACCCGACCACCGACGGCACCCGCCACTCCACCGAGAATGGCACCGGTTGCTTTCTTGCCGGTGACCACGGATCCAACAACAGCTCCTCCGAGTCCACCAATGATGGTCGATTGATCTTTCTTGCTCATTCCGTCCCATTTCTCTTTCCCTTTATCGACCGTCTCGCAGGAAGAAATCCCGAAGGCGGCAGTGAGAACGAGGGCGATTTTCCAAAAACTATTGATGGTGCGTTTTTTCATTCGAACTAGAAAAGCGATTTTGGGCAGCGAGATCAAGCCCTACGTGGATTACTTCTTTTTCTTTCGTTCAGGAACCTCAGCCATTTTCTCCTTCACGGCCTTCTCCAGATCCGCATACATCTCCGGATCGGCTTTAAGGGCATCTTTGGCTCCGTCACGACCTTGGGCAACCTGGGTGCCCTTGTAGCTGAACCAACTTCCGCGTTTTTGAATCAGATCGTATTCCAAGGCTAGGTCGAGCAGTGAGCCAACCGAAGAAATGCCTTCGTTATACATGATGTCGAACTCAGCTTCGGTGTAAGGCGGCGCCACTTTGTTCTTCACGACTTTCAGGCGGGTGCGATTGCCCGATACCGTTCCGTCGGTCTGCTTGATGGCCCCAATCCGGCGAATATCGATCCGGACCGAACTGTAGAATTTCAGGGCGCGTCCTCCCGGAGTGGTTTCAGGGCTTCCGAACATGACGCCAATCTTTTCCCGAATCTGGTTCGTGAAAATCGCGCAGGTCTGGGCCTTGGAAATCAACGAGGTCAGCTTTCGCATGGCGGCACTCATGAGGCGGGCCTGGGCGCCAACCGTGGTGTCTCCAATCTCGCCGTCCAGTTCCGCTTTCGTCACCAAGGCGGCGACAGAGTCGAGCACGATGATATCGAGAGCGTTGGAACGGACGAGCGTTTCAACAATTCGGAGGGCCTCTTCACCGGAACTTGGCTGGGAAACCAGCAGCTCCTCCATATTGACTCCGAGCTTCTTGGCATAGGTTGGATCGAGAGCATGCTCCACATCGACGAATCCTGCCAAACCACCCGCTTTTTGGGCTTGAGCAATGGCGGTCAGAGTTAGAGTCGTTTTTCCTGAAGACTCCGGCCCATAAACTTCAACGATTCGGCCCCGAGGAAATCCTCCGACGCCGAGGGCACGGTCGATGAGAAGGTTTCCGGTGGGGATAACATCGACGCTCTGCTTGGTGCCTTCACCCATCCTCATGATGGCTCCCTCACCGTAGTCTTTCTGGATTTGCGATATGGCAACGTCCAGGTTTTTGGCTCGAGCTTCAGCGAGCCGCTTTTTGCCAGCATCTTCAGGAGCTGAGTTCTCTCCAGATTGTGATTTAGAGGCCATCTTGTTTAGTTTTGGTTTATCTGCGACTGCGGTCATGGGATGTATGAGTTTGCCTAACGAGTTTGCAAGAAGTTTGGGTAATGCTTCGGTTAGGTTAAATAAAAACTGTTCATATGTCCAGTGTTTATTTGAGTATTATTCTTAGAACTTTTCGCATCCGCAAGAGTCCGCAAATGTTCCACGTGGAACGTTTGGCTGCCTCGTCGAAGGAACGATGACGAACGAGGAGGAGCGCTCGTCAAAACCCACCCATATCCATCATATCGAGCGCATTGTTCAGGTGACCCGCATACCAGGAGACGATTTGCCACCCCACATAGACCATCACAATTACCGAGAGAATTCGCGGCGTCCAAAAGCCGATCTTCTCCATTTGTTGAACGACGGAATCCGAAAAGAAGCTGGACCATCGTTTGAGATCTTCTTCCAAAGTCCCGGTTTGTTCGGCATTGGCGGTGGAACGGGAAAAGTCGCGGGGAAAGTCGCGCTCGGCCAAAAAGGCGTCACCGATCGAATTTCCCTGGCGCGCCGTTTCGCCGATCCGCGCTGCTGCGGAATCGATCACGGCGCTTTGCGTGGCATTTCCGGCCGCTTCCAATCCGTTTGAGATCTTTTGGCCACAAAGAATGTAGATCCGGAAGACGTTGGTGAACCGTTCGAGGGCAATGGCCCGCCGCGTTGGGCCAATCAGGGGGAGAAACCGCAGGAAGCGGTCAAAAGGCTGGCCTTTCCGAGCTGCGCGGTGAAGCCAGCTCCCGCCCATCCAAAAAACTGCGATGATCCCGTAGATGATGAGCAACGAGGTAAGAATCTCGCCCCCAATATTGACCTTCGCGGCACCGGTCATCGAATTGGTGATCGATTTGAGCACCGGAGGTAGCAAAACTCCGAAATGCAGAATGATCGCCGGATAGATCAGCCGGCTCTGAATTTGGCTGCGGGTCTGTCGAATCGTCGCAAAATAATCGCGCAGATAGCCAAAGCCATCTTCCAGGACGCCACCTTCTTCCGAGGCCCGAATCACTGAAGTCTCGAGGTCGGAGATGCCCAGCTCGGATTTGGCGATGGACTGGGAAATCGTTTTGCCGCCTTTCAAGCCTTCCTGAATCGATTTCGCAAATTCACGCTGCGCGGAATTGGTCGCCTGCTCCTCCAGAACCGCCGCACTTTTGTCGAATCCGAATCCCGCTTTGACCATCTTGGCCAGCTCGGTATAAAGTTGGGTCTTGTCGCGAAGAGTAAGGCGCATATTTCGTCAAATGGTGGCTGAGCGCTTTCTTTATGCCTGATCTCCGTAGCTGAAACAACCTTAGACGTTTGCCGAATCGCATTTCAACTCCGGGAACCGAAGACGACATCCATTGGATGCGGCTGGCGATTGATGAAGCGCGCAAAGGGCTTGGAGCGACCAGTCCCAATCCTGCGGTTGGAGCGGTGATCGTGAAGGGCGGCTGTTTTCTGGCGAAGGGGCATCATCAAAAAGCCGGAATGCCCCATGCTGAAGTCGAGGCGATTCAGGCAGCCGACCCCGTCGATCTGATTGGCGCGACGCTCTATGTCACGTTGGAGCCGTGTTCGACACGTGGGAAGACCGGTGCCTGCACGACCTTGATCAAGAAATCCGGAATTCGGCGGGTCGTCATCGGTTGCCTGGATCCGAACCCCAAGCATGCCGGAAAGGCATTGAAGATTCTGAAACGAGCCGAAATCGAGACTGAAGTCGGCGTTTTGGAGAAGGACTGCCAATATCTGATTCGCTTTTTCGCCAAACACGTCACAACGGGGCGACCCTACGTCATTGCGAAGACGGGAATGACGCTGGATGGCCGAATCTCTCCGCCTCCGGGTGGTTCGCAGTGGATTACGGGAGAAAAAGCGCGGCGCGACGTTCAGCGGCTGCGGTCACGCGTTGACGCGATTTTGGTGGGCGGCCAAACGGTGCGCCATGACGATCCCGCCTTGACCCTGCGCGGCGAATTCGCGACCGGCAACCGGCCACAGCCCTGGAGAATCGTCGTCACGAAGAGCGGCCGGATCCCCAAACGGTCGAAGGTTCTCAGTGATGAATTTCGCGATCGAACCAAAGTGTTCCACGTGGAACATTTGGGCTCGGTCTTGGAGGAACTCGGAAAGATGGAAGTCACCAGTGTGCTTCTGGAATGCGGCGGAAGACTGATGGCGCAGGCATTTGAGGAACAATTGGTCGATGAAATCACCTTCTATATCGCACCATTGATCGGAGGCGGAAGCCGCCGCGCGGTTGAGGGGAAGGATTTTCGCTGCCAGCTCGTGGAGCCGAGAATCAAGCCGTTTGGGCCGGATATGCGCGTCTCGGCAAAGGTGATTTACCCGGACCGGGAAGGAATAGATTGAATTCAAGGTTCGCCGCGTTTTCGTGATCGGATGAAACCGTTCTGGAGCTTGTTCGTCCCTTGCTTGCTCAGTGGCGCGGTTGCGTTGGGTGAAAATGCGCCGGAACTGCGCACGATGGAGGATCGTCTTGCCCACCGTGATTTCCCGTCGGTGTTTCAGGCGTGGAATCCCGCTGACAATCTTCCCGATGAGGCGGCCGAAGTGACTCTCGCCCGTCACGATCTCGTTTTTGACAGCATTTACCGACTGCAGTTGGCCTGGGATCAGAAACCGGAAGGTCTCGCGACTCGGTTTGCCGCTGATTCATTGCCGCGGGCGCGGAAGATTCGCGACGAGATGCAAAGACGGAATCCGAATCAAATTCTACTCTGCGAAATTCGGTATCGCGACGCCCACACCAGTTTTCTGCCCGAGGATTCCCCGTGGTGGAAGCGCGATGAATCCGGAAAACGCGTCATTGGTTGGGAAGAAGGCGGCTATTACCTGCTCGATTTCGCGAATCCGGAATTCCAGGATCATGTCGCCAAACGGGCATCCGCTGCGATGAAGGCAGGATTTGACGGTGTGATGCTGGATTGGTGGCACGAGGGCGACGAGCGTCTAGCGCTGATCCGGAAAATTCGGCAGGCGATCGGTGAAGAAGCGTTGATCCTCGGAAACGCCAACGATCTGCTCGCGCCGCGTTCGGCGCCCTATTTGAACGGATTCTTCATGGAATGCTGGCGGAGCTCGACGCCGGAAGACTGGGCCAGGATCACGGAAACGCTGCGCTGGGCAGAATCGCACCTCCGCGAGCCGCGGATCAATTGTCTCGAAACCTGGTTTGAGGATTCACGCCAGGATTTGGCCAAGATGCGGGCGACGACCACCCTTGTCTTGACGCACTCCGATGGGTTTTGCCTGTTTTCCGATCCCAATCCGCTTCCAACTGCCGATCATCTCCACGATTGGTATCCGTTCTGGGATGTGGAGTTGGGCAAGCCGCAAGAAGTTGGCCAATCTGTGGAAGATGGCACCTATCAACGAAAATTTGAGAACGCGTTGGTTGTTCATAATCCGGTGGGAAATAGTCGTGCCCTAATCGAGTTTGAAGAACCCAGAATTCGAGCATCGAATCGCGAACACGGGAGAAAATTTCACATCGATCCGAGTGATGGCGATTTTTTCCTTCTGGCAAAATAGCCAGATCTACGTTCCTGGAATTTTCTTGAAGAATGTAAACCAGTTGGATGAGATATTGGCATGACGGATCAGGATCTCAGGAAGATTGCAAGCTTGGTGGTGCGAGTTGCAGCGATACTGGTCTCGATCGCAGGAGTTGCGCTTGCTGTCGATATCGTCTTGCAGATCAACTTCTATGACGTCCTCTATCTTTCTGACATCTTCGACGTTTATGCGAATGAATTGCCTGGCATCGTCTTGATCGTGACTGGTATCGGGTTGTGGATCTTTCATAGACCCATTTCCCGAACCGTGGTGAGCCGGTCGAAAAAGGATTCCAGAGGAGTGGATCTCGTTCCTGAATTGGAGATCGATTCAGCTTGGTTACGACAATTTTTGGTAACACTAGTTGCTTTGGCCATGGGTATTTGGGGGACGACACTAATTTTCATCGCTCTGGTGTCGTTTGTTGGTAGTTCAATTGCGCATGGTTACGTTTGGAATCTGTTCGAAGAGAATGTGCCAAAATTTGGGTTGGGTGTTTCGCTGTTGGGAGGGGTTTATATTTTAGCACGAAAGGCAAATCTATGAGTGTTCCACGTGGAACATTTTGGAGTGGGTGTTGAGTGTTTTGAATTTGGCGACACGTTGATCCCGATAGTTGATTAACCATTTATGACTCTCCCAGCCTTTTTCTTTGATCGCGATGGCGTAGTCAATCGCGACCCGCATCCGGAGCCCTACGTGTTGAGTTGGGAGCAGTGGGATTGGAATCCGGGAATCGTGGAACTCTTGGTTGCGGCGAAGAGCGCGGGGTTGGTGCCGGTTTTGGTGACGAGCCAGAAGGGCGTTGGCAAGGGACTCATGACCGAAGCCGATTTGGAGGAGATTCATGGAAACATGCAGACCTTTCTTCGCGAGAATGGAGTCGAATTCGCGGAGATTTACGCCTTTACCGGTTTGCCGAATTGCTTGAATCAGCCGAAACCGGATCCGCAAATGCTGGAACGCGCGGCACTGGAATTGAATCTGGACCTCGGGCGAAGTTGGCTGATTGGAGATGCGGATCGCGATATTGAGATGGGGCGAAGGGCCGGAGTTGGCCATCTGATCCGGGTTGAAGGCATCAAATCAGTCGGAATCGAGGCAGAATACCAGGTCTCGACCCTGGACGCTGCCCTGGAGATCTTCGAGAATCGTCAAAATGGGAATTGAGCGGGAGTGAGGCAACTCGGTTGCCGAACGACCACATACCCTCCTGATGTTGCCGAACGACCAC
>TARA_R110002096_G_scaffold264059_3_pt1 | contig 18740 bp, 23 predicted proteins | sample TARA_R110002096 | Tara Oceans TARA_R110002096 (sample SAMEA4397295) | marine metagenome | biome: Polar Biome; feature: [DCM] deep chlorophyll maximum layer (ENVO:01000326); material: water (ENVO:00002006), including particulate matter (ENVO:01000060) such as... | depth 35 m
GTATTTGTCTGAGCCAATAACTATTGATTGTAGTCCAGCACCTTCTAATCTAAACGCTGCAACTGTGCTTGATTTTAACGATACCATAGATACTTCACCACCATCATTTTCGGCAGATTCTTGAATCTCTCTAAAGTAGGTTTCACGGTCTACTCTCCCGCCATTCGACTCTACTACGTCAAACATTCGCTGTTCCATTTCAGTCATAATTTTTTTTCGTGTTGTCATATTTTCATTCTCCATTTACCATGTTAGGCTGACCCTTCCGACAGAGTTTCTGCTAATATACCCTTCCATGTGATGATACAGAATAGTCAGACTTCAATGATATTTGGATATTATAGTAGTTTTTTAATTTTCAAATATGTCATAATCATTCTTTCATCCCAACCTTCTTCTGCTGTTTTTCTCTCATAGTCGAGTATTTTTTTCCCTGAATAATATCTGTATGTGGATGCCTGAGAATTGGTGTAACCCATTGTTTCGATTAATACTCGATTGATTTCCTTCACACATACATATGGAACTAAAGGCGGTTCTCCATTATCTCTATCAGGCCAACATAAATTGAATACCGATATCCCTGCTTCTTTTGGATTATCTCTCATACACATTAATGCGATTCTTTCAGCCTGTTTAGACCACTCTTTTTTTTCTTTCTTAGATGCGTTCCTTAGTATCTCATCGAACTTCCCCAAGTGGCTGAGATTGAGTGAAATCAACCACATCGTTTGATGATGTGTAAAACTACATTCGTTCCTCAATAATTCGTAGACCTTTCTCCGTCTACTTTGAACTACACTCACTTGAACCACTCATCTAATCCAATCTGATTCATTCCCGCTAAAGATGATTTCCAAGATGTTTTGAAAGCACCGAGAATACCTTGCCAAGATTTTGAGTTTGTAAAATGTTTTTCAAACGATTCTTGTCTGTTGACTTCAACACCAAAAGACTCAGGAGTTTCACCCCATTCGATTGCGATAACTTTGTTCGCTGGTAGATTTCCTTTTTCAGTTGAAGATGCAATAAACAAAACAGGCTTATCACCAATATCAAAATTAGTATCAATATTTTTGTTCGACCATATCCCCGCTTTATGAGCCATAGTTCCTGACTTTTTTACACCCATCGGTTGACCAAAATCAATACTTGTAGTTTTGTCAACATCCATCAAATCAGCATAGGTTTGTCTGAGTAAAATATTGAGTTCAGATTTGTTGCATCCTTGAAGTATAGAATCGAAAACTTTCAGTTGTGCATCCTTCACAATCTTAGGTGCAGACGACCTTCTAATTTCGACTCCCCTGAATCCATGTTTACCATTAAAATCTCGATACGCATATCTCTTCTTGACACCCCATGAAAAGAACCTTTCATAATGTGCATCCGGCTTAACGAAAAAGAACTCATTTTTTTCAACACCCAATGTTTCTTGAACAAATCTATCGTATGAATTATTCAAATTGATACAAAGAATATTTGATATTGAAATAACATCGTCTTTCGTAAACTTCCTGACGCTGTTTTCAGCCTCATCATGATTGGAGATTGCCACCTTACATGAATCAGTATCTTGACCTATCACATTGAATGATAATTTGATGCCATCATCATCTCCAATATCTTCCGTGAAGGGTTCAATGCCCAACTCAGAAAACCAAAGATTTGATGCTTCAATCATATCCTTATTCCATTGGTTATGTATTCTAGCAACTTCTGTAATATCTGAACCCAATTCCGGTAACGCTAATCTGAATGGCCTTCTTCTTGTTTTCTCGGTTTCTCCTGAACCTAAAACACCATACCAACTATTCATAGATTCTTTCTGTACCCTTTGCTTTCGATTCAGAATATCACCTAATTCTTCATCATCATTTTCATATGCTTCTCGCATCAATCGTTGAGTATCTTTTCTAAGTAGTGCAAGATTACGCAGAACAGACGGCATTATACCTTCCCTATCTCTTCGATAAATCCTACCTGCTGGTGTAGTAGTAATTGGGAACGGATATCCATCAGGATAGTCTGCTGGATTGACAAGTGTATCGGGGCTTCCATTTGTAGTAATGATGACCGATGGGTATTCCATCGAATTGTCTACTTCAAAGGCATTCTGATAGACCCCAATGGGTGCTTCCATGACAAACCCACCCTGCTCAATTCCACCCTTTCTCCGTTGCATCACAACTTCGACAGAAGGCATGATAATATTCTTGTCAAACAACAATTGCCCCATCATATCTTCTATCAACATCATGTTACTATTTGCCTTTCTCATAACTGAATTGTGAAATGCTGTTTTAGTCAGGTAAAATGGAACGAGTTTCAAGTCATTCATACATCTCTCAACGCATACATTATCCCATATGTTATAGACAGCCAACATCATTGGGTCTTTCTCCATCAATTCTGTAATTCTTGTACGTGGAACTTTACCATATCCGAGGACTGAACTAGACATCCAAGCAAGTGAACCTGAGCCGGTTGTTGCCGCCGCCCCTTGAACCTGTTCTGCATATGCAATTTTAGAATCAAAAAGAGTTTGTTTGTTTAGTAAATAATATAGATTTGGATATCGGTGATGGACTGGAACTTTGCCATGATATCTTCTCTCCATTTCTTTTCTCATAACTCGACATCTATTTTTCAAATATGGTATGTCATATCCAATAATATGTTGACCACCTAGCAAATCTCTATCAAGTTTTTCTAGTCTTTTCTTGAACCACCAAAGAAGTGCTGCTTCGTTTGTATCTTCATCTAAATGAGAGAAGGACTCTACAAGCACTTTGTTTGGGTCAAGTGGGGGAATTGGGCTGTTATGCTCGACAACGCTCTCCAACGCCTTCTTTGACCCCAAGAAACGCCTAACTTGGTGTTGACTGGTGGGTGATGTTGTGCCAACTTCATGAATACCTGTTACACTATCTACAAATGCAATACTAACAACTCTTTCAGGCGCATTATCAACATCGAGAGAATCTGCTGTTTCAATATCAAACCAAACAACATCAAGATTGAATCTAGTTGGGTCAGTTTCACTTGGTCGAATGTGAATCGGTCTGAGATTTCCAGCAGAGTTTATTTCTTCGCTGTTGATGTCAACAACAGAAGTCCATCCGTAAATCCATCGAACCAAAGAACTCCAAGAAACATCTGCTGAATAATGTGGATAAAAATAATCTCTAATCTCCTTTATCTCGGATGGTTTTTCAACTCGGATTTCATACAATGGAACTCCCGTAATCGAAGTTTTCTCAGAAAGTTTTGTTGACGTAACAAAATCAGGAAGATTTGGAATATCATCAGGATTTTTTTCTGACCAGAATCTCGGCACACAACCTTCAACAGTTACCTTCTTTGTTGACCCATCCAAAGCCTTCAATCTGAGATGGGTAAGAAGTTGATTTGTTTCATCATAGTTAATTGATACAATAAGAAAAGATTCCATAAATCCAATCGGGTTTTCCCACCCTTATGATTGAATCCCCAAGAATGAATCAATCCTTGCTTCTTCTTTTTCTCTAGTCCAAAATGGGGGTTGTGAATCTTCTATTACCCATTCACCATTCCAGCCATTAATTTTCTTGCCTTTGAAAGTATTCAACTTTTTTCTGAATGCTCTAATTTGTGTATCAGTAACTAATGGTTTACCTGCTGCATAATAAATATCTTTTACCAATTCTAAATGATAATCAGAAGCAACTTCCTGTCCGTATTTCGCCATGCAATCTCTATTCTTTACTCTTACATTTTTAACGATAGGCCAACCATTTCTGAGTTCATCATCAGTATAGAGCATCATCAATCCTGATGTCTTGATTCCTTTAGGCCATGTTTGTCTGTTTTTATATGTCATTTCACTCATCTCCTGATATATTTTCTAACAGTTCAATCAAATTAACTGTATCACCGATTAGTGATATAAAATCACTAATGTTGATTTCATCTCGTAAATCAGATTCCGCTATTTCGTCTTTCATTTGTTTCAATATTTTTGTATATGCTATTATTCTTTTTTTATCCATTTCACTCATCTCCATACATTCCGTCAATCATCCACTCAATCATTTGCATTCTTCCACCCTTCCAACGTAGTAATTCACGAAGGCAAGTCTTGCATATTTTGTTCTCATCAATTGATTGTCTAAACTCATCCACAGTCATTGGTGTTTCTGTAAATGAATCAACTTGGTCAAAACCAAGTTTACATCCTAACATAACATGGTTTTTTCCATGCATGAAATTATCATTATGTGAGAAGTGTATTTTCTTACTGTTGTTAATTTTCATTAATTTTCTCGGTGTTCCGTTATCCATTTTATTTCATCTCCTTCATATTATCCCAATCCAAATCTCGGCAACTAAACATTTTCATTTTAGCCCAATCATGTTCAGGCTCATTCCAACGGCTGCCTTCTCTACTCTCAACATTATCATTTCCCTTTTTCCAAGCAACGCTATCACCAGCCCATTTCTTCTCGACTCGACTGTTTAATTTATTGACTTCTTTTATATCGAAATGAAAGAAATGTGGGTCGAAGATTTCTCCATTCACTTCAATCCAAACGTGCCAGTTACCAATATTTCCTGTTGTGTGAACTTTGTTCCCAAATCTTCCCTCAACCAAACTCATTTGACTTCTTTCATTCTTTGGAAAAGACATAATTAATTTAGCAGCAGTATTCCAACATCGGTTAGAAATACAGACCAAGTTCTTCTTCTCAGCCATCAATTCTAAGTCGTTTGGGGTCAACCCGTTTATTCCATCTTTCTCAGGATGGCTTCGCTGTTTCTCGCTGTTCATAGAACAGCAGGGGAAGGCCGCCGGTATATGAATGAAGATGTAGTCTGACTTGTTTAGTATATAAAGAAACAACAAATCTCACTATTTTCTACTTGAGCCGAGCAATTTTTTTTTCAGTCGGATTCTTCCAAAAACTCCGTGTTGAGTTCAACAGGAAGTAAGTCCAACAATTTTTGAAGATAGACTGCCAAATCCATTGATTCTTCTTGAGCATGAATTATCCATTGTCTCAAACTCAAATCTGTACGTTCCATTGTTGTATTGTATTTGTTCTTTCCGAACTCGGCTCGGTTCAATATTTTTTCAACTACTTTTTCTTCTATTTTACTCATACAGTTATTCTCCTTAGAAATGTCTTGACGGTTAGTAAATCGTCAGAGGAAATTGAACACCAATAAATTGCTTCGCCCATACTTTTGTAGATTGCTCGTTTGAGTTTATTCGGTACTTTGGAATCTTCTTCAACAGTCAAAAGAAATGCATCTAAAATCTCGACTCCACTCATTCCTTTTTCGCCTAAGTTTTCGACCATAGAATCTAACCGTCTATGAATCTTGATATATTTTCCATCTTCAATTCCTAAAGCATTAGATTCAACAGCCAATCCTAGCATTTGTCGAAGCGATTTCTGAGATATTTCGTTAGTGATTTCATTGACATCTTCAATTTCCACTCTGATTGGTATGCGAGTAACAGAAAAAAGCAGATTTAATGCACTTCTCATAGAGCCATTTGCAGCCATTCCTACGGCCTCTAGTGCATTCGGTGCTATATCGAGATGTTCTTGTTCTACAATGGCCTCTAAAGCCCTGCAAATAGCATCAGATGGGATAGGCTTGAACCTTGAACCAGAGAAGGCGCATCTATCCCTGATTGGTGCGATAACTTTGTGCGGATAATTACAGGATAGAATGAATCTCGTTTGCTTGGAATATTTTTCCATGATTCTTCTCAATGCTGCTTGAGCATCAGGAGTAAGATTATCACATTCATCGAGAAATATAACATTGAATGGAATCAACAAATCTTTTCCATCCTTAGTTTGATATGTTCCAATTGTTCCTCTTCTAGCGAAGTCCTTGACAGTAGTTCTGATGACATTGATGCTTCTCTCATCACTTGCATTTAACTCGATATAATTGGCCTTCCAATCCTCGCCAAACATAGATTTCATCAGAGCAACTGCAACAGATGTTTTTCCTGTTCCAGCCTTGCCTGAAAACATCATATGAGGGAATGCACCGTCATCACCATTCTCATGTAATTTCTCAACTACATATCTAAGTCGCTTGACTATATGTTCCTGACCAACAATATCATCAAGATTATTTGGGCGATATTTTTCAGACCACATGAGATAATCTGTTTAATCCCACCCTTATGATTGAATCCATTTACCCCAATGAACATTCCATACTTTTCCACTCATTGCTTTGTGAGAAAATCTCTTACAAAAAGGACAAGCAAAATATCCTGTTCGACACATCTCTGCCCTCTCTTCATCTGTAAATGCATTTGGATTAAACTCATCATCTTTGTTCGGACATATTGGAACATATTGTTTCAGACTTACTATCTTTTTTTCATTTGTTTTTTCATTTGTTGTTGTCATATTTTTCATCTCCATTTTACTCGTTTATTATTCTCTCGATTGATGTTGTTAATGTTGATACAACATTGTATGAATTGTATATTTGTTCTGCTTTGATTCTGATGATTTCTTCTGGTACTACTCTTGGCCTGTTTTGGTTTCTGTCTATTGAAGTCTCGATTGATACTTCAACGAATACTAATTTTGTTGTCATTCCAGCAGCGTGAGCCATGTTGATGTATGATGTCATTTTTGAAGTGTTAGTTCCTGTTGAATCATAAACTGAGTCTTGTGGGTTGTTGAATAATTCTAACATCTGTTGGTGGCACAATACTTTTGATTCTTCATGAACTGTTTGTGGGTTTAGAGGGTCATAGTTAACCATTGCTTCTTTGATTGTGTCACAGTCGATGAATGTATGTGTGTTACCAAATAATTGTTCTCCAACATATCCTTTGCCTGATGCTGGAAGTCCCATCATTAACACAAGTTCAGGTGTTCCGTTGTTGTCCGGTTGGTTGCTCATGTAATGAGCATGGTGGGCATTCCCTATATGAATAGATAGGGTAAATCAATGGTTTTTTCTATCAAAACTTCATTTTCTGACTACGCCGAATCATTTTTTTCTCCCCGTAAAACTGAGAGTATTCTTTTGGCGGTGTTGAGTCCAACACCTTCTATTGTCGAAAGTTCTTCTGGTGTTGTTTGACAGAGAGAAATTATAGTTGGGTATTTTTTTGTAATTCTTCTTCTTAATTTAGAACCGATTTTTGGCAATCCTTCTATTAGACAATCTCGATATTCATTTACAGTTGGAGATTTTGGTCGAGGCACATATAGTCTCGGCTTATCATCTTCTATTTTCTGAATTATCTTGTGAGTTAGTAACGCAGCATCATGTCTATTGTCTATGAAAACTGGTGGATATCCGACAGCACAAAGAGATGCAATAAAAGAAATTAAAGTTTGTTCACTTACACCCCTATCTCTCGCACCTAATCTAATTGATTCATAAGACTTTGAAACAATCAGATAAGAATATTCAGCCTCTTCCCTCATAGCACCCAATTGCTTGAGCCTACGGCCATCAAATAGGGAAGGAATGAAGTCATCTTCCTTCCTTTCTATACTGACCTTTCTTGTTGTCACATCACCCTTCCCTGTATCAAGACTAACTATCTCAAAACCAAGTTCAGAAAGATATGATAACATTTCTCGATGCTCTCGATGGTCGACTCTTCTATGTCGTGATAATAATTCATTCAAAATCATTTGATTAACAAGTGGAAAAATCTCATCTGAACTTGGAGAACTCGACAAAGATTTGCTGTTGACTTCAACAAGTTCCACAGTTAGAAATCGAGAGAATCCCAATAGTTGACCAAGCGTAGCAGAATCGAGAAAATCAATTAGTTCAGAACGGTCATCTAGTAATCTTCCATAACGTGTCTTACGCTGATTTGTTTTCATTGCGTTTCGACCATTTGCGTTTAATCTGACGGGGTACATAATCAATGCCCCCCATATCCTTGAATCGAGGACAAATATCCCCTACACAGCATCCATTTGCTTTGAGTGTAGTGCAGTTTGGAAATGTATGATACTTGGGGTCATCGAAGATAGTTGACATTTGGTAAAGTCGATGTTCTGTATTATGTAAATCGACATATCCAATTTCAGTTCCAAGTTGCATCCATACCTTTTCAAAATCATGCAAACTCATACCAAGCATCTTTCCAAATAAAGCAGAATAAACCCTCGGTTTATGTGGTGGATTTCTTCTCTTTAATTCATTCACAACACCCATACATCTTCTATCTAAAGAAGCAATAAATCGAGATGCTTCTGCATCGTTCTGAGCCATATCAAAATTGACTTTGACAACAGGTCGAAGTAGAGATTCAGGAGAATGTAGATTGACACCCAATTCTTTTACAAAATCAATCAACTTTAATCTTCTTCCTTTGATTTCGGGCAAGATATATTTAGGCCGATATGACATCTTCTCAATCTCATCGTGGGTGATTGTATCAAGGAGTTCTACATCGACTGGCATGGCGTGTCTACCACTACCTTTTCCGTGTCTATCTATATGCTTAGAGAACGGGAATCGACATAGCCGCTTAGGGTCGCCAGTTGTTTGTTCATCTAGTGTGTTCAGACCTAGAGTTTTGCGAAGATGGTCTTGTGTTTGATGTACGATTTGTTTCAGGGCTTCTCCACTTCCATCCTTAAAGTCAAACTTGAATCTTGTAGACTCATGAACAATGAATAAATGATATCCTTTACTACCACTATATTGCACCCAATGAGCAACATCCATTTCTCTCAAAAAAGAAGATAATCTCTGAGCATCTGCAAATGCGTTTTCCGGTTTTGTTGAATGGTCAAAGTCGAAGAATGTTAATTCGTAAATAACCGTCTTTGGAGTTTGTTTATTTCCAACTTCATATTGTAAATTATCATATCCACCTGTACTGATAAAACAAGATTTATTTCCATTCCATTTAGAATATGAACGATATATATCCTCAGTAGCAAACACAAAGTTTTGTCTAGGATTTCCTATTGCTCTTGGATAATGTTTGAATCCAAAATGATTAGCCATTTCATCAATGTTGTCAACATCGAATAAACTCATATAATCACTCTTCATTTAATATAGTTTTTAGACTTTCAGCCGCATCCTCAATATGAGTTTTTACTCTTGCTTTGTAGGCTAACGATATCTGTTCATCCGTGATACCAGCGAAGGCGCATAATAAGTCAACAGATACTATCATTTTCAATGAACTTCTATCGTCATCTGTCATGCCTAACATCTGTTCAGCCGCAGAGATATTGAAATTGCCTTTATTTGGGTCAAACATAGTATCAAACTTCCCTAATTGTTTCTGCTACAATCAATGTAGTATCACCACATTCTATGACAATGAATGGAACATCTTTATGTTTGTTAATAACAAACGTATTTCCTTCACATCGAGATAGTATTCCAGCAAGTATTTCTGAAAGATTTATCTCCACCTTTTCACCTTCAACTTCTGCTTCTATGGAAGAATAAGATTGATTATTTTTAGCACCCCAATGACCTGATGAACAAGTCGAGGATTTCTTATCAAAAGAGAATACAATGTATGGTGCTTTAGCAACTTTCATATCTACTAAACCTTGAGATAATGAGTCTCTGGAAATTGTTATTCTAGTCGTACAAACTTCGTTATCTTTCTGAGGAATCTTCACCCATCCTTTCTTGTCTTTTGGCATAACCCATCTATCAGGAACAGTAGCACAATCATCTTCATCTGCTGGATGATAAACTGTACGAGAACCATTTCTATTTTTGATTTCGATTGGCTTATTTGCATCTGTTGTAATCTGAACAATTTCGTTACCAAACTTAGTGTTTAATAAATCGGAGAAAGCGTCTGGTGATATCAGTAAAACACAAGGTTCTTTGACCTTCAAATCATCTACCTTAGAATCGGTCAGAAGTAAGTTCATCGTACCCGATATATCGTGAGTCCATATACTAACTCCATCATCTGTTAAAAGCATCCTTACAGGGTTTGCTGGCTTATCCATAACTATTCTTTTTAAGGTCTTAGAAAGAGAAGATGCTGATACTCTTATTATTGCGTTTCTTGATACATGACTGTTAGGTGTTATCATAATTTTCAATCGGTTCACCCACCCATATAAACAACGTCATTTCAAAATAAAAAAAAGGGAAGCAGCCGAAGCCACTTCCCCAATTTTATTAGATGTTAGCATCTCAGATTATTTCGTATTTGGAATAACAAATATTCTCTTGGTCATCAATTGGGAACAATGTCATTATTTCGTCTGCGTATCGGCTATCAAGTTTCCATATAGACTGAATCGGACAATCCATAAAATTACTCCATTGATTTCCTTTGTAAAACTCCGTTACCATATTAGGATTGTTATACATCCATGCTACATCTTCCGCTTCCATCTTTGTTCCACATTTACAAGTCTTTGTTTGTGTATTTCTTAGGATGTGTTTGTATTCGACTTTTCCACATGACGGGCATTCTTTTCGGCTGATATACATTTCTGCTTTTCTGTTCATGGTGCTTCGCACCCTACTTCCGTATATCAATGTTTTTAATCTGACTTTTCTTATTTTTTCTGGTTTGAAATTAAATCAGATGTTGAAGTCAACAGGTAATATTTGTCAAAAGACTACCGGAATCATTCGATAAAAATGAAAAAAACTCACTTTTCATCGTAAGCATTTTCATGTGCCAACCAAGTTTTCTGAGGATATTTTGTTCGACCATCAAGACCAGCAACTCTTGATTCACCAGCGCAGAAAAATAAATGTGGTTTCTTAGCAAGATGATTAGTTAATCTATGAATCTCAAAAGGTTGATTTTTCAACTGAACTATTTCACCTGTTGTTAATGGTTCTCCGTCTGGAAAAATTGCACCTGCCGCAATCAGAGATTTCCACAATCTTTTGACATTTCTACCGTCTGTTTTACCCATACGACCAAACTTTCTAGTTCCATATTTTGAAGATGGAACTTCCCTATCTTTGGGCTTAGTTTCTTTATCAGTTGGTTTCGTCATTGGGCTTACGTCTTACATTCAAAGTCCGGTAGGGTTTAGTAATAGCGGAACTCTTGACTTCATCTGCAATATTATCAGGCAGTATTGGTAATATTCGTTCAACCGCCGCCTTAGATAATGTTGTGATTTGACCGTAAGCAGTAGCACCTATTAATCTCTGAACTTCCGATGGAATATATTCAGTTCTTGTTCTATCATCATATGTTACTTTCCAATCATTAGTTTGGATTGGTTCTCCACCTGATGTCATATCAAACCATTCTTGTTTTATCGTGTCCTCAATCTGCTTTCTTTTCTTTGTTAGAATTGACTGCGCTGCCTTGACAGATGCTAAGGTTGTAAGCATCTCGTTTTGAGACAATGCGGTTGGGTCATCCGGCACTACCAAATCCCATGAACCATTCATAATCAAATCCTGTGCTGTCGGACATATATCAACAAACGGACACCACTTACATCCATCACCTATTGTTGGTACGGGTTCAGTAACAGATTGAATCCATTCATACTGTCCTTTCAACCATGTCTTAAATGACTCAATTCTTTCATCAGACCATATTGTTGTAACTGTACCATAACGAAGTAAATCGAAAGTGAAAATGATATCTCTATCAGGCCATATTTCTTTGGCTACTGCTAGGTATATACCAGCCTGAATATTGGAGTCTGCTTCTTCCTGTTTAATTGGTTTTCTTTGTGATTTGTAATCTAGTAATTCTATTGTTCCATCAGGATGTTCCAACACCAAATCTATGAATCCAAATATGGGTGTTCCATTTGATAGTTTATGGGGCGCACGATGAGAGCCAAGTGATTGCTCAACTGCAAGAACTTTGACCTTTCTTCCACCTCTTTCAACAAACCATCTTTTTATCATTCGTTTGCCATCTTCATACATATCAAAATTGACTTCATTCTTACTCGATTCAATGTCATATAATTCTAATAATTTTTTTAGAATTGGTCTACGAACTTTTCCCGTTTCAGGATTTGGCCTTCTCCATTCTTCCAAAGCATTGTGAATGTTATTCCCTAACTTCGCTGCTTGCATATTATCTCGATGTTCATTCTTCCATCTGATAGTTCTATCATCGGCTGAATCAGGGGCGTATTTCTTAGCATACGAAAACATACAATCCTGAGCAAGTTTTAATCGAGATGCGGATAAGTATGGAACTTTCATTTTAATGCCTCAGATTGTCTCTATTGATACTAGAATCACTATTGACTCTTTACTGCTTCCCAAAACTTTTCCTGTGTAGGATTCATTAGTTGGAATGGTTTACATTCTCGACTCTTTCTAACAATCGAAATGTGTCTAGTTTTAATTTCTTTTCCTTTGGTTCGTTGTTGTGTGTGGAACTCAACAATCCAGTCGAAGATAGGGTCGGTCATTTCTGCTCGACCAGCCGCAGTAATTACTCTCTTCTCATTTGCTGTTCCATAGTTCTCAGTATATTCCCTCAAAAGAACGGTACTCAAGAAATTATAGTTGAACATTTCTGCACCTATTTTCAATCTTTCATATGGTGTGAAAAAGAGTCTGTTAATTACCTTGTAACTATGCATCTGTCCTTCTGCGAATGCCGGTAAAGTTTTCTTACCTTCTGAGATTGCTTGGCTCTGTCTTGAGAGCAACAAATCTGCTTCTGACTTACCATGTACCTCTTGAGCATAGAAGTCTCTACAACCAACGTAGAAAGCAGATTCATTTTCTAAAATCATAACTCTACAACCATCAGGATATTCTTCTTTGTGTTGTCGATGAAGGTCGATAAATGCTAATGTCATTTCATTAACATCTGTTGGTGTTCTACAAACCTTTCTAAATAATCTCGGTCTTAATTCAGATGGGATAATATCTTCTCTTCTGACTAATGCCGCTTGGCCTTCAAGGTCACAATCTATTATCGTACATAGGGTCGCTTCTGGGTCTAAATCTTTGGATTGGTGAGCGAAGAAGGTAAGTGCGAAATGACTCTTCCCACTACCGGCGAAACCTTGTAGTTTCATGTGCTTCAATGGTCTACGATTCGCCATATCTGTACCTGTATCACATGACTCAATTAATTCCGAATAATCGGTTGCCCTTCTTTTCGCCACTTGAATCACCAATCATCCCAATCGTCATCATCATCTTCGGATTCTGCTGGACTTGATTTTTCCTCAGTTTTAGTGTTGACTTCAACAGCAGGTTCTTCTTCAACAGCAGGTTCTTCTTCTGCTTCGACAGTCTCAACAATTTCTTCCTTTACATCTTCATCATCTTCATCGTCATCACCGATAGTTTTGATATCTGAATTACTGAAATAATCAGCAGCATCATCATCATCATCAGCAGTACCAACAGAAGTCTCAGGAACAGGCGGCGCGACTGTGATTATACCAATCGCAGTTTCTACATTTGCACTCAACCCATATTCACCATTTTCTTTAGTTGTAAGTAAAGCAAGTATGCGACTATATTTTCCAAATCTTGACGCTATTGCTGTTGAAGTAATACAGTTAAGAAGTAGATTTTCACCACTCTCAATTGCTTCCATAGTCATAGTAGAATCATCCTTCAATAACATCTTTCCAAATTGACTTCCAGCCCTACTGTTTTGAACACCAGCATATGATACAGTTGCTTCAACCAAACGATAGTCTGTTGGGCTTCTACTTATGTCCTCATCTAAGTCGGAGATTGGTGAGATGTCGAACATTGATTTTAATAATTCTGTTCTATCTGTATGGTCATATTTTTCTGCTTTGAAAGCAGTAATACCTGTTAGTGGTTTGAGGTCAAGAACTTCTGCATCAAGATTTCTACATGATACACTTAGAGTATATGTTCCATCTGCTTCAATATCATCTGCAATTGCAGTATCTCCATCCCATAAACTCATTCTAAAAATTGCAGATTCCATAACACTACCATCTGTATCTTCAACAACCGCTTGGCCTATCATGAAACAAGCAGGTCGAGGATTGCCTTTATTGATTCCAACTGTTCTGTGTGACACTTCAAAAACATCAACATGGGCTGTGTATCTTTTCTGTCTTAGGATGCTGGTTAAATCAATCAGAACTGCATCTGTTACAAAGGATTGTGCTATCTCGCTTTTCATTCCACCAAGCGCATCTATCTGAGGCTTATTTGATGGGTCTTTAGCGAAATTAGCAAACAGTTGAATAACTGTGGAATCATCTGTGAAGATTCCTTTTGAAATCCCACTATCTATGAATGGGCGCAATCTCTTCTCGGCATACTTGGGCAATTTACTAGGAGTCTTTTTATTCGACATAATTCCTATCCGTTGTTCCCACCCTTATGAATGATTAGTGGGAGAAAAATTATCCTCTGAAAAATGATTTTCCATTAGAGCATCCCATACATCGTTGTCATCTGCATTCACATGAACTTTAGAAGCCTCACGAACCCTCTCTTTGATATCTCGATGCTTTTCTAAATCAATTGTTGCATCAGATTCTAATTCCGTATCTAGCCATGCATTTCCTGAAAATAACATATCTCGGTGTTCACTATCTCCAATGACTTTCGACATCATGGATTTGTCATTTACTGGTCTGAAATATGTAGGAAGAAAAATACTTCTCCATATCTTAGATTGTTTTTTATTTTCACATCCAAAGTCCTTGAGAACATTACCCTCTCCTTTGTCTAAGTTCCTAACTGATTTTGGAACTTCTGAATCATTAATTATTTTTTTATATTCTGAAATAATATCCATTAAATTATTTCTAATTCCCTCTACAAAAAGTGGAGTTAAAGAATAATTATCCATCAAGCCTTTTCTGGTTTTAACAATCTTGAATGTTTTCTTTTTTCCACCTCTACCACCGCCCCTTCTAAGAACTTCAATAAGTCCTGAATCTTCTAATGTAGGAAGGTGTTTTTCTATCAACGCATTCTTTGACAGAGAGAAGGCGTGAATGTGTAACCATTGTAGTATGTTATCAATAGTTAAAGCCCTACTAGATTCATCCATTTTAATCATCTGAGTGAATGTAGCCCAAGAGTCATCCGGCACTCCTGATAGGCTTGCTCGCAAAACCAAATCTGCAAGAACCAAACCGATAATATTATCCTCGATTGATGAAAGCAAAAATTGTTCTCCATTCGGGTTTGTATATATCGGCCTTTGATTCTGATGTAGAAGAGTTATCGAATCAATTATTGACAATACTTTTCCAATATCTCTTTGATGTTGTGCGCTTCTTGAAGGGAAGAAATCAGCCATCTGCGGGGCGAAGATATTTCTAACTCTATATTTGTTTAATGATAGCATAGATGCTTGTAGTAATGTCAGGTCTTTATGTACCTGAAATAAGTCAGGATTTGCTTTGGCTAATAGAGAGTTTTTGACAACAGAAGAAACCTTTCCAACAGTAGTGTCAGGAGTCATCAAAAGAGTCCTAGTTATCTGCTCTTGCTCAGTTGGATTTCTTGTAGTCAAAGTAATGAAAGAAGGTTGACCACGAATGATAAAATCTCTTGTTTCTATTTCACCTGTCAATTCATTTTTGATTGGAGTTTTCCAAATTAATTCATCATCATCTCCTGACATCAACGGTTTCATTTTTTTGACGAAAGCATAAGAGTCATCCTTCTCTAATACAATGATACACTTATTGTCAACATGAATGATGAAATTACCATCGTCATCAATCTCATCATAATCGTATTTTAGAGCCTCTTTACTTGCACCTGCAAGCACCATACACATTGACTTAGGAACACCGTTCCTTGCAGTTAAAACCATGTATGTCTTTCCAGCCGCAGATGTGGCAACCATTTCCAAGTTTAATGGGTTGTCTGTTTTACATGACATGATAACTAAAAATGTCAGTATAAGATTTGCATCATCACCGATGAAAGGTGTATCTCTTGATTCGTGTAATATTTTGTTGATTTTGTCGAGCAACAAATCGTCAGCAAGAAACTTTTCAATCGTGTTGACATCAACAGCACCTAATGTCGAATCTTGTCCGAGATATTTGTCGATTTCAGGAATCTTCACAACTTCCGGTGCTGGCACATATTTTGCATCTCTAATTATAACTCCGACTTCTAACATTGTATCTTTGAAAAGTTGTTTTTCTCCTTCTGATATTCCAGCAGAAGAAACGAAACGAGTTATACTATGTTGCGATAATAAATTGAGTTTTCCTTTGGGTTTTCCATCAAGGTCAATAGAGAAATCTATCCTACCTTTTTTTGATGAAAGAAAAGTCAAAACAACTTCTTGTTTCCCAATAATTACAGTAAACTTACTAGCACTCTCGGTTGACTGTAAAACTTGTACTGATTCTTCCATATCACTCATCAGTTAATCCCACCCTTTTCAATCCTCGATATGAAGCCATACAGTTTCTTTAGGCGGCGCACCAATCAAAGTCCAGTAAACTCCACATCCTTTATCTCCACATATTACAACAATATTTGGAAATTGATTCAACGGAGATATTAGTAAAGCATCCATTTCACCTTCTCTTTGACAATCGGGATTAAGACACTTTTCAATAATGCTGACACCATATACATCTGCAATTCTTGAAGGAGAACCTAAGTTCCTATTATCAGGAGTTAAGATTTGTTTTGGAATTGATTTACCATCTAAAAATCTCATGCTAATCTATTCCTAATTTTTTCAATAATTGCTGTTTGTTTAGGTGTCAGTTCTCTATCCAATATCGCTCTTATTATTATTGATTTACAGAAATCATTTTCCCATCCATTCAACTTTGTTTTATCCCAATTTTTTATTTCTTCTGATAATGGTGTTGACGGTATTTTATTATCATCAGTAATTAATGCATATCGAACAATTATTTCTTCATAGAATCTTCTGTAACCGGATTCGATTGGTAATCTATCATGACCATAATTTTTTATTCTTTGTGAAACTTTCAAAGCCATGTTTTTTTCCCAATGAGATAACTCACTATTAAGAGAAGAAATACAATTCATAAACATACGATTTTGTTCAGCCCATTCATCTCTTTTCCTTGCCATTTCCTGAGCCATTTCAACTCTTCTTCTTTGTTGTTCATCTGCAAGTATTCTCATCTTGTTTTGATGTTCTTCTTCATACTCAGAATACTTTTGATATTCTTCTGCTGCACATTCAATAAACTCATCCCATTGCCTACTTAGTTTAGGACTTGGATAACCATGAGATATTAATCTCTTAACCATATTTCTATGGATAGATTTCCATAACTTTTTTCTCCCATCGTTACGGGGTAAAAATCTGTTGTTTGTCATCATCTTTTCATAACTTTTCAAATCCGACATTGCTGCTGGATATTTTTGAGTAAAAGTTGTTTGACTAAATTGATGTCTTGCTTCCTTCATATTGCCTTTGAGATATTCCTTTTTTTCTTCATCATTCAAGACCTTATCACCAATAGTAATTTCCACATATCTATATGCACAAGTATTACCAACAATAATTTCTCTATCTGCTACCTCATCACGAAGAATGCAATTTTCAACAATTGGTCTTTTTCCACATAGCGCACATGACTCTCTTTTACCATACGAAGATTTGGTGTATTTCCAATCTTTTTTGAAATCATTATACGGTCTAATACCACCGTCTTTAGTAATGATTCTTGATACCTTAGCAAGACTCTTGATTTGTCGTTTTTCAAGACCACTAGCACCATCTGCTATTGCTGCATATAGTTGCTCAGGCATATCCCCTTTAGCCTGTTTACGAATCCATCTCTGTGCTAGTCTAGTTACTATTGCGTCTTGAACCATGAGATAACAGAAGTAACCCACCGTTATGAATAGATGTAATATTCGGCGTAGGTAGAAAATGCTATTTTGATATCAAAAACCATTGATATTGCATAAACATTGATAAGGGGGATGCCCGCCCTGCTCATTACATGAGCAGCAGTCAAACAACACAAAACAACGGGCAGAACTCGGTGTCGGTGTCTGTATCAGGATTCAAACAACCAATTGTTTTCGATAATATTCAAAATATGAAAGCACCTTACACGCCTGAAAATGTAGCGGTTATCTGCTACGATATTCTAAGTGGATATTCTGACATTTCAAAAGTTAGGTTAAATCAATTCACTTTGAAAATAGACTGTGTATCAGAATCACAAACTTTGGATGGATTAGATGCGGCGGCTTGGGTTACAGCAGCAATTGATTTTGAGAAGTCAGTATCAGAATTAAGGACAGGAAATATTGATGCAGTAACAATGTCTGTTAAGTTCAACGGCACTATACTCTCAATGATTCACTTAGGACACGAATTAGTCCATGTTGCTCAATATGCTTCTAAGAGACTAAGACAACCAATAACATTCGGAAAGAACGTATCGGTAAAGTCAGCATTTTCAGTTGGTGGAAAGTTAATTCAGAAAGCAAACAGAAACTCAATTCCATACTACGATAGAGCATGGGAATGGGAAGCATATGGTTCACAACAAAGATTTGCTGAATCTATTTACACAACCTTAACAGGAGAAATTGCATTAGAATTAATTCACAAAGAACCTTCTAACTTTATGGATGCAATGCAAACATTACAACAAAGATTATCTTTAGCACATATTACAGGTTTCAGTAATTTCCCAATCCAAATAAAAAACGCATATGGAGATGCAAAAGTTACAGGCGGTAAAAGAGATTTTGATTGGGGCTGTTGAGTTCAACATCAAAGTTTTACTGAATGTGTCGCTTCAACCAATTCGGAGTTTCACCGATTG
>TARA_R110002096_G_scaffold154_3_pt1 | contig 18726 bp, 12 predicted proteins | sample TARA_R110002096 | Tara Oceans TARA_R110002096 (sample SAMEA4397295) | marine metagenome | biome: Polar Biome; feature: [DCM] deep chlorophyll maximum layer (ENVO:01000326); material: water (ENVO:00002006), including particulate matter (ENVO:01000060) such as... | depth 35 m
TTGACGATCAATACGAAGAGGCCCGGAATTTCAAAGAAGTTAATGGCCAGAACATAAGAGCCGGCGCCTAAGTACAAGATCACCATAAAAGGCACGAGCGTGGCGGTGACCTTGCCGATACGTTTGATGCCGCCGATGATGACGGTGCCGACCACAATTGCGAGGATGATGCCGCTGATCCAGCTTGGCACCCCGAAGTATTCCTGCGTCAGCTCACCGACGTTCCAGGCCTGGAACATGTTGCCGCCGGTCGTTGTAGATACCAGCAGGCATATGCAAAACACAGAGCCGATAAATTTACCAAGGCCGGGCAGTCCTTTGTTTGCCAGCGCCTTGTGGGCGACCCACATCGGGCCGCCATGCGGATTCTCGGGATCGTCGGTATTGCGATACAGCATCGACAGAGTGACCTCGGTCAGCTTGATCGACATGCCGAGAAAGCCGATGACCCACATCCAGAACATGGCGCCCGGGCCACCCAGCGCGATGGCTAACGCAACGCCACCGATGTTACCGAGTCCCACCGTCGCCGACAGCGCCGCGGACAAGGCCTGGAAGTGATTGATTGCGCCCGGGTCGTCAGGGTCATCGTAAACACCGCGCAGCACCGCCGGACCATGTGTCAGGGCACGGTACTGGCAGAAACCGCTCCAGACGGTGAATAGAACGCCGGTAGCAGCGATTGCAAACAGCACATACTCGTGCCACAGGTAACTGTTAAGCGTCGCGAGTAAAGCGCTGAAGTCCGCCATTTATCCCCCGGAATCCCGGTGAGTTTATGCTGCTTCCATGATTGCGCAGACGCCCATACCGCCCGCGGTACAGACGGAAATCAGGCCGCGTCCTGAACCTTTTTCCTGCAGCAGTTTCGCCATCGTACCGATAATTCGAGCACCGGTCGCGGCGAACGGATGCCCGACCGCGATGCTGCCGCCCTTGACGTTCAGACGGGACAGGTCAATCGGACCCATCGGCGCATTACGTCCCAGTTTGTCGCGGCAGAAATCCTCGGACTGCCAGGCCTTCAGGGTCGCGATCGTTTGTGCGGCGAAGGCTTCGTGAATCTCGTAGAAATCAAAATCCTGTAAAGTCAGATTAGCCTGTTTGAGCATGTCCGAAACGGCGTATGCAGGCGCCATTAGCAGACCCTCGCTCGAAATAAAGTCGACGGCGGCTGCTTTGCCGAACGTCAGGTAAGCCATAACCGGCAGGTTTTTCATCCGCGCCCAGTCTTCGGAGGCAAGGCAAACCGCGGCGGCACCATCCGTTAACGGTGTACTGTTCCCGGCCGTCATCGTGCCTGCACCGCTCTTGTCAAAAACCGGTTTCAGTGACGACAATTTCTCGAAGGTCGTGTCGCGGCGAATATTATTGTCTTCCTCGCAGTCCATGAACGGTATGACGAGGTCTTCATACCAACCGGCGTCATAGGCACCCGCTGCCTTGATGTGGCTCGACAGTGCCAGCTGGTCCTGGTGTTCGCGCTGCACGTCCCATTGCTTGGCAGTGATCTCGGTACTCTCGCCCATCGACAAACCGGTACGCGGTTCCTGCACACCGGGAAATTCAGGTTTGAAGTGCTTCGGTCGGATGCGAAACACATTCTTGATGCGATCCATGGCCGAGCGGGACCCGTGGATGTCCATCAGGATGCGACGATAGTCAGCGGGATAGACAATCGGAGCGTCGCTGACCGTATCAGTGCCGCCGGCGATTCCTGCCTCGATTTGCCCGAGTGCAATCTTGTTGGCAACGATTATCGCGGCTTCGAGGCTGGTGCCGCAGGCACGCTGCAAGTCGAGTCCGGGGGTACGCAGTGACAGGCCGGAATCAATGACGCATTCCCGCGCCAGGTTCCAGTCGCTGGAATGCTTGATGACGGCGCCGAGAGCTACTTCACCGAGCGTCTGGCCCTTGAGGTCCAGTTTGGTGACAAGGCCGTCCAGCGCCGCGACCATCAGGTCCTGGTTAGAGCAATGCCGGTAGACGGAGTGCGAGCGACAGAAAGGGATTCGTGAACCACCTACTACTGCGACTCGTATTGCTCGACCGTCATGCAACATGCGTATCTCCATTCCGGATTGTTATTGCGCGCTGCAACTTTACACCATCTACGGGCGTCACCGTAAGTTAAGATGCGCGAATGACCGGTTTCAGCGCCAGTGAGTTCAAAGTACAAGTCAGGGCACTATTGCGCCTTGGCGGCCCGTTAGTGGTCAATAATCTGGCAGTCGCCGGCATGCAATTTGCCGATGCGGTGATGGCGGGAAGCCTCGGCGCCAGGGAGTTGGCTGCGGTTGCTGTTGGCGGCAGCGTCTGGTTTCTCGGCTTTTCGCTATGCCTCGGCATACTCATGGCAATTTCTCCAATCGTATCCAGATATTTCGGCGCCGGACGTTTCGATTTGATCGGGCGCTACACGCGGCAGGGTCTGTATCTGGCTGTCGTGCTCGGCATGCCGATTGTATTGATCGGGCAGTTTGCGGCCGCACCCATGTTGGCAGCATTTGGCATTGACCCGGAATTTCGCGAACTGACAGTTGGCTATGTGAGCGCGATCACGTTCGGTGCACCCGGGATATTTGCGTTTCTCGCACTTCGCTTTACGACCGAAGGGGTCGGTCATACGCGACCGATCATGTATACGTCGGTGTTTGCGCTAATCTGCAACGTGTTCCTCAACTATGTGTTGATGTTTGGACATTTCGGCGCGCCTGCAATGGGCGCGGCAGGCTGTGGCTGGGCAAGTGCAATCTCGATGTGGGTGGTCATGATTGCGCTGGCAGCGTATATGATCGTCAACCGGCGCTATCGAAAATTTCACTTGTTTTCAAAGATCGCGCCGTTGCGCTTGTCCGCATTCAAGGAAATTTTTGCACTCGGCTTGCCGATCGCAATTACGATTACTGCTGAAGCGGGCTTGTTTTCGGCGGTCTCTATCCTGATGGGAACGCGCGGTACCAATATTACGGCAGCTCACCAGATTGCGATCAGCTTCTCCGCGACAACGTTCATGATTCCATTGGCGCTGAGCGCCGCCACCACGATCCAGGTCGGTCAGCTGATCGGCGCGGGAAAAATGCGCGATGCCCGGCTTGCCGGTGGCACGGGCATCTTTCTGTGCGCGGTGTTCATGACTTTTTCGGCTGCGTTCCTGCTGATCTTCCGCGATGCGGTTGTTGGTCTTTATACAAGCGATGCAGCGGTTACCGGTATTGCAGTCAGCTTGTTGCTGATGGCGGCAATTTTTCAGATTGCGGACGGTATCCAGATTGGGGCGGCGGGCGCCCTGCGCGGCTACAAGGACACCAGCGTGCCAATGGTGATTAATATATTCGCATTCTGGGTGCTTGCGTTTCCGCTGGCCTACCTGGCCGCAATCACTTTTGTCGCGCCGCCTAACTACGTCTGGGGTGGATTTATCGTAGGCCTGGGGGTCGCAGCAACTTTGCTGACCTGGCGCTACAACAAATTGTCAGCCAGGTCTCTCAAGTCATTGCCGGCGAGCGCCTAACCCTGTCCGAAATCGGGGCTGTCGCCGGCCAGGTACTCGGCTTCCTCGGGCGTGTTTTCGCGGCCGAGCAATTTGTTGCGGTGCGGAAATCGACCAAATTGATCAATGATGTCCTTGTGCAGTTCCGCGAACTGGGCAACGGTCAGAAATGTTTCTCGTTGCGTGGCGGATACCGCCTCGGCAAGCCGGTTATACAGCGCGACAGACTTTGCCTGCACTTTGGCAGATTCTGCGTGCTGCAACGGCATGTAGAAGAACACGCGTTGTATCGGTGACAGGCCCTTGTCAATTTTTTCCATAGCACCCTCGACACATAGCTTGAGTGCCAACCTGTCCTTGGCAAATGCGTCGGCAGTGTTGCGATAAATATTGCGGCGAAATTGATCGATCAGCAAGATCAGCGCGAGTCGGCCGTGCGGGTCCCTTGCCCAGTGATTCAATTTCCCTTCGGATGCGGCATTGACGTCATCGGCAAATTCCTTCTCTATCTCGTGATCAAACACCGGGTCTTCGCCGAACCACGTATCCATACGCCGGTCGATTTGCGGCGCTGAGAGTTCCTGTTCCTTAAACCAGAATGTGAGTACCGTCTGGATACGCGCCTGGTCCTCATCGGTAATGCTCGCATCCATGCTTTCGCTCAAGAGTTTTACTGGCATCGTTTTATTCCGGTCGTCTGAGTGTCAGCGTTGGCCAGGTAAAATGCGAATTGAGTCACATTTCGGGCCGAATTGACCAATTGTGGTCGCCGTTGCCAGTAGACTTTAGCAGATGATCCGGGGTGCCACTGAGAACTACCTTCCATTCACCAGGCAGATTTTGGCCACGAGCGCAGTATTGTGCCTGTTTCTGTCGGGTTGCGGCGACCCTGCCAGCACCGGCGAAGAGGAAATTCGGCAATGGATCAGTGACGGGCACGCTGAAGTAGAGGCAAAGGAGAGGCGCGCTTTGCTTGCGAGAGTGTCGCCGGGCTACGCCGATGCAAGAGGCTATGACAAAGACCGTCTCGACAAGCTGTTGCGTGTGTACTTCCTGCGACAAAATGCGATCAAGCTGCTGGTGTCGATACAGGATATTCGCATCTTCGGCGATACGGCAGCGGAGGTCGATTTGACGGTCGCTCTTACCGGGACGAATGACCGTGCGTTGGGCTTTAGTGCAAGCGCTTACAAGTTTGAGCTTGAACTTGTGCGCGACGATGATGACTGGCAGCTGATAGCTGCGCGCTGGGGCGAACTCGGGGACAGCCTGAATTGATGCGGCTGGAATAAAGCGACAGATTGGGGGCAGGCAATGAAACGAACAACAGGGGCACGAGCATGGGTGTTGATGGCGGCCCTGATTCTGTCATCGTGTGCTTCATTGCCCGAGGGGCTCCTGGCTGCACCGGACATCAGTCTCCGGAATGTCAATGTCATGGGGCTGGGCATCGACGGCCAGACTTTCCTGCTGACTTTCGATGCCAGCAATCCAAACGCGATCGCCTTGCCGGTAAAATACATAGCGTATGGTCTTGAACTGGACGGGAAACATTTCGCCAGCGGCAAGACAGCCAGCGAGTTCACAATTCCGGCCAACGGTACAGCGAGTTTCGCTATCAGTGTTGACCTCAATCTGTTGCGCACGGCGCCCGAGTTGTTGTTCGTCGTTCGCGACGGCACCCGCCGCGACATCCCTTATGCCGTCAAAGGGGAGCTCGGTGTCGATATTCCAATGACTCCCGTGCTTCGATACCGCAATAGCGGCGGCATACGGCTGGGCACCGGGTCGTATTAGAATCACGGTTTCGCGCGCAACAAATTATTTTGACTGCCGCCTCGTGTCGAATTGACGTGATATTCGGCGAAAACCGATGATATTTCGCGGAATTTGACGGAAATTTCGCACAGTGTGAAAAAATCCGGTTTTCCTGTCATATAATTTTTGGGATCTGACTTTCAAGTCGATCCCGGCGTCACGACGCCGCCTCTTGATAAACATTTTTCGGGGAGCGCCTTTACGCGTTCCTCGCGGCAACTATGACAGAGCATTCGGCAAAATCCTTGTACAACCCGGAGTTCGAGCGAGACAGCTGCGGCTTCGGATTGATTGCGAATCTCGACGATCTTCCGAGCAACTGGGTCGTCGAAACCGCGATTGCCGCGCTCGCGCGTCTGACTCATCGCGGTGCGGTTGCAGCCGATGGCAAGACTGGCGACGGCTGTGGATTGTTGATGAAGTTTCCGGAGCGGTTTCTGCGCAGCGTCGGAGAAGAGCTGGGCTTCAATCTCAACAAGCGCTTTGCAGCCGGTACTGTTTTTCTCAGTCAGCATGAAGCCAGTGCCACGGCAGCTCGCGCGCAAATCAATGCGGCTATCAAGGATGCCGGGCTCGAATTGGCCGGGTGGCGGGTTGTGCCACTTGATCCCAGCGCGTGCGGTGAGCAGGCGCTTAAAACGCTGCCGAGAATCGAGCAGGTATTCGTCAACGCCCCCGAGGGCATGCCGCGCGGCCGCTTCAATCGACAATTGTTTCTTGCACGTCGGCGTGCAGAACAGAAAATTGCGGACGAGGAAACGTATATCGCAAGCTTGTCGTCCGCGACGATCAGCTACAAGGGCATGATCATGCCATCGGCATTGCCGGTGTTTTATCCGGACCTGCGCGACGAGCGCATGGAAACGTCGGTGTGCCTTTTTCATCAGCGGTTTTCGACCAATACGCTACCGCAGTGGCGGCTTGCGCAACCGTTTCGCTTTCTCGCGCACAACGGTGAAATCAACACCATCAGTGGCAATCGCAATTGGGCACAGGCTCGGGCGAAAAATTTCGTTTCGTCCAAACTGCCGGACATTTCTGACCTCGATCCCATTATTTCGCTGCAGGGATCGGACTCATCCAGCCTCGATAACATGCTGGAAGTATTCAGGGCGGCAGGCATGGATGTCATCCAGGCGATGCGCATATTGATGCCGCCCGCGTGGCAGACCGTCGACAACATGGACCCTGATATTCGTGCGTTCTACGAATTTTATGACTGCCAGATGGAGCCGTGGGACGGGCCCGCAGGCATCGTGATGACGGATGGGCGCTACGCCGCGTGCTGCCTCGATCGCAACGGGCTGCGCCCGGCACGCTACGTCATTACCCGTGACCGCCATATTACGGTCGCGTCCGAAGTGGGTGTCTACGATTATGATGAGTCAGATGTGGTCAGCAAGGGCCGCCTGGGCCCGGGACAAATGCTGGCTGTTGATCTCGCAAACGGCACATTGCTGAAGAACGAAGATATTCACGACATCCTCAAGACGCGCGCGCCCTATAAAAAGTGGCTGAAACAGGGCGTTCGGTATCTCGATTCCGAACTGGTCGATACGGCGACGGCAGCCGAACCGATGGATCCGGCGACACTCGCCCGCTACCAGAAGATGTTCAACCTGTCGCGCGAAGAACTGGGCGATGTCGTTGCGGTACTCGCCAAGGCCGAGATGGAGCCGGTGGGGTCCATGGGCGACGATACGCCGATGGCCGTGTTGTCGCGCAAGGTGCGCTCGCCGTTCGACTATTTCCGGCAGCAATTTGCACAGGTGACGAATCCGCCGATCGATCCGCTACGCGAACGCATCGTCATGTCGTTGCAGACCAACGTGGGCCGTGAAAGCAGTTTGTTCGATATCGGTCCCGAACATGCTGAGCAAGTCATCATCAACTCGCCGGTACTGTCGCAGGCGAAGTTGCGGCAGTTGCTGGGGCCGACAATGTTCGAGGATGACCACGTTTTTCTCGACCTGAACGTCGACGCGTCGCTGGGCCTCGAGGAGGCACTTGCCCGGTTGTGCGCGCAGGCTGAACAGGCAGTGCGCGAAGGCAAGCTGTTGCTGGTGCTCAGCGACCGTTATCTCGAGCACGGCAAATTGCCGGTACACGCGCTGTTCGCAACGGGCGCAATACACCATCACCTGGTGCAAACGGGCCTGCGATGCGACGCGAACATCATCGTCGAGACAGGCGTTGCGCGCGACCCGCATCACTTCGCCTGCCTGATCGGCTACGGCGCAACCATGGTCTACCCGTACCTGGTCTACCAGTCCCTGCACGATGTGGCGCGACGCAGCAACACGTTCAAGCAGCAGCAACTTGGCCGGAGTTATCGGCGCGGCATTCGCAAGGGCTTGTTCAAAATCATGTCGAAGATGGGTATTTCCTCGATTTCAAGTTATCGCGGCGCGCAGCTGTTTGAGATTGTCGGACTCGATAACGACGTGGTGACGCGCTGCTTCCGCGGCACAACGTCACGCCTGCGCGGTACCAACTTTGACGACCTGTGGAGCGACCAGGAGATACTGGCGCAGCGAGCCTGGGATCCGCGCAGCACGATTGAACAGGGCGGTCTATTCAAATACGTGCATGGCGGCGAATACCATTGTTACAACCCGGACGTCGTCGCCACGTTGCAAGCCGCCGTGCGCAGCGGTGATTTTGAGCGATATAAGGAATATGCCAGGCTCGTTAATGAACGCCCGGTCGCAACACTGCGCGACTTGATGGACGTGCGACCGGCCGGACCGCCAGTTGCCCTGTCCGACGTCGAGCCAGTTGAAGATATCCTGATGCGGTTTGATAGTGCCGGCATGTCGCTGGGTGCCTTGTCACCCGAGGCTCACGAGGCACTCGCGATTGCGATGAATCGCATTGGGGCGCGATCGAATTCGGGCGAAGGCGGTGAAGATCCGGCGCGCTACGGCAGCGAACGCATGTCGAAGATCAAGCAGGTTGCATCCGGTCGCTTCGGAGTGACAGCCGAATACCTGGTCAACGCCGAGGTACTGCAGATCAAGGTGGCGCAAGGCGCCAAACCCGGAGAAGGTGGACAGTTACCCGGGCACAAGGTTAACGACATGATTGCGCGCTTGCGTTACGCCAAGCCGGGTGTCGGCCTGATTTCGCCGCCGCCACACCATGATATTTATTCGATTGAAGATCTGGCGCAATTGATCTTCGACTTAAAGCAGGTCAACCCCACCGCGCTCGTGTCGGTCAAGCTGGTTGCCGAGCCCGGCGTTGGAACTATCGCAGCGGGCGTCGTGAAGGCTTACGCTGACTTGATCACGATTTCCGGCTACGACGGCGGTACCGGAGCGAGCCCGCTCAGTTCGGTGAAATATGCGGGCAGCCCCTGGGAGCTGGGCTTGTCAGAAACACACCAGGTGCTGCGCAAGCAACAGCTGCGACACAAGGTCCGGCTGCAGACCGACGGCGGCCTCAAAACCGGCCTCGATGTCATCAAGGCGGCCATGCTGGGCGCGGAAAGTTTCGGTTTCGGCACGGGTCCAATGGTGGCACTTGGCTGCAAATACCTGCGTATTTGTCACCTGAACAATTGTGCCACCGGCGTCGCTACGCAAAACAGCGTGTTGCGTAGCGAGTACTTTATCGGCTTGCCGGAAATGGTCATAAATTTCTTCACGTTCATCGCCGAGGAAGTGCGCCAGATTATGGCGGAACTGGGTGTGCGCAAGCTCGATGAGCTGATCGGTCGGGTTGATCTGTTTGAGCTGTTGCCGGGTGAGACGGATCGGCAGGGCAGGCTCGATCTTAGTCCACTGGTATCCAGCGATGCGTTGACCAATGACAGCGCGCAGTTTTGTACCGATCTGCGCAATCATCCGTTCGATCGCGGTGAGCTGGCCGAACAAATGGTGGCGGAGGCCTTGCCGGCGATCGAGGCCTGCACAGGCGGCCGTTACAAGTTCAAGGTGCAGAACTTTCACCGTTCGATCGGTGCGCGCCTGGCGGGTGAAATTGCACGGCGGCATGGCAACTTCGGTATGCAGGATGCGCCGCTCGACATTGAGCTGAGCGGAACCGCAGGCCAGAGTTTCGGTGCCTGGAATATCGCGGGTCTCAACCTGAGCCTGGTCGGCGATGCGAACGACTATGTCGGCAAGGGCATGGCGGGCGGCCGCATCGTGGTTTACCCGCAGGACGATGCCAACTTTGTTGCGCGGGATACCGCAATTATCGGCAACACTTGCCTGTACGGCGCAACCGGCGGCGAATTGTATGCAGCCGGTCGGGCTGGCGAGCGATTCGCGGTACGCAACTCCGGCGCGGTCGCTGTTATCGAAGGTGCCGGTGATCACTGTTGCGAATACATGACCGATGGCGTGGTCCTTGTACTCGGTCATACCGGCGTGAATTTCGGCGCGGGAATGACCGGGGGATTTGCCTACGTCCTCGATATCGAGCGTGATTTCGTCGACCGCTACAACCACGAGTTGATCGACATACATCGCGTGACGCCCGAGAGTATGGAGGCGCACCTGCACCATCTGCGTTTGATGTTGAGCGAGCACGTCGAACATACCGGCAGTGTCTGGGGCGATGCGATACTCGAAGATTTCCGTACATTCCTGCCGAAGTTCTGGCTCGTCAAACCGAAAGCAACGGAAATCGGCTCGTTGATTGAATCACTGCGCAGGGCCGCCTGATGTCGAAGCATCCACTGCAATTTCTGGAAGTACCGCGTCGCGACCCGGACAAGGAAGCTGCCGAAGATCGCATTAATCACTTCGGCGAAATTTACGGGCACTACGACGGTGCCAATGCAGCCGCGCAGGCAGGCCGCTGTTTGCAATGCGGCAATCCGTATTGCGAATGGCAGTGCCCGGTACACAACTACATTCCGAACTGGCTGGAGTTGATTGAGGATGGCCGCCTGTTCGAGGCGGCGGAGTTATCCCACCAGACCAACTCGTTGCCGGAAATCTGCGGGCGTGTGTGTCCGCAGGATCGTCTTTGTGAGGGGGCTTGCACACTGAACGATGCGAACGGCGCGGTCAGTATTGGCAGCATCGAAAAATACATAACTGACGAAGCGGTCGCGCAGGGCTGGCGCCCGGACATGTCGAATGTCACAGATACTGGCAAACGCGTCGCTGTTGTCGGCGCCGGGCCCGCCGGGCTCGCCGCCGCCGACGTCCTTGCGCGCAATGGCGTGCGCTCGGTGGTTTTTGATGCGTACCCGGATATCGGTGGCCTTCTGACTTATGGAATTCCACCCTTCAAGCTGGAAAAACGCATCGTTGAGCAGCGTCGCAAACTGCTTGAAGGCATGGGCATCGAGTTTGTTCTGAACACGCGTATCGGAGACGATATTCCGTTCGAATCCCTGCTCGATGACTATGATGCCGTGTTCCTTGGCATGGGCACATACGATTACGTAAAAGGCGGTTTTCCCGGCGAAGACCTGCCGGGTGTGTACGAGGCATTGCCGTATCTTGTTTCAAATGTGTACGAGGAACTGGGCTACGCCGATCCGAATGTCCCGTATATGTCACTTGAGGACAAGCGAGTCGTTGTGCTGGGTGGCGGCGATACCGGCATGGACTGCAATCGCACGGCAATTCGTCAGGGTGCTACAAGCGTTACCTGCGCGTATCGCCGCGACGAGGAGAACATGCCGGGATCGCGGCGCGAGGTTGCAAACAGCAAGGAAGAAGGCGTGACCTTCCTGTTCAATCGCCAGCCGCTGGAAATTATTGGCAAGGACCGTGTCGAAGGCGTCAAGCTCATCCAGACCGAACTGGGCAAGCCGGGACCGGACGGACGCCGCCGGCCCGAAGCCATCGCGGGCAGTGAAGAGATCCTGGAAGCCGACGCCGTCGTTATCGCGTTCGGCTTTCGGCCGGATCCGCCCGGCTGGTTTGATGACTTCTCAATCGACAAACTACCCAGCGGTCGGCTGCGTGTTGCAACTCACGGCAATTTTCCGTATCAGACCACGAATCCGAAAGTCTTTGCGGGCGGCGACATGGTCAGGGGCTCCGACCTGGTGGTAACGGCAGTGTACGAGGGTCGCGAAGCGGCCGCCGGAATCGTCCGTTATCTCGAATCCTGACGCGGGAGTCTGATTTCGAAGATCGCACCGTCGTCGGTGTTGTCTGCGGCAATACGACCGCCATGACCCTCGGCAATAAGTTTCGCGATATATAGCCCCAGGCCGAGGTGTCGAGAATCCTCTCCGGATCGTACAGATACCATTGAGTCGAACATCTGTGCGCGCATATGTTCAGGTAATGCGGGGCCGGGATTGGCGACCGATACGTGCAGGTCATCCTGCTCTGCCTGCAGAGCGATTCGAATCGTATCGCCCGGCTGGCTGAAGTCGACAGCATTATCGACAAGCTTGTCCAGCATCTGAATCAGAAGCTCCGGCGAACCGCGCATGAATACGGCGTCTGTCGGGCACAAAAATTCGAACGCGCGTTCGGTATACACGTCGCGGTAAGCGTCGATAGTTGACTGCAACACCTTGCCGAGGTCAAACGAGTCCTTGTCGATATTTTTCATCAGCTCTTCGACACGGCTGGCCTCGCTCATCGCGCTGAGAATTCGGCGCAGTCGATTGGCGCCCTCGCTGGCCCGGGCGGTATAAGCGGCCGACGTGTCCGCCAGCTTTTCGTGCTCCAGGTTTTCGAGAGACGAGGTAACTATCGCTAGTGGCGTTCGCAATTCATGCGACAACTTGGAAGCGAGCGTGCGCAGGTAGGCGTTGTAGTCATCCAGTTGCCGCAGCACATCGGAGAAGCTGCGTGACAGATCGCCGATCTCATCGCTTGCGAGCGCGCTCGGCAGTGACGACTGAAGGTTCTCGGTTTCCAGTGCGGCTTCGGTCGCAGCGGAGAGGTTCTGGATGCGACGTGACAGCCAGGAGGCATAGGCAATCAGCGAGCCGGCGACCAGCAGAGTCACGACCAGTGTCAGGTTAATCAGTCGTACCAGGTTGCGATTGGTCAAACTCAGAATGGCATCGGTACCCTGCTGCAATATCAGGGACCCGATGACTTCGTCGTTGGCAACAATTGGCGCGGCAACAGCGACGATGGCGGTGCCGCCGTCTTCGCCGCGAAACCAGGCGGGCATCTCGCGGCCGGCCAGTGCGGCGCTGACATAAGGTTCGCGTTCACGCCCCGACGGATGCGGTTCGGCCGACGCGTAATCCTCGCCGGATTCAACCAGCAAGCCGTAGATTCGATTTGACCAGCCGTTTTCGGCTGAACGATTCGGACCGGCGTTGGACAGGGAGCCTGCCGCGGCGATGCGCCAGCCGGCGTAGTCAGTCAGGATGACACGGGTCTCAGGATCAACAAGGCTGGCAACGATCGACTGCAATTCTTTTGCCGGGCGTACGACAGGCTGCGGCCGGTTGCCGGAAAAGCTGGCTACACGCGTTGCAGGCTGTTGTTCGTCAGACGTATTGCTGACAACAATGCCCAGGTGTGTGCCGAGCATGTCGGCTGGCAACCGCGCTTCGAGCCGATAGCCACCGGGCACGTCCTGCCAATAGGCGGCGACGGCGGGTTCGGGCCCAAATCCGTTGCTGTGCTGGCGATAGCTGATGATGGCGCCCGGGGCTTCGGCGGCAAATACGATCCGTTCGTCGAGGTACGGTGGACTGTGGTTGATCAATGTAATCCGATCGGCATACCTTGGACCGTCGTCGAGAATCAGCGTCTCGGCATTCGCGTAGACTAATTGCCTGTCGGCAACTTCGACGAACAGGTAGATCGAAATATCGTCTGTCGCGATCGCGATGCGAATTGGACCTTCCGCGCCGGCCAGCGTACGCAAAGCCCCGGCTGGCAGCTCCCAATCGTTGAAATAGCCGTCAACGACCGGGGCCTTGGCGAGTTGATGCAGGTACAGTTGCTCCCCGGCGATATTGCCGCCCTGGCGTTGCGGATATTCTTCACGATATTGCGCCATCGTATTGGCGAGTGCGCGTGCGGTACCGGCGAGCATTTGTTGTTGCACACCGCGCAAAGCTGACTCGGTTTCACGAATAAATTCGCAGCCCGCCCAGGGCAACAATAGTGCGAACAAACTGACAAGAAGTAGCTGGCGCTTGAGGTTCATTGTCGGTTGCTTAGTGACTCAACCAGCGGTAACCCATGCCGTAAACGGTTTCAATTGCGTCAAATTCCTTGTCGATCACAATGAATTTCTTGCGAATGCGCTTGATGTGTGACGTGATCGTGTTGTCGTCCAGCACCGCTTGCGCTGCATCCATTAGTTGTTGCCGGTTCTTTACGTGCCCGGGGTATCTCGCCATCGCATGCACCAGCCAGAATTCGGTCAGCGTCAGTCCGACAGCATTGTCTTGCCAATGCACCGTCATGCGCTCGGTATCAATGACAAGATCGCCGCGTTTCAGGCTGTTGTCGCTCCCCTGCGGTTTCTGCAGGGCTTGCATGCGACGGAACAGGGCGGCGACGCGTGCCATCAGGTGCGGCAGGCTGATGTCCTTGGTCAGGTAGTCATCGGCACCGAGACGCAAACCGGAAACGGCGTCAAACTCGCTGTCGCGTGCCGTCAGGAAAATGATTGGCAAATCGGCAGAGCGGGCGCGGAGATCGCGGCATAGCTCAAAGCCGCCCTCAACGTCATCTTCGAGGTTAATGTCGATGACGACAAGGTCCGGCAGGCGGCTGTCGAAAGCGGCGAGCGCGGGTGCACGTGCCGCGTATGCATCCACGGCATACCCTTCGCGACGGAACGCCGCCGCATAATTATCGCGGATCGCCGCTTCGTCTTCGATGATTGCTATACGTTTTGCCACGCTCGACTCCTGGTCAGTTGACCACAATTTGCCACATTCGGTCGGTGTATTGCCACGTACACGTCCACAGCATGCCCGATTGGCAGGGCTCAATGGATTGAACGCAATCAGGAGAGCGAAATGCAAGCAGTGAAATCCGACATCAAGTCCTGGGCATGGGTACTGGCACTGGTCGTGGTATTGCTCAGCGGACCGGAGCCCGTATCCGCCGAGGGGCCATCGCCCGCCGAAATGCAGTCTGGCAGCCTGCTACTGCGCATGCAGGATGGCTACAGCAGCGCGACATTGCTGAATACCGAAGTGGATATGAAAGTTAGCGGGCTGGTAGCGCGAGTGTCCGTGCGGCAGGAATTCCGCAATACCAGCAATAGCTGGGTCGAAGGTATTTATGTCTTTCCACTCCCCGACAAGGCCGCCGTCGATCGCATGCGAATGCATATCGGTGAGCGTTTTATCGAGGGCGAAATACAGGAAAAGGAACGTGCGAAGAAAACCTACGAAAAAGCCAGAGCTGCGGGCAAGAAAGCGAGCCTGGTTGAGCAGCAGCGCGCCAATTTGTTCACGACCTCGGTGGCGAACGTCGCACCCGGTGAGCTGGTCGTCGTCGAAATCGAGTACCTGGAAGATATTCGCTACGAAAAAGGGCAGTTCAGTATTCGTTTCCCGATGACGCTGACACCGCGCTATATATCCGGCAATGCACTGCCGGATCGCGTCGGCAGTGGCTGGTCACCGGATACCGACCGCATCCCGGATGCATCCCGGATCACGCCACCGCAGGTTACTCATTCCAACGGACACCAGTTGTCGCTGACGGCAAGCGTGAACGCAGGCACGCCGCTCGAAACGATAGCCAGCCGCTATCACCCGGTCACGATCAGCGAGGAAGACAATCGCTACACGGTTTCGCTGCGATCAGGCAAGGTGGCAATGGATCACGATTTCGAATTGACCTGGCGACCCGTGGCATCCGCCGCGCCCCGCGCAATGACCTTCAGGGAAACAGTGAACGGCAAGCCCTACTACCTGCTGATGGTAATGCCGCCGGACCAGGAAAAAATGCCACCTGGCAGTATTCCGCGCGAGACCATCTTCATAATTGATACCTCGGGCTCCATGCATGGTGTATCCATGCAGCAGGCGAAGCGCGCTGTGCAACTCGCGTTGCAGGGGCTGCAGCCGTCGGATCGCTTCAATGTCATCGAGTTTAATTCCTCTACAACAGCGCTGTTCAAACGGAGCCAGCCGGTAAACGCCGCCACCCGCGCCGAGGCCAGCGCATTCGTAAAACGGCTGCAGGCGAATGGCGGTACGGAAATGCGGCCCGCGCTCGCACTGGCGCTGGATTCACCGCCGTCCGAGCAGCATCTCCGGCAGGTCATTTTCGTCACCGACGGAAGTGTTGGCTACGAGGACGAGCTATTTTCCATGATTGAGGATCGGCTCGGCAACGCACGACTGTTTACGGTCGGCATTGGCTCGGCGCCGAACAGTTGGTTCATGCGTAAAGCAGCAGAAGCCGGCCGTGGCTCCTATACGTTCATCAGCGCGCTGCATGAAGTGCAGGAAAAGATGGCTGACCTGTTCCAGAAGCTTGAACAACCGCAAGTGACCAATATCGAGGTGCACTGGCCCAGCTCAGTAGTCACGGACAGCTTTCCGTCTGTCGTTCCGGATCTGTATCTCGGCGAACCCGTGACTGTAAAAGTAGCCGCGAGCGAACAGCCGCAGGACCAGCACGTCGTGCGTATTTCGGGTAACTCCGTTTCAGGTGCCTGGTCGAGTGAACTCAAACTCGGCCGTGCGCCGAATAGCCCGGGCGTCGCTGCATTGTGGGCGCGGGCAAGAATTGGCGAGCTGTCGGATATTGAGCGGCGTCACAGCGATGCTGAGGAGATTCGGGACAAAATTGTGCAGACAGCCCTGAGCCATCACCTGGTTAGCAAGTACACCAGCCTGGTTGCGGTTGACAAGACCCCGGTGCGGCCTGCCAGCGATGCATTAAAGAGTGACCAGGTGCCCAACCTGATGCCCTATGGCCAGAGTAGCAACGCGATTTTCGGCTTTCCTGCGACGGCGACCAGCGGGCCCGCGCTACGCTTTACAGGACTGCTGTGTATCTTGCTGGCACTCACGTTGTGGGCGCTGCAAGGTCGTGGAACACGGTCGCGCCATGCGCGCATTCGTTAATTCGCCACTCCGCCTGGTCGTGGCGTGCCTGTTGTGTTTCGGCTTCTGGCAATTCGGCCAGGGCGCCTATATCCCGGCCAAGGCGTGGCTCGCCCAGGCGTTAATGCAACGTGCCTGGGCTCGCACGCTCGATGGCGAAGAGCGCGCCGTACCCTGGTCATGGGCCGACACCTGGCCGGTTGCTCGGCTGACGGCACAATCGGGTGAGGTGGACCTGATTGTCCTGGCCGGCGGGTCGGGCCGCACTCTGGCATTCGGTCCCGGTCATCTTGGTGCAAGTGCGATGCCGGGCGGGACCGGCAATGCCGTCATTGCAGGGCATCGAGATACGCATTTCCGGTTTCTCAGGCAAGTAAAAACCGGCGAACTGATAACCCTGCAGTCAGGCGATGGTGTATTGCACAGTTACGAGGTGGTTGCGCTGGATGTGGTTGATTCGCGAACGGGCAGCCTGTTGCTCGATACGCAATCATCAGTCCTGAGCCTGGTGACCTGCTATCCGTTCGATGCACAAGCGGCAGGTGGACCGCTGCGTTATGTCGTGACTGCAGAAAAACGCCAGGCTGCAAATTTGCCACGGCCGACAGGTTAGTTATTTCCGGTCTTGAGTTTCCTGCCCATACCCTGTATTCGTCTCCCCTGACACACAAGTTTTGGGTTCTGATGTCATCACGCAAAGCCAGACTTACCGAGGGTCCGGTCGGACAACACCTCGTTAAAATGACCGTGCCTATGTTGCTCGGCATCTCGACCATGATGGCGCAGGGTTTAATCGACGCCTGGTTTCTTGGCAAGGTCGGTGACCGGGCGCTGGCCGCATTCAGTTTCGGGTTTCCGATCCTGATGATCATCACCAGTGTTGCAATCGGCCTGAGTGCCGGTACGTCGTCTGTTGTTGCGCGAGCGCTGGGCAATGGAAATACGCGACGAGCACGGCGTTTGACGACGGACAGCCTGATACTGTCGTTCCTGGTCACAGGCTCTCTCGGCGGTATTGGCCTGCTGACCATCGAACCGTTGTTCCTGTTGCTCGGCGCACCACCGGACATGATTCCCCTGATCAGTGGATTCATGATCATTCTTTACAGTGGTGTGCCGTTCCTGGTGGTTGGCATGGTCGGCACCAGTTGTATGCGCGCAACCGGCGACACACTGTTGCCCGGTAAACTCATGATTGCTGCAGCCCTGTTGAACGTGGTCCTCGATCCGATCTTTATTTTCGGCCTGGGGCCGATACCAGCGATGGGACTTAATGGCGCGGCCATCGCCGCATTGATCGCGCGCGGCTCAATGTTTATCGGCACGGTCTTTTTCCTGGTGTATCGCCTGCACATGATTACGCTGAGGAAACCCAGGCGCGACGAGCTGACACGATCGTGGCTCGATATTCTGCACGTGGGTTTGCCTGCGGCCGGTACCAACGCGATTATTCCGGTCGTTGTAACGGTCGTTACGGCGATGATTGCCCGCTACGGCCCGGACGCAGTTGCCGGCTTTGGTGTTGCCGCCCGTATCGAGTCGATGGTGCTGGTCATCTATTACGCACTCTCATCGGTAATCGGTCCATTCGTCGGGCAGAATCTGTCGGCAGGGCATCACGACCGAATCAAGCTTTCGTTGCGGCAATGTGCGGTTTTTTGTCTCGGTAGTGGGTTGGTCATTGCCATTGTGCTGGCATTACTTGCCGGCGTATTGCCGGGTTTATTTAGTGAAAACCCCGATGTCATGCGCGTCACCAGGCTGTTCTTGTGGATTGCACCGATCAGTTACGGTGCGTATGGCATTGTCATGGTTGTCAATGCCGCGTTTAACGGACTCGGCAAACCCATGCCCGCGGTGTATATCAGCGTCGCGCGCATGATCGTCCTGTACTTGCCACTGGCATTTATTGCACAGTATTTCCTGGGAGTAACTGGCATTTTTGCCGCATACGTTGCGGCCAATCTGCTGACAGGATTATTGGGCTACATTTGGGCCCAACGCACCGCGGACAATCTTTTTACGGTAAGTGACGTGCATGCCGATGCCGCGACTGCCCATGAATAGCAGCAGCGAAAACCACAGGCCATCATTGCCATACGACTGAGTCAGATACCAGGCCGGCAGGAACACACAGAAGGTTGAGACCAGCATAATGTTGCGCATGGCCCTGGCGCGGGTTGCCCCGATGTAAACGCCGTCATAGAGAAAGCACCACACAGAAACAAGCGGCGATGCGATTAACCACGGAAGATAGCGTGTCGCCGTTGCTCGTACGTCGGGCAGGTCGGTGAGGACGGCAATGATCAAGCGACCGGCGAGCAAGTAGAACAGTGTATATCCGGCGGCGAAAATCAACGACCATTTGAGCGTTATCCTGACGGCATGAATGAGTGCTTCGCGGCGTTTTTGTCCAATGGCTTTTCCGACCATCGCTTCGGCT
>TARA_R110002096_G_scaffold2346_3_pt1 | contig 18717 bp, 18 predicted proteins | sample TARA_R110002096 | Tara Oceans TARA_R110002096 (sample SAMEA4397295) | marine metagenome | biome: Polar Biome; feature: [DCM] deep chlorophyll maximum layer (ENVO:01000326); material: water (ENVO:00002006), including particulate matter (ENVO:01000060) such as... | depth 35 m
CGTATCGGGAATGTCGAGCGCTATTGCACAGCTGGACCGCTGCAACAACAACGGTCACCGGTTTATGCAATGGATTATGAAATCGTAGAAACGCTTTGAAGAACAAACACATTTGAGCCAGTGTTGACTCGATTGTAGAGGTCAATCACATCCTGGTTGAACATGCGGATACAGCCGGAGGAGACCGCTTTGCCAATGCTCCATGGCTCACTGGTGCCATGAATCCGGTAAAGCGTGTCGCGGCCATTATCGCAGAGGTAAAGCGCGCGCGCGCCGAGCGGGTTGTGCAGGCCCGGTTCCATGCCGTTGCGATACTGCTCCAGCTCGGGCTGGCGCTCAATCATTTCGCTTGGGGGTGTCCATGTCGGCCACGGTTTTTTTGCACCAATTTTGGCATTTCCACTCCAGGAAAACCCCTGGCGTCCGACACCGATGCCATAGCGAAGAGCTTCGCCATCGCCACGAACCAGGTACAAAAACTTGTTCTGGGGATCGACCACAAGAGTGCCCGCAGGCTCCGCTCCGTTATAAGCTACCATCTGGCGCTGGAATTGCGGCGGCACCTGTTTCATGTCGATTGCAGGCAGTGGGAACATCTCGTCCGGCATTGGCCCATAGGCGCTGATATAAGACGGAGAGCTGTCTTCAACGCTGGCCATTCGACCGGCAGAAGCGGAACACCCGGCCAGCCCGAAAGCAGCAGCTCCAAGCAAGAATGCCCGGCGCGTGGTTTTACCAGAGTCACTTTTTTGAAAAGCGTAATTTGTTACTTCGTCAGTCACCAACCGGTCCTTCCCGACAATATGCTCCGCCTATATATCCAAAACCAGACGTCGCACCAATAAGAATTCATTAGCTATACGGATTCTCTGAAAAACAGATTAAATTGCGTCGAAGGTCCTCTCGCTGGTCCGTTCCAGCGTCCGAATTTTTCTGCAAGCAATTCAACTGCAACCAGTATTTCTCCTTCAGGATCCTGATCGATAATCACATCAATGATGCCCTTGCGCAGCAAAGCGCGCCGCTCCTGCGTGATCTCATGAGTGATGAAGCTGACATCCTGTTCGCAATTCTGCATCACCAGCGCCTTTGCAATCCCCTGATTCCCTGCTGACACGCTGTAAATGCCGCGAATTCCTGGTCTGTCACTCAGCAGCAGCGCAACTTCCGTCGCAAGGGACTCGATTTTTTCCTGAGTCTGTATCTCTTCTATAATGCGGCAGGCCGGATAACGTTCCTTCAGGACCTCATAAAATCCATTTCGACGGGCGTGGTGATCCATCAATTCATAACTGCCTGCGACAATGACGATATCTCCGCCGCCGGCACCCAGAAAGCGTCCCATCAGATCGCCGGCCACCCGTCCGGCACCGAAATTATCCGGACCGACATAGGCCAGCCGCTTGCTGGTCGAGACATCGCTTACAAAACTCAGCACCGGCACTGCAGCGGCAGCTGCATCAATCGCTTCCCTGACCAGCGGATGCTCATTGACGGAAATCAGAAGCGCATCGGCCTGGGCACTGAGCCTGCGGATTTGCGCCGCCGTCTTGTTGGGTGTCAGAATATCGAAATAGTGCAGGGACAGTTGAATATTGTGCACCGAGAAAACCTGGTTTGCCCGCAGAACGCCCTGGCGCACCCGTTCGAAAAACGGGTTGCTCGGATTCTGCGTCAGCACCGCCACCCGCAGGATGCGGGTTGGCCGGCGGTCCAGATTGCGATCCAGTTTCAGCTTGCGCGCCCATTCCATGACCATGCGCTCTTTTTCCGGATTGACGCCGCCGCGATGATTCAGCACCCGGTCGACAGTAGCTATGCTCAGTCCGCAGGCATGCGCCACCTGTTGCAATGTCGGTTTTTGTCCCATTTTTGCGATTCCCGCACACTGGCTGCGATCCCGCGCAAGCCGCCCGGTCTTGATGGGTTTCCATCAAGTTCACCGGTTATGTCAATGCTCTTCTCGCTTAAGCTTTTTCCACAATGAATTTCGAAAGGACTGTGCAGACCATGCTTTGGGATTTTCAAGCAGTTGATACCTGTTATTCCTGCCTGGCGGTGGCCTCATGACCGGCATCGCGCTGCTTGGCGCAGGTCGTATCGGCCAGGTTCATGCAAAAGCCATCGCACAAGCCGGGGCAAAGCTGGTCAGCGTGTTCGATGTCATGCCGAAAGCTGCCAGGGCGTTTGGCGAAAAGACCGGTGCAACAATCTGTGACAGCGCCCAGGCGGCGATCAATCATCCCGGCGTCGACGGAGTGCTGGTCGCAACCTCCACCGACACCCATGTTGATCTCATACTGGCCGCAGCGGATGCCGGTAAAATGGTCATGTGCGAAAAACCGATCGCCCCAAGTCTGGCCGAAGCGCGGCGCTGCATCGATACGCTTGGTGACAGGGCCAACAAGGTGTTTATCGGTTTCAACCGGCGTTTCGACCGCAGTCATGCAAAGCTCAACGCCGCTGTCAGAGGCGGCGAAATCGGATCGCTGGAGCAACTGACCATCACCAGTCGTGATCCCTACCCGCCGCCCCTTGAGTATATTCCGGTTTCAGGCGGCCTGTTTCGCGACATGATGATCCATGATTTCGATATTGCCCGCTGGATGCTGGGCGAAGAGATCGTTAAAATCAGCGCTGAAGGCGGTGTCGCCGTCGACCCGGAAATCGGCCGGTTGGGCGATGTCGATACAGCCATTGTATCCATGGTCAGCGAAAGCGGAAAACAGATCGTCATTCTCAATTCCCGGCGCGCGGTATATGGCTATGACCAGCGCATCGAAGCTTTCGGTGCCACCGGGATGCTGATTTCCGACAACCCGTCAGAGACCAATGTCAAACGCTTTGACGCCAGTCATTTTGCTGCCCCGGATGCCTATGCGACCTTCTTCATGGATCGCTATACCGGCAGCTACCGTGCCGAGATCGAAGCCTTTGTCGACATGATCCAGACCGGCGGCAAATCACCGGTCAATGCGGTTGACGGATTCATGGCAAGTTATCTGGCCGAAGCCGCCACTCTTTCTTGCCAGACCGGCCGGTCAATTGAACTGGATATCAACGGCAAGCCGACCTGGGACACGCCGTCATGATGGAGCATCGCAACGCGGACACCAGAGCAGTGATAACAGGTGGCACCCAGGGTCTGGGCTATGCCATTGCCTGTCGTCTTATTGAAGAAGGCGCCGGCAGGCTGGTGATCAGCGGGCGCAACATGGCACGCGGCGAACGCGCCGCCGAGGCGCTTTGCAAACTCGGTGCAGAGTGTATTTTCATTCCCGCGGATGTGTCAAAGCTGGAAGATTGCTTCAAGCTGGTGGAGCAGAGCATCTCCGCACTGGGTCATGTCAATGCACTGGTCAATTCTGCCGCCAATACCGGACGGGGTTCGATCACCGACACCACACCCGATGTGTTTGAAAGTCATTTCAACACCAATGTGCGCGGGCCGTTTTTCATCATGCAGGGAATTATCAATCATCTGCTCGCCGAAAAGCGGCCCGGCAGTATTGTCAATATCCTGTCGATGTCCGGTTATGCAGGGCAGAGCTTTCTTGCACCCTACTCCGCCTCCAAGGGCGCGCTCACCACACTGACGAAAAACGTCGCCAATGCGCATGTGTCAAACCGCATCCGCTGCAACGGCATCAATGCCGGCTGGATGGATACGCCGGGCGAGGCGGAAATTCAGAAAACCTGGCACGATGCGGAAAAAGACTGGCTGCAGAAAGCCGAAGCCAGCCTGCCCATGGGCCAGCTTGTGAAGCCGGATCAACTCGCTGCCCTGGTGGCCTATATGCTCAGCCCGGAATCCGGCGTCATGACCGGCTCGATTGTCGACTATGATCAGAACATCGCCGGTGCGGTCCCCGAATAAGCGCTCTCCACAGAGTTTCCGTTTCGCGGAAAGCTTTCGCCATCCAGAAACCCACCGACTGGAGCCAGGACCATCTGATGCTCTCGACCATCATAAATCTCGAAGTCTGCAACTGCGCAACACCGCCGTGCTGGACTCACCGTTTTAGTCTGAGCGGCACGAATGGCAGTTACCGGACGTTGTCAGACGCTTAATCTGTTACGATGGGCGTGAAGCAGACATTTGTCGCGAGTGCACTTCAATGTCCGCAGTTCCATTGGTAACTAGCTTATCTGGCTAAAAACCCGCCATCGACCGGTATGGCGGTTGCGTTCAGCATCCGTGACTTTTCCGACAGCAGGAACACAATCAGATTCGCGATATCGTCAACTTCGGCGAAGTGGCCAACAGGGACGCGCGACAGGATGGGTCCGGATTTCACTGGATCGCTCCAGGCTTCCGCAGCCAGTTCTGTCATCGTTATGATCGGGTTGATACAGTTGACACGAATGCCGTGCACCCCCAGTTCGTTCGCCATCACGCGACTCATTGCATCCATTGCGCCCTTTGATGCGCAATATGATGTGTGTTCTGCAAATCCAACAAACGAAGATATGCTGGACACGTTGACAATGGCGCCCTTGCGCTTTGCGGCAATCAGCGTTTTGCTGAATTCTTGCGCTGCAATCATCGCGGCCTTTGTATTGATCGCATAAATTTGGTCAAAGCTCTCTTCGCTGACTTCCAAAAAGGGCTCTAGAATATTAATTCCGGCACAATTTACCAGGCCGCTGGCAATGGTTATTCCTTGCACCGCACTGCGAAGTTCAGATGAGTTCCCGATGTCAAGCGCATGGGTTTGGCAACCGGTTTCGGTCTGTAAGGATTCTAAATCTGATGCCGTTCTGGAGATGGCCACGACATTTGCGCCCAGTTCGGACAACATCACACATGTCGCTCGTCCGATGCCTTTCCCCGCGCCCGTGACAATAACCGTTTTCCCATTCAGGTCTTTGGGCATCTGGGTTTCCTTTTTATTTCAGTATTTGTCGGACGTTGCCGGATGAAGAGGAACGGGAACATTCCTCGGACATCGTTTACCGGTTGCAACTTCCTGGGCCGATGAACGAGCATCGGTCCAGGATTGCGGCTGAGTTATCGGAGCAACGGCACGGTCCCGATTTTTCCTGAAACAGCAGCTTACCGTTGCCTCATGGTTTATCTTCCCATGGCGGGACGCGAATACCGGTTCGCCTGTGCCACAAGATCGTCGGCGTCGGATTCCCAGTCAATCATTGTGAAAGGGCCGGACCAGACGGGTTCAACTGCTTCACCCTTGGACAGGGCGATAAAGGCGTCAGCCACGGCGACACCGCTGTCATCAATCATGCGAAGCGGCGATGCACTGAGCCAACCTTCCGCCATTGCGGTAATTTCGTCACCCGTACCGCCAAATCCCATGGACAGCACCTTGTCCGAAAGGCCTGCGCCTTTTAAAGCCTGCCCAATGCCAAGGCCAACGCCGGTTGAAACGCCATATATCAAGTCGAGATCCGGATGCGCGACGATCAGGTTGTTGGTAGCATCAAAGGCTTTGACACGGTCAAAGTCGGTATGCACACCGATAACAACTTCGATATCAGGATATTTCTTCACAACGTCGAGGAAACCATTCATCCGCTTGTCGCTGACGACACCGGGAACACCCTGGAGCACCGCGAGTTTGCCTTTGCCCCCAAGCCGACCAACCGCCCATTCTCCTGCAATCCGACCGCCCTCATAGTGATCGAATGCAATGTACTGCGCAGCCCGGGCCTGTTCGTCTTCATGAGGTTCCAGGAAGTTGTAGACCACAACGCCGATGCCGGCCGCCTTGAGCTTGCGCAGCCCCGAAATGGCGGATTCATATTCGGTGGCACCCAGCATCACATAGTCGACACCCCGTTCGATAACGGATTCCACCTGGGCAAGCTGACCCGCGTGATCCGTGGCGTCCTGAACAGCAAGCTGGATGACGTCGTATTCGACTCCTTTCTCGTCAAGTCGGCCCCGCATCGACCAATAGACCCGTTCCCAGGCGTCGGAAATGTCAAAGGATGGGGAGAGATACGCGATCTGCATTTTACCTTCCTGGGCAAACACCCCGGTACTTCCAGCCAGACCAATCGCCGCGCTGATTGCGACCCCCAGTATTTTTCTCCGTGTAAGCATGCTCAGTTCCTCCCTTTTAGGTTACCGACTGGTTGCGCGAGCCGGCGCGCGATCGCAGATCAGAAATCCACGTAATCCTGTTTTCCCGAATGTTGTTGATGGTGACGGCAGAGATGACGATGATGCCAATCGCAACGAGTTGCCAAAAGAACTCTACCCCCGCGATGACCAGGGCATTGTTGAGCATCGTCAATAGAAGCCCGCCCAGAACCGTTCCGAAAAGCGTGCCGCGCCCGCCGAACAGGCTGGTTCCTCCGATGATTGTCGCAGCGATCACGTGGATTTCCATGCCGGTGCCCAGTGTCGCCTGGGTGCCATCAATCCGGGCCATCCAGAGCAATCCTCCCAGACCCACGGCGATCCCCATAAAGCTATAGACGGCGATTGTGAGCCGATTGACCCGGATACCCGCCAGCCTGGCAGCTTCGGTATTCCCCCCCACAGCCCGCACGTGAACGCCAAAGGTCGTCAGGTTAAATAGCCAGTGCGCCACAACAACGAAAAGGGCGGCGACTATGACAGGCACGGGAATCCCGGCAAGCTTGCCTTGCCCCAGCCAGACAAGCTGGGGCGGTAGCCCATAATATAATTCACCAGCAGAATGCAAAAGCGCCACCCCGCGGTAGGTGACCATCGTGCCCAACGTGGCAATCAAAGCCGGCACGGCCAGAAAGGCCACGACCAGGCCGTTGATGGCTCCCAATATGATCGACACTGCGAACAGGACCCCAAGAGCCGGGATGTAGTGAAGCCCGCCATCCAAAAGATCGAACGTCACAGAGGTTGAAAGAGCCATTGCAGCCCCAACCGACAGATCGATGCCGCCCTTGGTAATCACAAAGGTCATCCCAATAGCGACAATGATATATGTCGACGCCTGAGTGAGTACGTTGATCATGTTCGACAAGGTTGCAAAGCGCGGATTTATGAACGCAAACAGCAAGATCAACCCCAGAAGAACCAGGGTGAGCCCAAGGTTATCGAACTTGAATTTCGCATCAGAATTTCCCGCGCGCTTATCGGCGGGCTTAGTTGTTTCAGTGACCGACATGGTCCGCCCCCGTCTCACGCGCCGCGCCAATAGTGATCATCGAGACGATTTCTTCTCTTGTTGTTTCATCCGTCCGCTTGACGCCGACCATCGAGCCGTTTTTCATCACCGCGACGCGATCAGCCAGACCAAACACATGTTCAAGGTTGTGACTGATGATGAGCGTTGTTATGCCTGCCTTCCGCAACCTGGCGACAAGTTCGAGAACCTTTGACCCTTCATCGATGCCCAGCGCTGCCATCGGCTCATCCATGATCAGCAGTTTGGGCTCGGCCAGCAGAAGGCGGCTGATAGCGATAATCTGGCGCTGCCCGCCTGACAGCTTGCGCACAGGGTCGTTCAACTTCGGCATGGCGATCGAAAAATTGTGCAACAATTCAACCGTTTTGCGCCGCATTTCCTGCTTATCCAGTCTCGGCAGAAATCCGAGAGACGATTGTGTTATTTCACGCCCCAAAAACACGTTTTGAGTGACATCCAGTTCATCAACAAGTCCAAGATTTTGGTGAACGGTCTCTATGCCAACTACGGTGGCGTCGGTGGGTCGCGCAAAACTGACGTTGTGTCCATCAAACTGAATGGATCCGGAATCTGGAACAATCGCACCGGAGATCGCCTTGATCAGTGTTGACTTACCAGCACCATTATCCCCGACAAGCGCCAGTACTTCTCCGCGGTACATCGTCAAATCAACGTCCCGCAAAGCGTGCAGACCACCATAGCTCTTATTGAGCCCTCGACCCGCAAACAAGAGGTTGCTGTCTGCCACATCGTCAGGCATGCGCGCTGAAACTGTAGCCTTTGTTTGTGTTTGCATTCTCCCCCCTTGCTTCGAAAACGCGAATTCTCCTCATGACCTCCATCATGATTTACCCACCGTCAAAACTGTCGACGGTTTAACATTGCATTTTCTCCTTCAGAAAAGCTGCCAAACTCGCATTCCGGCATTCTGGAAACCATATCTCAATATGTTATTACTAATATCATGTCAACTATTAGTAATTTGAATTTGTGGATCATTTGTGCTTTGATGAATCGGTATTGTTGACGACAAAGAGTGCTGTGAGTATGCCTCACTCGGATGGATAAATTGGCACGAACCAACACTCTTAAACGTCCCGCCCCTGTTCAATCTCAACGGCGGAAGGGAAAACGCGACTCTGGGCGCGTCACCATGACTGATGTTGCTTTGGAGGCGGGCGTTTCGCAGACGACGGTTTCCTTCGTGCTGGGCCAGACAGCGGGCAGCAAATTACCGCAAGCGACACGTGAGCGCGTCATGAAAGCGGCGCACAAGCTGGGATATAGCCTGCCGTCACCCCCTGCTTCACCTCTGCCGATAACATCTACTGTGTCGAGCACGATTGGCATCATGGTCGACCAGTTATCGACCACGCATGATGCAGTGGTCGCTATTGAGGGTGCCCGCATGGCCTCCCGAAACACTGGAAATGTCTTTCTGGTAGCCCAGATGACGGGTGATCCGGCAACGGAAAAACGCACCGTCGAAGCATTGACAAGAGCTGACATATCCGCGCTCATCTACATGACAATTTTCACCCGTGAACTGATCGCGCCTGCATTTCTGGGCGAGTTGAGAATTCCCATTGTTCTGGTCAATTGTCATACGGAAGATTGCCGCTTCCCTTCGGTCGTTCCCAGTGAAATCGTGGGAGGCGAAAACACCACACTTCACTTCATCAAACATGGACACCGACGCATTGCGACGATCACCGGAGAGCCATGGCAGGAAGCCACCCAGGATAGGCTTCTTGGGTATCGCAGGGCGCTTGCCACAGCAGATATTCCATTTGATCCCGAACTTGTCGTCGAAGGAGACTGGTCGACAAGCACAGGTTATGATGCGACCAAGAAACTGCTGCAGATAAACAACAAGCCAACGGCAATTTTCTGCCAGAATGACCGAATGGCTATCGGGTGCTATGAGGCATTGAAGGAGTTCGGGCTTGATATCCCGAAGGACATATCCGTGGCCGGGTATGATGACGAGGAAGTCGCACGTCACTTGCACCCGCCGCTCACCACGTCAGTCCTTCCGCACCGTGCTATGGGAGAATGGGCAACTGAACGACTCCGGATGCCTTTTGCGCCCCAAGAGGGCCGTTTTCCGATCACCAAGGTCGAGTGCCCGCTTGTTATTCGAAAGTCAGTCGCGCCGCCAAAATTTTAACATTGATCCATTTCAGTGCTCTGACCTCAACCCGGTGGGTGCCGGCCGACCAATTCAGACCGGTTTGTGGTCTCCGCTGGAGGCGCGAACTTATGCGGAACAAGGCCGGGGCCATTCAGCGGGGGCAAGGGCTTGGTGTCATGAAGTCCAACTCAGCGAGCGTCTCGGATCGGCTTCAAGCAGAACTTTGCCATACCTGGCTCGAACGCCCGCAAAGCGCAGTGATTGTCAGCGATGCTGGGTCATTTCGGGCGGCAAGCAGTCGACTGTGCAATGTGGACAATGCGCAGCAAAACAGCTGCGCATCAGCACCGCCGGGCAGACAGGCCCGCGCCATCACTAAACCGTGATTGCCGTTTACCATCTGTCCTGCATGCAAAACTCGAAATTAGCCATAAATGCGCTATATTTCGGCATTGATGAAGTTCGGTTTTCTTCGATAGGCCGAGCACTCCGATGCCCTCAGGAGAAATTCAAATGACGACCGACCTGCTTACCCGCCGCAGCCTCCTCGCCGCCAGCGGCGCTCTCGCCGTGACCGGGATAACCGGGCTCGTTGTACCCTCCCTTGCGCAAGGCCTGGCCGCAACGCCTTCGATGCGGGGCGGTTCCAACAACTACCTGCCTGGGGCGCCGATTGTGGATCGGATCGGAGGCGGAGGCTTCTGGATGACGGGTACCGTACGGCGCGCGGGTGACGGCGCCCCGCTTGCCGGTCAACGCATTCAAATCTGGGCGCATACAACCGAAGGCCACGAGCGTGACCCGCAGAGCCATGGGGCCACGCTCTCCGACGCGAATGGCGTTTTCCGCCTTGAGATGCCGCAGATCGTCCCTGCCTTCGGACAGCCGCATGGCCACCTTGCCTATGACAGTGATGAATTCGAAACCGTCTTCCTGCGTCCCGTCATGCCCAGTTCAAAAAATACCAAACTGGAGGCGCATTTTATTCTTCGGTCTATCTGACCGAATTGGGTTCGCAGGCGATGAGCTCGGCGCGCGTGATTCTCATCTGGACAGCCTTCGCAATCGTTGTTGCTGTCCCGATCGCCGCAGCGGCGGCGAGCCCGCTGCTTGCATGGCGCGATCCCGTCTACATAGCCGCCGGATTCGCAGGCGTGATCGCGATGGCTCTGTTGCTCTTTCAGCCTTTGCTGGTGGGCGGATATCTGCCAGGCCTGTCAGGCCTTCGCGGGCGGTACTTCCATCGCTGGATCGGCAGCATACTGGTCGTGGCGGTGGTGATCCATGTCGCGGCCCTCTGGACCACCAGTCCGCCGGACGTGGTCGACGCCCTTCTCTTTGCATCGCCGACGCCGTTTTCTGCATGGGGTGTGATCGCAATGTGGGCTGTGTTCGTGGCAGCACTTCTGGCCACGTTCCGCCGGCGGTTTCGCCTGCGGCCGCGCACATGGCGCCTGGCCCACACGTCCCTCATAGTTGTCACAGTCATTGGCAGCGTGGTCCATGCTTTGCTGATTGAGGGGACGATGGAGACCGTGTCAAAGGTAGCGTTATGCATTCTGGTCCTTGCTGCGACGGTGAAAGTAGTGGTCGACTTACGAGTGTGGGCGATCCGAATACGCCGAGGGGTGTGATTGTAGAGCCAGAGGCAGATCATGCACGGGTTCAGCAGATCGATCACATCCAGCAGCACTAAGTTTTCGCGAATGCAGCCTTCGTGGCAGAGATGGAAACGGCCATCCTGGTGGCAGGAGGGCAATTCAGAGCCGATACGTCCGCACTGCGAAATTACTGCCAGCGCGCGCCCTGGCGTGTCAGTTCGCTCTGGATGGCGCTGACCGGCAGATCGGCCGGCGTGCACTTCTTGCGCACCGAAAGCGCGGCGGCAATGCCCGCCCCCTGCCCGCCCACAGCGCAACAGGCCATGTTGCGGGTTGCCGCATGACTGATCCGGTCGCCGCCGGTGCAGCGCCCGGCAATCAGCAGGTTCTGCACCTCTTTCGGCAGCAAATTGCGGTAGGGCATGTGAAAATAGCGCCCTGTGGTCGGCAGGATCAGCAGCCCGTAGCCATCAATGAATTCCGGGAAAATTCCGATACTGTCATCGAAGCGCGCCTCGCCGCGCACATCCTGTTCGCTCATATTATAAAGGCAGTCCACCTTGCGGGTATCGCGAATACCGATCGACATGCCGAAATTGCGAAGGCGTATGCCTTCACAACCCAGCGAATAGGCACGCAAGGCCTCGATTGCCAGCATGGCCTGCTTGCGCCCTTCCATCTCTGACCGGGTCAGGGAATGCGCGTCGGTGCCATCCACCCCATCTAGATGCACAAGGTTCATATAGGTCATCTCGCCGGTGTCATGCACCGCACCCCAGGTGCCGGCAATGGTGTTGAGATGGGGCGGGATCAGGCCGGCCTTGATGGCAAGGTCAAACGGTTTTTTCAGAAATGGCGAAAACATCGCGTCCTCCTTGCCGGAGGTTTCAAGGTTCCATTCGCCACCGCCGGCCCAGTCGGCATAGGTCTGCGGATCGGCTTTCACGCCCTCGAGAAATTTCCGCTTGTCGATGCCGGCGACATGAAACATCACCGACGCCGCCATCAGCTGTTCCCGCGGCGGCATGGTGGTGGGTGCCCCGGCGCGCGCTGCAACGTCTGCATCGCCGGTGGCATCGATTACCCGCTCCGCCAGGATCGCTTCGCGCCCCGCCTTGCTTTCGGTAATGATGCCGGTAATGCGCTCGCCATCCATGACAGGGGCAACGAACTGCCGGTGCAGCATGGGAAAAATGCCAGCCTCTTCCACCATCCGGTCGGCCACCAGCTTGAAGCCTTCACTGTCGATTTCATAGCTGAGAGACTGGCTTTCAGGCACTGCCGCGCCATGGGCTTTAGCGCTGTCTTCAAATTCGCGGACAATGCCATTGCTTTCCACTGTCTGCTCGTGGCGGTACCAGTGCATACCTTCGACGCCGACCACGGTGATGTTGCCGCCAAAACAGCCAAAGCGCTCCACCAGTGTGGTCTGTGCTCCGGCACGGGCCGAAGCCAGCGCGGCAGACAGGCCACCCGGCCCGGAACCGACCACCAGAACCTCGGTTCTGTGAACCACATCCGTCTGGCGTTCCGGCTCGATGATGCTCTGCATGTTTTGGCCTTCCACAACTGAAAATCACGGAATAATCAGTTGCAGACCCGGAGAGATTTTTCCACGGATTTTTGAATCACACTCAGGGTCTGGAGAGAAACGCCAGGGCCGAACTCATCCCGTCAACGAAACGCACGCCATAGCGATCGGTCAATTCCCGACCTCGTCCGGCATAGGCGCCCGAGCCCAGAATGATGCATTCTGCACCATCTTCATTGATGGCGCGGACTATCTGCAATTCAAGTTGGGCCTCTGCATGGTCGGTCCGCTGAAAAGCATCGGCCACACCCACACCGCAGGCTCTCACGGTTCCCTTCCCGGCAGGATCATATTTTTCCAGAAGTTTTCGAATGGTTGGAATCTGGCCCTCTACCGTTGTTACAATAGTATAAGGCCGACCGGTTTCCACTGCTGTCTGGATGGCGGACTGGGCAATGCTGAACACTTGTCCGGTCACCACATTGCGCGCTTCATCAACCGCAATGTCGTCAAAACACGCCAGAACATAGGCGTCCATATCCGGGCACTTTTCTATCAACCCCATGACGGCTTCAACGGCCCTGGCACGATCTGCCGCGGTCTCGACCGAAAATGGACCATTGGCCGGATTAGTCGCTTCTACGCACAGATCGCCGGAGGTTTCCGCCGCAATCTGCGTCTTCATTTCCTGCGTGATCTGCGCATTGGTGTTGGGGTTGATCACCAGCACACGTTGCGTCTGTCCGGTTGTGTTTTCTGAATTCATACTATGGGTTGCCTGTCAGGGCCTGGGGCAGCCACAACGCGATCTGGGGGACAAACAGCAGCAGGATTGTAAACGCGATCATGATCAGCACATAAGGCACCGAGCCATTGATCACATCGGAAAAGCTGCCGCCATCCGTGCGGATTCCCTGGACGACAAACAGGTTCATCCCCACCGGCGGTGTGATCAGCGCCAACTCGCACATCAAAACAATAAAAATGCCGAACCAGATCGGATCAACGCCGACAGACATCACAAGTGGCACAGTGATCGGAACCGTCAGGACCAGCATCGACATTGCGTCCATGAACATGCCGAGCAACAGATAGAAAATGATCAGCACGCATATCAGCCCGACCTGACCAAGATCAAAGGTGGCAACCCACTGGGTGACAGCCTGCGTCGCGCCAAGCATTGAAATCGTGACATTCAACAGCAGCGCACATGCCAGCACGATGACTGTCATTCCGGTCGTTCGTGCCGCCTGCATTGAACAATTGATCAGGAGCTGAAGCGACAGGCGCCGGTTGATGGCAATAATCAGCAGTGCAACGACGACACCGATGGCGGCGGATTCTGTCGGCGTTGCATACCCGCCATAAATCGAACCCATCACGATGCCGAAAATCAGCAGCGGCGGAAACAAAAACCGCAAATAGGCGAGCTTGACACGCAACGGCACCGGCTCGCTCTCAACCTGACTGTTGTGGCCCTGAAACAGCAGGATGTAGAGCGAAAACAGACCGGCCAGCATAATACCGGGCACCAGGCCCGCTGCGAAAAGCTGACCCACCGAAACATTTGCCAGCGACCCGTACACCAGCAGATTGATGCTCGGCGGAATGAGTATGCCAAGTGTTCCACCCGCCGCCAGTGACCCCAGAGACGGTCCGGGTCGATACCCGCGCGCTTCCAGCGCCGGCAGCGCAATGGTTCCCACTGTGGCAGCCGTTGCAACGGACGATCCGGACGTTGCGGAAAACAGCGCGCAGGTGGCAATATTGGTATGCAACAGCCCCCCTGGCAAACGGTTCAGCCAGACAGCAAGAGCGTCATACATACGATCGGCAATGCCGCCGCGCAGCATCAACTCTCCAAGCATCATGAACAGCGGAATAGCCAGGATCGAAGGGCTGTTGAGACTGGTCCAGATAACACCTCCCATCATGTCGACCATCGGCGTGCCGAAAAACAGATATCCGCCAAAAGCGCCGACCCCGACTATGGCAACGGCAACGGGAAAGCTGAGAAACATCAGCGACAGCATGGCGACGAAGCCCAGCCCGACAACCCCGATATTCATTGTGATATCTCCTGGCGTTTTTTCAGATCTTCCAGCTCGGCAACAACTTCCTCGTCAGGTGATCCGGGACCATATTTCCGATCCAGCGTGTACCAGTCCCGCTCGACCGCCAGTTTCAGCGCACGAAGAAACATGATGAGGGTTGCTGCAGCAAAGATAGCCATAGCGACCAGCCAGACAGTTTGCGGATAGATCAACGGCGTCGCCCAGGGCGTTTGCGCTATGGAGCGATAATTCAGCGTGTCCTGAACGGTGGTCACAGTGAAATACAGAAGAAACAGCGCCAGCAATGCCAGAGAAGCAATGGCAAGCAGGTTCAAAAGCGCACGCATTTGCACGGGAAGTCGTGTGTGCAGCAGGTTGATACGGATATGAGCGCTGTCTGCAGCAGCGACCACAAAGGCCAGAGGGGCGACAATGGCGACTGCATAGCCGCCAAGTTCGTCCACACCACCAAGGGAAAAGGCAAAGAATTTTCTGAGCAGCACTTCGGCGCATATGATGAACGAGAGCAGCAACATGCTCACGCCAAACACAATGCCGGAAAACCGTGACAGTCGTTCCATCGCCTTTCCCCCCTTTGATCGGCTGACCTAAAGGCCGAGCTGAACGCCGATGGTCTCGCGCCAGATTTTTTCACACTCGGGGAACACTGCATTGCACTGTTCGGCCCAGACAGGCAGCGATACCTTGCCGACTGCTGCCGCAACGGTTGCAATGTCTGCATCGGTGACCGGCGCTGCTTTCAGATTATAGGGTTTGCCCAGCTTGCAGGGTTCCTGGCCGGTGTTGCAGTTCATCGCATCGATGAAGAGTTCCTCTGAATAGGCCCAGATATCATCTGTCAAGGTGGTGATGGATGCCTGCAGTTTTTCCTGATCCTCGGCAGACAGTGTCTCCCATTTGTCAAGATTGATGGCATATCCGTTGACAGCAAGCTGCAGCGCGATCGGCAGAACCGTAGTTGTCGCTTCCGGCCAACCCGCTGAATTGGCCGAGGCCGGACCTGTAATGGCACAGTCAACGACACCTCGTGTCAGGGATTGCTGAACCTCTCCGAATGGCATCGGCACGCCTGTCGCACCAAGCCCGGATACAAAGTTCGCCGCGCTCTGGTCACCAACACGCACTTTCAGACCCTTCAGATCATCAAGTCCGCTGATTTCCGGTTTGCAGAACACGACCTGCGGACCGGCAGGCCAAACACCCAGGAGCTTCGAATTGAACTGTTTCTGCAGCCGTGCGTCCACTGTGCTGACAAACGCGTCCATGTGCTTTCGGCCGGCTTCATAGCTGGTGTTCAGACCCACCAAATCGAGACCAAGAATGCTCGGCTCGTCCCGGCTGACTTGAGGACCGCGAATGGAAACAATATCGAACAACCCGGACTTAAGGACGCGCAGACCGTCCGAATCCGGAACACCGGCGACATCCACCGGAATATATTGTGCTGTGACATCAAGACCCGTGCTCTCGCCCATGGCTTCAAAAAACGGTTTTTCCTTGTTCTGGGCGATCAGTCCGGAGCCGGCCGGTTGCCCGAGCACTTTGAAAGTGGTCGGCTCTGCCAAGGCGGCTGAGGAAAACAGCAGTGCGGTTGCAAACGTTGCAGTAAGGACTCGATATGACATCTGGTTTACCTTCCATATTTGCGCCACATGACGCGACAGGTTTCGTTGAGATAGCTCACTTGAATTCAGAACTAGCAGCACCTAATGATATACAGATTTCATGCCATATGTACATGAAACTGTAATTCCAATTATAAATCAAATGTTTAATTGATATTTTACGGAATCAATCATCCAGATTGGATCCGGAGCGGTGCCTGATTGATAGGCAGCGAGGGGCGGCAGATGCCACGCAAATAGGCAGTTCGACCGGTCGATGCAGTTGTGAAGCGGTCTAAAGTTCGTCCATCTGGTCGTTGGCAAGTTCAATCGAACGCAGCCGGGCTCGGGCCTTGCCACCGGAAATTTCGATAGCGCGCAGCACGATCATATGGCACAGCGCCATCACTGACACATGGTTGAACAAAGGGCCGCTCGCGGCCGTATAGCACCTGAAATGCCAGCTCGGCCTTGCATCCGCCTCCACACCTTCATCGGTTATATAAAGCAGTTTCGCCTTGTTGCCCGTCAGTTGAGTCAGCAGAGTATCGATAACAGCAACGCGGCGGCGTAAACCGATCATAATCACACAATCGTCTTTCTGGATGCTGGCGGTCGACTCGCCCAGCGTCTCACCCGCGCCCGGAACTGAAACGATATCTTCAGTGACCTGCAGCAACTGCCAGCGCAGATAATCCGCTATCGGGTGGCCGGCCCGAAAGCCGATGACCCAGGTTTTGCGCGCTGCCAGGATACAGGACGCAACTGCATCAATTTCCGATTGATTGATGGCGGCAAAAGTTCTGTCCAGATTGGCTTTGCCCTGCACGATGTTCGCCGCCAGAGAGCCTTCGACATCATTTGTCTTTGGCATGTTGAGAAACAGGCGCGAGCCGGTTTGCTGCTCATCGCGGGCGTGTTTGCGCGCCTCGTCATAATTTTCATAACCAAGCCGCCGCACAAACCGCGAAACTGTGGCCTTGGAAACATTGGCCAGCTTCGCCAGTTCCTGGGCGTCATAACTTGCAAGCTCGCCCGGGAAGTCGCAGACAAATTCGCCAAGGCGTCTTTCCGCCGGGTGCATTTTCGGCAATGTGGCTCGGACATGTGACAGGAACGAGCTGTCTTGATTCTGGGTCATACGATCAGAATTCGCTTGGATCGGTGGTGGTTACTGATGACTCAGTGTTACCGCAACACTTCTGCGAACGATAGGGCTTTGCGAAATCGCAGGATCATAAGTTGAATCGCTGTGACAATGAAGCGATCAAAGTTCAGTTCAGCCCTTCGATATCTTCCGATTCAGGCGGATACCAGTATTGCACGATCTCTGAGCCTTTCTGAATGACGACAAAATTATTGGCAAAAACCCGGTAGGGCGCACTCCACTCTCCGTCCGGCCATTTGATGCGGATTTCCGCGCGTTCTGCCACCCCGGTGCCGACATGAATGAAACCCGCTTGACCCGAGGCATGGCCGCCGCCGATCTGGACCTTGCGCACCCGTGTGTCATTGCCGGATTTGACATTGATCGTTGCCCCAACCGCATTGCGGTTTGCGCCGCGTTGCTGCAATTCAATCTGCAGCCAGTTGCCCATCGGCCTTGACCCGAACTCCGTTCGTGCCCCGCGATTGCGAAACACGCTGACTGGCGCTTCGCGGTTGACCACGATCAGATCCAGCATGCCATCCATGTTCAGATCAACCACTGCACCGCCGCGGCCGCGCCGATCCAGCGCGATACCGGCCAGATCACCAGCCTCGAGAAATTTGCCGTCAAATGTGCCGAGCAGCAGATTGTCGGGATCATAGGCGGCAAAATCCGGCATTGATTCCACATTGCCCTTGGCAATGAACAAATCCAGTCGCCCGTCATTGTTGATATCATCAAACTCGGCATGCCAGCCGGTTGAAGGCTTCAGATCATCACCCGTATAGGGCCGGTGCGCGGTCGCACCTTTGGCCACTGCTATATCGCGGTACACCGGACTGGCTTCATCGGCCTCCTCATCAAGCGTCTGCAGCTTGGTGTCGCCCATTGAAGTCAGGGCATATTCGGGTAGCCCGTCGGCATCCAGATCCGCTTCGGCAATGCCCATGCCCCAGATCCGCACCGTCTTCCAGCCATCGGCCTTGCGATAGGCTCTGGCCGGGCGTCCCGGGCTGATGCGCCAGAGCTGCTCCTCGCCATCGCGGTAATATTGCCGGTCATTGGTGATCCGCAGCGCCGGTTCGCCGGAGCGGTTCCAGTCGGTAAAAATCATCGACAGGGCGCAAAAGCCCGGTGTAAGGGTTTCCGGCTCGGCATAGGTCGGCAAATCGCCCGTTCCCGGACGCAACAGCACATTGCTCTCGCAAGTGCCCCAGGGCGAGCCTGGTGCCGCGCGGTCGACATAATTTCCAAAAGCCAGTGTGGGAAATGGCTGTCCCGGCTCGAAAGTTGCGGCAAAAGCCGTCGTCCATGCCCGCCCGCCATCAAAAGAAAATGCGCGATTGGCCTTGGTAAAGCTGCAATCCGGACCGCCCTTCAACAGCACGTTTTCACCGACCCGCAACACCGCCAGATCAGTCTGCCCATCATTGTCGATATCCAGCGGATAAAGCCCGGTCACGCTTTCAGCGCTACCGGCGGG
>TARA_R110002096_G_scaffold34406_1_pt1 | contig 18690 bp, 26 predicted proteins | sample TARA_R110002096 | Tara Oceans TARA_R110002096 (sample SAMEA4397295) | marine metagenome | biome: Polar Biome; feature: [DCM] deep chlorophyll maximum layer (ENVO:01000326); material: water (ENVO:00002006), including particulate matter (ENVO:01000060) such as... | depth 35 m
TCTAATCCGTAGGTCGCACGTTCGAGTCGTGCTGGGCGTACTTGTCCTACTTAATGTAGGTTGATCGTTTTAAGAAGTAGAAAATAAACATGAAAGCTAAAATTACACGGATTCAAATTGATATTGATTACAAGTGTCCAAACTGCTATCTACATTTTAGGTTGAGCAATTCAAAGATTCCAAGAAATAAACAGTCAACCTATTCTTGTCCTGAGTGTAGAGAACTTTTATCTATTCCCACAATCTTCTCCAAGACAAATCAAACGGCTAGTTTTACGAATAGTTCTCCAAAAAATAATTTGCCAATTAAAAAAAATATAGACTCCATAAAGGAAAGAGCCAAAGCAGCCATTAGAAGTCAGGGCTACACAGCTTCAGAAGCTACACAGCTTATTAACAACTCATACTATCAAGGTATATCTATAGCTGATCTCATTAAGGATGCAATCAAAAATGACAAACGAATTACGCCCAACACAGCTTAACGACCTGATCGGCCAAGAAGACATTATCACCAACCTAAGAGTGTCTATAGCCTCCGTTAAGGCTCGCCATGACGTTCTACAACATTGTCTGTTCTATGGAGGCGCGGGGCTAGGCAAGACGACTCTCGCGAGAGCTTTAGCCAATGAACTTGATGCTAAAATTGAAATAGCCAATGGCTCTGCAATATCTACAAATAAAGATATTCTTCCGTACATAATGAAGATGGAAAAGGGGTCTATTTTATTCATAGATGAAATCCATCGAATGAATCGTAAGGTACAAGAGTATCTCCTCACTGTTATCGAAGACTTTAGGCTTGATATTGTTATCCCTGCTGGAAAGAACAGTCAAGGAGAGACAATTAGTATTGACGTTCCCCGTTTCACTCTTGTCGGTGCTACTACAGAGATGGGTGATCTAGTTCAGCCTTTCTTGGATCGTTTTAAACTGAAACACTTCATGAGGCCATATAATACAGAAGAACTAGCCGAACTGATTACTGGAAATGCTAAAAAACTTAAAGTAAATATTGAAGAGGACGGAGTAAAAGTAATTGCTAAAGCAAGTCGTGGAACCCCTAGAATAGCTAATAATTTTCTAGAATGGGTAAGGGACTTTCAAATAGCCTATGATATAAGCGGTTTGCATAAATCTGAGGTCACTAGAGCTTTGGAAATGCAAGGTATTGATGACAATGGACTTAATCCAATAGATAGAGACTATTTAAATGTCTTGAAAAAGTTGCCCAATGGAACTGCTGTCGGTGTAAATACCTTATGTAGTGCCTTAAGTATGGATAGGCAAACGATAGAGCAAAAGATCGAACCTTTCTTGATTCAGAAGGGTTATATAATAAAAACTCAAAAAGGAAGAATGTTAGCTATATGAACCCACAAGAATTACATGAGGTATCAACTGTAGTCGATCTTCACTGCCATCCAGCCATCAAAGCCTCTATATTCCATAGGGATATGGGTTCAGCAAAAGAGAAGTTCCTCATGGGTCTTTTTAAGAGGAAGTTCTGGCCTCTGTCCAATAGAACCAGCTTTCCGAAGCTAATGGAGGGAGGACTAGATGTTGTCTTATCTACTGCCTTCATCCCAGAAGGAGGATGGTATGATGATATGTCTCTAGCAAAGTGGCTAATCAAATTAGCTCCCAATGTTAGAAAGGAAATCTATGAGGCCTCATATTTCGACGCTACAATAAATGTTCTAGATGAGATAGAGTCTCAGATCACAGATTGGAACGATAAGAAAGATCTTAGAAAGATTAAAATGTGCAAGTCTGTTTCTGATTTAAATGGATCACTGGAGTCAGGAAGCCTTGCTTTTATTCACTCTGTAGAAGGGGCACATTCCTTACAAGCAAACTCAGCAGAGAAGCGTCCCCACGAGATTGACATTCCTCATAGTGAGAAATTAAATAATGCACTAACTAATCTAGAGGCATTTTATAACAAGGGTGTTGCCTACCTGACTCTAGCCCACTTCTATGAGAACGATTGCGCTCCTCCCGTCTTTCCGTGGCCTGAGTACGCACTTAGTCACGGAGACTGGGAAAGCCTTCTCAGTAAATGGGATGAGGATAAGGGGCTTTCTGATATAGGTGAAGCGGTTGTCCAAAGAATGTTTGAGTTAGGGATGCTGTTAGATATATCTCACTGTACTCTCAAGGCAAGAAAAAGAATATATGAGCTTGCAGAACATCATAATGCCGGAGAGTGTATCTTCTGTAGTCATGGTGGAGTATTTGAAGTTAATAGACTATCCTATAATCTTCAAGACTGGGAGATTAAGTGGCTCGCAGATCACGGAGGCGTTCTTGGTATAATCTTTATGAACTATTGGATTTCCCCAATTGATTCTCAACTGGGTTTAAAATACATAGAACAAACAATGAATCATATTATTAATATAGCAGGAACAGAAACTCCATCAATCGGAACTGACTTTGATGGCTTCACTGATCCTCCAGATGAAATAGTCCACATGGGTCAGCTACCAAGAATAACCGCACATCTAAGAGCTGTTGGGTACGACGACTCTGTAATAAGTAAGTTTCTAGGAGGAAATGCTATGAGACTTCTACGTAACGGGTGGAAGAAATGAAACTTCTTAAATCTATAGCTCCTTACGTTAGAACTGCTTTCTTGATTTCTGTAGGTGTTGTTATGTGGGCTTTATCTTATAACGTAATGGCTCTAAAAAGAGACATACATGACATATATGTTTTACATATCTACCAATCTCAACAGATAGATATTCTTTTAAATATTCAACTTAGAGAAGCTAGAGTAACAGATCAAGAATGGCTCCGTGAAACTAGAGAAAAGTATAAAGATGTTACCGAGTATCCAGACTTCTCGAAACCTTAATAAATAAGAATGTATACATATAAAGCAAAGTTGGTTAGGTGCGTGGATGGAGACACTATAGATATAGAAATTGACTTAGGTTTCTATCTAAAAGCTAGTGTAAGGTGCAGACTTACAGGAGTAGATACGCCAGAAAGAGGGCGTGAGAACTTTGCTGAAGCGACATCTATCCTAGAAGGATTAATAGATGAGCAATCGGACGAAGAGGGATATTTTAAAGTGTTCACTGGCAAGACAGGTAAGTACGGAAGATGGCTCGTTACTATACATGGGGTGAATGAAGTAATTGGTAAAAGATGGCCTTATGTACGATAAGTTTTGATAAGTGTATCACTTTGGCTGTACAATATACTATAGGCTTAAATAATTAGGAGAATATTATGCAGTGGACTCATTATGACCATACAAACAAAAACAGCAAGGGGCATAACAAGCTCAAGAGGCAAGTAGATACAACCTCTATGGGGATTTATTTCTTCTTAATCGTCTTGGTTGTAACTTTTGTATTAGCATTAGCCCGATGAAATATGATTACAGTCCATATTTGAATAAGGATGACTATAAGTGGATTGCTTTAATCGTAGCTGTTGTTTTACTTTTCTATTTAGGAAGAACAAAAACAATTGAAGAGTATAAGGTAGGAATGAGTAGTCAGTCAGCTATACTGGAGAAATAAGGATGGGAAAAATAGTAGAGAAATATGATTTAAAGTTTTACGGTAAGGCTTCATTATATTTTTTATTATCTCTGGCCGCAGGCTTGTTCTGTAGCAGAGGATGTATATAGGATAAATAATAAGGAAAAAGAAATGACAACTGATACTATTGAGGTACATAGTGTAGGAACATCTGTTGCTCTCACAGAAAGTGTAGATGCAAAGATAATGACAATTGCTATACAAGAAAACGATTCAGTAACATATGAATGTTCTTGGTGGTGTGGAGAGTCAAGAACAAAAGACTGGTTCTCCGCTAGTGATTTTCTCAGGGTTGGAGAAAAAGAGTCTGTCACAAAAATTGGTTTCAAAAGGCGGTCAGATGAATAAAAAAACAGAAACAATAGTTGTGTATAAACATTTTATAAAATGGGTGTTTGGACTTGGATTTTTGACTGGTCTTTTTTGTGGGACTGTCATTATAAAGGTATGGATATAATATAGAATAAGATACGTTTCTGTTTGTAATTTTTATAGGGCACGCGAGTTTTAGGATATTTATGGATAAGTTAAAAAGAGGACAGAAGTTATGTAAGTCGTGCAATGGTATAAATGCTGCAAGAAGCAACAAGTGTAAGCATTGCAGCAAAGCATTCATGAGTAAGAGTACTCCTGTTAAAAATGAGATTAAAGACTGGAGGTCTCTGCAGGCAGGACAACAAATCAAAATCATACAGGGGTCTGGCCCTTATTTTATATGTTCTTCTGATTCTGAAGAACGCTCTTCAGGTGAAAAAATATACATGGGCTGTAAGGGTAAATATGAAGTTAGAGAAGTTAAATCTAGCGGAATACTTTGCTGTGGAATTGGAAAAAAGAATACAGGTATAGAATTTGTATATATGGGTGAAAGAAAAATATCTCCCACTACTGGAATTATAAAAGCACCTCATAGAATCGTAAGATTGAGAACAAGAATAAGAAAATAGGGGTATAATATATTGTATCAATATAAATTAGTAACATTGGAGTCGAAGCAATGGCATTAAACACAACAGCTATTTTATCCTCTGACATAGTATTTCAGCAGCAGGATACTGAGTCTACATCCTTAGATAACAGGCAGGGGTCTCTAACATATAGTCACAGCCTTACATCAGGAACAGGTTCTAACAATATAAATTCTGTATATTCTCAATTCTCCTATCCTATTGGGGTAGGTTCAGGATTGTCCCTAGACTTTACAAATCTTTCTCAGTCTATCGTAGGAGGGTCAATGACTGTTCCAATGAGTAATCTAAAAAGTGTAATTGTCCGTAACTCCAGTTCTACAACGGGAGAGGATGTTCTAGTAAGAGCTACTGGATCAAACGCTTTAACAGAGATATTTAATGGAGGGTCAGGAGACCTAAGCGTAAAACCATCAACTACCTATATGTATTCAGACCCATATACTGGAGCTACTATTAATAGTTCAAACAAAAACTTTCAGATATTAAATGATGGAACTGGAACAATCTCTATTGATGTAATAGTTATAGGAGTTACAGGTTAATGGAAGAAAGAAACTTTGTCCCTAAAGGATGGGGATATGAGGATTGGATCGTTAATAAAGAAGAATATTGTGGAAAACTTCTTTTCTTTAAAAAGGGCAAGAGGTGTAGTTGGCACTATCATAAGCTCAAGGATGAAACATTCTATATTTATAAAGGAGAGCTTGAGGTAAGACATGGGTGGACAGACGATAAAAATGATCTGAACACTCAGGTGTTAACACTCAAAGCTGGAGATTCATTTCATGTCCCCATAGGTTTAAGACACCAGATGACAGGATTAACAGACGTAGAGATGTTTGAGTTCTCAACTCAACATTTTGATGAGGACTCAATAAGGATAGAGGTTGGTAGTCAATGAAAAAGATAAGTATTATAACATCTCTTTATAAGGCTGAGAAGCATTTAAAAGGATTTCTAGAAAATATAGTTCAACAAACTATTTTTGATGATTGTGAATTGTTCCTACTAGATGGAAATAGTCCTGAGAATGAATATGATATAATAAAACCCTTTCTCTCTTACGATAACATTAGGTATGAGAGGTTAGAGGAAGATCCCGGAATCTATGGTTGCTGGAACTATATGATTGAGAACTCCGACAGCAACTACATTACAAATGCCAACGTAGACGATAGACTAGTCGATGATTGTATTGAACGTCATATTGAAATATTAGATAGATTTTCGACCTTTGATGTATCGTATTGTTTAAATATTGTTTCTGATACGACTCTATCTTCAGATAACTCTTTGGCTTTTATAGAAGAAGTAAATTCAAATCCTGACATGTTTGATAGATTAATAAAAACCGGACAGCAGAGAGTGTTTCCAACAGGCCCTTTTTCTAAGAGGAGTATGCTAGAGACTAATCTACCCCATAATCATCCTGTGTGGAGAAGGTCTATACATAAAGATTGTGGCATGTTTGACACTGAAAACTATATATCTGGAAGTGACTATGATTTCTGGTTAAGATGCTGTATAGAGTTTGACAAAAGGTTTATATTTATTCCAGAAGTTTTTGGGATATATCATGATAACCCAGAAGGCATGTCAACCAAAAAAGAAAATATGGATAGAAACATGAATGAGTTTAGGAACATAAATGACAAGTACAGGTCAATATACTACGAGGTATAATTTTTGTACCCTGTCAGACTACGACTATCTTCACTTTGGCCTTTCTCTGTTTGAATCTTTACAAGAGCACGCCAGTTCCTTCCACCTGTACTATCTTTGTCTAGATAGCAAGTCATACGAGACTCTAGTGGAAATGAGCTTAGACTGCCTTACTCCAATTTTTATAGGAGACTTAGAGACAGATGATCCTAGACTAGTAGCTATAAAAAATGCAGCCCCATCGAGGGAAGCCCTTATACAAGAAAATTACTGGAACAAGACAGCTAATGACAAGAATGCAAGAACTATCCAATACTTTTGGGTTTTAGCCTCATACTTCAGTTGGTATGTGTTAAAGACATACGATGTCGATCATATTGTTTATGCTGATTCAGATATATTCTTTTTTGACAATTGCAAAAACATATTTGATGAAGTTGAAGATCATAGCATAGGACTTGTAAGCCACAGGCTAACCAGATGGTCAGAAACAAGAGTGTGGGGCAAGGGCTGGGCCAGTACAACAGAAAAAGACACAATACCGGATTCAGGGTTCTTTAATGTTGGTATAGTCTACTTTAAAAATGATGAGGTCGGCTTTAAATGTGTGGAGACTTGGAAGGACTGGCTGCTAGACCCTAACAATGAATACTATGAGGACTACGGCACAATAGGAGACCAAAGATATTTAATGTTGTTTATACCTCTTTTTGGAAGAGACAACGTTAAGGTTATGGAGTCAATAGGTCATCTCGCACCTTGGAATGTTCAAAATCATAGCTATAATAGCAATAGTATAAACTGGTTGGGGCAAGAACAAAGTTTAATATATTATCATTTCTCTAATTTTGCTCCAGACTTTTCTTCCATGTCTTATCAGCCGTCACCGAGACACGGAAATGCCTTTGGCCTTGTTAATATTCACCCTTTCTTGAGAAAAGTGCATGACGAGTACTTTCTATCTCTAATTAACTCTAAGGAAAAGTTAAATGAAAATAGCTTTCGGAATGATAGTATTTGAAGGAGATTATGTCCTTCAAGAGTGTCTAGAACAAGTTTACCCCTACGCAAGTCAGATTCTTATAGCGGAAGGGCCTGTTACGTTCTGGCAGAATCAGGGTAGAACTACATCTCTAGACAAAACCAATGAAATACTAGATAACTTTCCAGATCCTGAAAATAAAATAATAGTCCATCATGGAAAGTATTATGAAAAGGATGAGCAGTGTAGAACTTATATGAACTATATCAATGATGATATAGACTATATCTGGAACCTAGACTCTGATGAACTTTTTAAATCAGAAGACATAGAAAAAGTAATTGACTTTCTAAAGCAGGAGGAGCCAACAAGCGTTGGGGTTCGTAGCTGTTCATTCTATGGAGGATTTGACCACTACCTCACTGGCTTTGAATTAAACAAAGATAACTTCCTTAGAATCTTTAAATATGAAGAGGGGGCAACATGGCTAACACATAGGCCTCCAACTATACGCTATTCTGAAAATTCTGATATAAAAAAGAAACATATAGATAGTGAAACGTTGTATAATATACTAGGTGTTCAGATGTATCATTATTCCTATGTCTTTCCAGATCAAGTATTTAAAAAGGTTAGCTATTACAAAGATAGCGTATCAAAAGACAGATGTATAGATGATTACTTTGAAAATGTTTACCTACCGTGGGTTACAGGCGACAATAAACAAAGAAGACTGATAGAGAAAATGTATCGTGGGGTACATGAATTTAAACCCGAAGCAAGAGGTGATTGTTTTACGGATAAATTCTCACTAGAACACCCTCTGTCTATACAAAGGAATATATCTTTGTTAAAGGAAAAGTTCAACGAGCAACTAAAAAATTATGTATGAACACATAAACTCTTGGAAAGACTGCACTGAATCATTTGAAAAACAGCTCCAATACAATCTATTTGAACTAAACGGAAACTATCCACAGCACTGGAATAGTTTCTTGTTTTGTATTGATAAAAATAAACCCAAGAGAGTTGTTGACATTGGCTGTGGTGTTGGAGTATATGGCAAACTTTGTCTAGATAAAGGTACAGAATATATAGGTTATGATTACTCCGAGAACGCAATAGATATTGCAAAAAGAGAATGGAAATTAGATGTATATTGTTCTGACTATAAAGATATAAGCAAGGATGACATTAAAGATGATGATTTAGTAGTAGCAAATGCTTTGTGTGATGTGTTGCCAAATGCACACGTCTGTTTATTGCACTTACTAAATCTAGATGCTGGTCGAATTTTAATTCAAAGAATTGAATATTCATCTGGCGAAGAATACTTTTCTGAGTATGAGGCTTATAGTCTGACAACATATAAATTTTTTCACGACAAACAAAAGACATACAGAGCAGCACAATCTTTTGATTATAAAATAAAAGAGAGACTTATATCGCCCAACACATATGATTTAGAGATATATAAATGACAAAACTACCTCATATAAACCCAGATTTAGCCGTGTCAGATAGTTTAGCTATAGTTGCATCAAGCGCTAGACTGCTATCCTCTGAATACGGGTCTACTATAGACTCTTTTAAAGATGTGGTAAGGTTCAACAGGGCTCCTGTAAAAGGTTTTGAAAAACACATTGGATCAAAAACGACTATTAGAGTTGCCAATAATCATGTTTTTGGAAACGTTCCTCACTCAGGATGGGAAACAGAGCACCAGCCAACCAATTTTATAAGAGATCAGAGAAATGTGAACATAGTACATTTAGGGGTTAATGAATTTTGGGGAGAAAGGGAAAGACATATACATAATAGCTGTAAGACATTTCTTGTTGACTATACATTTATAGACTCCATGATACCTTTCTTGGGCTCTAGACCCTCTGGAGGGTTTTGCTTCCTCACACTATGCGTTGAAGCTGGGATAAAACCGGCTATTTTTGGTTATGGAATAGATGAGGATAGCTATGGTCATTACTTTGATCCAAACTCTGTAAGTAGTCACAAGTTTTCAGTGGAAAGAGAGATAATTAAGAGCTGGATAGAAACAGACAAGGTGGCGTTTTACCAATGATTCATTATATTATACCAGCTAGAAGAAATTCCAAAGGATTGCCCTTTAAAAACCGAAAACTTCTGCACCATACTCTGGATATACTACCAGACAATGTGCTACCACAGGTAATTGTCAGTACTGATGATGAATTTATTATCAATGAATGCGTTTCTAGAAATGTTTGTTGTCTTAAAAGGTCTGCGGAGTTAAGCGGTGATAACATATGTATTAGGGATGTTATGGAAGACTGCATTGATAAATGCGGAATAAGCAAGGACGACACTATAGTTATTCTATACCTAACTTATCCACAAAGAACATGGGAGACTATTCAAAAGGCTCTAGAAGTTTTCATTGACAAAAAACTAGATTCACTTCTCTGTAAAAAATCCCCCTCAACACATCCCTGCCTGTGTTTCTTCGACGCTGGAAAAAACCAAGGCACCCAAGTTATAGGGCATGATCTTTATCGAAGACAAGACTATCCTTCTTGTTTCGAACTTTCATTCTATGTATGTATATTTAAAGTATCAAAAATTTCTAAACTATCCAAGAATATGTTTTGCGAAGACACATATTTTTTCCCACTAAACGATCACCTAGATATAGACACCGAACAAGATTTATCAAAATTTCTGGAGGAAAAAAGTGGACATAAATAAATCTGTATTCATTATAGCTGAAATCGGTATTAATCACAATGGAAGTGTAGATCTAGGAAAGAGACTGGTGGACGCTTGCAAAGAGTCGGGTGCTGACTGTGCTAAATTTCAAATGCGTAATCTCAAAGAGCTATATAGGGATAGCGAAGACTATCAAAATGAAGACCTGTCCTCTCAATATGTTCTTGATATTTTAAACAAGTTTAACATGGGAAAAGAGGGTTTATTTTGCCTTTTTGATTATTGTCAAGAAATTGGCATAACTCCCATTTGCACACCTTGGGACATAAGCAGCTTTAATAGTCTTGAAAATTATGGAATGTCGGCTTACAAGACAGCATCTGCTGACTTAACCAACCATGAACTACTTAAAGCCATCGCCCTATCTGGTAAACAGATGTTTGTTTCCACGGGAATGTCTATTGAGGAAGAGATCGTAGAAGCCAGCCATCTCTTGAAAAGAAGCAACGCTCTATTTAATTTACTACACTGTAACTCCGCCTATCCCCCTCCCTTTAAGGATGTTAATCTAAATTACCTTACTTCTCTAGAAAAGATATCGGGCAGACCAGTTGGTTATTCTGGACATGAGAGGGGAATATCTGTCCCCATAGCCGCTGTTGCTAAAGGTGCAAGAATAATAGAAAAACATATCACCCTCTCAAACGACATGGAGGGAAATGATCACAAGATAAGCCTGCTCCCTGAAGAGTTCAAGCTTATGGTAAAATACATACGTGAAGTTGAGCAGTCTCTAGGTAGTTCAGACCCCAGAACCTGTTCCTCTGGAGAGTTAATCAATCGAGAAGGCCTTTCCAAGAGTATCATTTCGAAAGTAAATATCAAAAAAAATGAAACCATAAAACGAGAACATCTTGACATAAAAAGTCCCGGAAAAGGACTTCAGCCAAACAGACTTCCAGATGTAGTAGGCAAAAAGGCAAAACGAGACATTCCCAAAGGACATTTCTTATATGAGTTTGACATAAGAGACACGGTTTCAGCAAGAGAGTATGACATCCCTCGCAACTGGGGTGTGCCAGTTAGATTTCATGACTATATGTTTTTTCTAGAAAATTCTAACGCTAAATTTCTTGAGTTTCATTTAAGTTACAATGACTTATCCTTTAATATAGAAGAAACATTCTCAGATAATATATATGACATTGATTTTATTGTTCACAGTCCCGACATCTTTGAAGGAGACCATCTTTTAGATATTTCTCTAGAGAATGAGGAACACAGAATGGAATCAATAGAGAATCTACGCCGAGTTGTTGACATTACTAAATCAATGAAGCCTTACTTTAATACAAAAGGAAAAACTACCATAGTCGCAAGCGTTGGTGGCTCTACAAGAAATGCCCCGATGCCCCAGTCAACGAAAGCCGAAGCGTACAAAAGGGTGGAGATGTCTCTGAGAGAGCTAGACAACGAAGATACAGAAATTATAATACAAACCCTTCCTCCTTTTCCGTGGTATTTCGGTGGACAGTTGTTTTTAAATCTATTTGTGGACTCCAAGGAAACCTTTGAGTTTTGCCAAGAATACAATCGTCGAATTTGCTTTGATACATCCCATTCTCAATTGGCATGTAATAGAGATAAGACTGGGTTTATTGAAAGCGTATCTCTACTCAGCCCCTATATTAAGCATATGCATGTGGCCGATGCTCACGGGATGGATCAAGAGGGGGTACAATTAGGACATGGGGATGTTGACTTTGAAAAATTATTTAAAGTGATTAATGTAGATACCACATTCATACCGGAAATATGGCAGGGGCACAGAAATTTTGGCGAAGAGTGCTGGAAAGCATTGGAATATATAGAAAAAATACTCAAGGTAGAGAGGTGTTAATGGTCTCCTATAAAGAATCTTGGTCTTCCATTTCCAGAGAAGATGCAAAAGATTACCTTAAATATTATCCGCGTGACGCCAAGAATGCACTGATCCCCTTCTTGAACTCACTAGATAAGAATATAGATATGCTTGAAGTTGGATGTGGAAATTGCCAGAACTTCCCTATCTACGACGGATCAGTAAAAGGTCTAAAATACACTGGTGTAGACTTTTCAGAACCCTTAGTGCAAGTTGCACTTGAAGAATACGGAGACTTAGAAAACTTCAATGTAGAGTGTTCTGACTTTTACAACTTTTTTGAAAGTAACTCAAAAAAATTTGACATCACTCTTATATATCATGTTATGGAGCTAATAGAGTCTCAAGATTTATTAATAAAATATGCATCAGAATTTTCAGAGCACATAGCAATATTATGGTACGAGCCTCCGGTGCATGAGTATCAAATTATCGAACTCAAAGGAGAGACTTATGGCGGCTATGATAATACTCCCTACATAAGAATAAAAACTTCCAAAGATTATTACGAGCACTTGCTAGACAAATATTCTTTGGATCTGGTGGCAACATTTAGCTTTAGCGAGAAACAAAGGTTGGATATACTAAAATGAATTTATTTGAACATGAACAATCAAAATACAATGCAGTTCATGAATTTTGCAATGATACTGGTAGTGATGGTAGACAAATATCTGAGCTCCTTAGCTTAGAATATGAATTTCACACCCTCTGGAGAAGCTTGCTTGAGGAGAGTAATTCCTTTCTGGAAATAGGTTTAGGGTGTGGTTCAATACTTGGGTTTTTTAAAGAGAGAGATATAGAGTACTGTGGAATAGATATTTCTAATTACGCTGTATCACAGCTTAGAGAACAAGGCCTTAATGCGCAACATATGTCATGTCACAAGATGGAATTTGAAGACGATTCATTTGATGTTGTCCAGCATCTTGACGGCTTTGAACATATACCTGTTGAATGGGAAGAGCAGGCCCTCAGAGAAGAGTTGAGAGTTTCTAGTAAATATGTTTTTCATGCAAATGCAATGGGAGATGCCTATCTTGATAGATTGTCGATAGAGCATGGATTTGATGAAGTCCACGTAAATATAAAAAATGAGGATCAATGGAACAGTTTTTACAAACAGTATAAAGAAAAATACAAGTATAATATAGTGTCAGCCTTGACTGTACACGGAACATACTTTATAGTTTTAGAAAAAAAATAATGGCCTGTATAATAAAACTACCCAATGAGACTAAGGGGATAGTATCATTCACAACCCCTGAGAACAGAGAGTTAGTGTCCAAACCTGAAGCTCGTAACTATCTAGAAGCCAACAGGGATAAATGGATATACCTACTACATCACAACTGGCAACCGGGGCATCACGACAGCTTTTACGATTCAAATCTATGCAACTCTATAGACTTAGTAAATAGCGATAATTGTCTGGAAATGGACTGCTGTAATTTTTCTCCGTCGGTTTACAAACCAGCAAAAGAAAAAACATTTGACTTACTGTATGTCGCCAGATGCGTAACTTTTAAAAGAATAAACATCTTCTTTAATACATGTAAAGAGCTTTTGTTACGAAGGCCCGAAACCAAGATACTATTTATTTGTTCAGTTCCAGAAGAAGACTGTGACCCATCAAGTCCTCAACAAATATATCTTGACATGTTTACGAGAGAAGAAAGAAAAAACTTTCTTACTCTATTTATAGATTATGACTACCCATTTCCTATATCAAAAGAGTTCTTAGCACACTTTTACAATTCTTCAAAAGTATTTTTACATACCTCCGATTCAGAAAGACACCCTAGAGTTTGCAGTTATGCTTGGGCTAGTGGGATTCCCGTTGTAGGATATATGAATCTAGCTACATTTCTTCCCAGAGAGTTTATAAACGAACCTTTCTTTTATCAGGTTACACACGATGGTGAATACGTAGATAAAATCATTAAGGCTATTTCTACAGAGATGCCCTATGATGAAATAAAATACTTTGTAAGTGAAAGTTTTGCCACGAAGACATTTAAGGATAAATTAACTCAACTGTTTTCTGTAAACGGTTTAGAGTTCAACGATAAGAATATGTATTTAAAAAATTTAGATTTCAGAATGGGGAGACATTGTGTTATTTCCCTAGGAGACAATAGCTTACCTATTACAATACCAGACCTTCTAGATAAATCCCTAAGCTGTGACATACCAGAAGGCGACCCAGACGTAGAGCTATCCCTATATAAAGAAGGAGTTTGTTGTGCCAAGTCTTGATTTTAATAAAGAAGAAGCGTTTAGTACTATACAAAAAGAAGGGCTATTTAAAGTAGAGCGATTTCTTAATGACAAAGAAGTCCAGTCTTTAAAAAATGAATTAATATCAACCTTTGATACGATGGAGACTGGAGAAGAATTTAGTTTTCCAGACCATAAGGAGTCTTCATACCCCTTTGGAAAAATATGTCGTGTCTCTGGTGGTTATCTAAATAGCTTTCCTAATATTCTTGCCTCATTTAATCATACAGAGCTACATGCGTTAACAGATAAATATTTCAATAAACCTCACCAGAAGTTATTTCAGGTATTTTTTAGTCATGAATACCTAACCCCAGATCAGACAGATGGAGCAACAAGGAACTCTTTCTTACATGTTGATCCATACCATGCTTTTAAGTTTATGATATACCTTACTGATTGTGATGAAAACAGTGGTGCTTTTAGATATATTAAGGGATCACATATAGATGGACAGGAGGCACGAGAAGGACACTCTGTCGAAGGTCTAATGGGTGATAAGTACAGACTTGATGAGAATCCAGATCTTTTTAATAAATATTCAGAGGATGATGTTGTATACGCATCTGGAAAATCTGGAGATTTACTAGTTTTTACGACTGATATTATTCATGGTGGTGGTATAATTAAGAAGGAAGGGTTAGAGCGAATAGGAATTATTTGCCATAACAGATAGGATGATGAGATAGAGTATTTTGAGCTTTTTACAGAGAAGCTAGACTATACATGGGTATGCTACATGGAGCTAAAATGATAAATTTATTCAACATAAATAATTACACAATAGATACAGCTAAATTTTCAAACCTTCTTCACGACAATATCATTGAGGATTTTGAAAAATCTTTTGCAGAATATGTAGGCGCGAAGTATGCCTGTTCTGCAAACAGTGCCTCTAGTCTAATATATCTAGCTACCAAAAGCTGCGATAGTATATTTTCAATACCTAGTTGTATACCTCCAGTTGTTCCAAATGCTCTTGAAATGGCACAGGCTAAATATGTATTTAATGACGATGTTGACTGGGTGGGAAGAGCGTACACACTCATTGACAATCATGAACGTACAATAGTTGATTCCGCACAAGAGGTTACGAGAGACCAGTTCAAGAATTTACAAAACCCCAATGCGGAGATGATATTTAGTTTCTATCCGACTAAGCCAGTAGGTGGGTGTGATGGAGGGATGATCGTCTCTGACAACAAGGAGACCATAGCTGAATACAAAGAAAAAACCCTCAACGGAATGAGCTATTCAGAAAACAGCTGGGAAAGAAAATACAATTCCGCTGGCTACAAGATGCATTGGAACTCTATCTCTGCACACATTGCAAGTGAGAACCTGAAAAAGCTAGATGAGAAGTATGAAAGACTTGACGACATAAGAGATAGGTACAATAAAGAGTTTGGTTATCAAAATGATAGCAGGCATCTCTATAGAATAAGAGTAGGTAACAATAGTGAGTTTATAAAAGAAGCGAAAGAGGCAGGGGTAGTCTGCGGTGTACATTATTCACATTGCCATGAAAAGCCATTTTATAAAAACCTATCTATCCATATGCCATACAACAGAGAATATAAAAAATCAGTAAAGGAATCTGAAACAACAGTCAGTATACCCTTTCATGAAAAACTATCAGAAAATGAAATTAATAAGGTGATTAATAATGTCAAGCGACTGGCCAGTGTTTAAAGATGAGGATGGAACCCTTGTTCCTATAGAGTTTTCTAAACTTCCGTTTGAACCAAAAAGGATATTTTATGTTTGCGATGTCCCAAAAGATGAAGAAAGAGGGATGCATGCTCATTATAATACTCAACAAGTCTTAACCTGTGTAAGAGGAAAGATACTAATTAAGTTACATAATGGTATATCTATTTCTGAAACTGTTCTACAAGAGAATGATACAATTTTTATAGAAAAAATGATATGGGATTCCCAAGTATTTTTAACAGGGGACGATGTGCTTTTATCAATATGTTCAACAGCATACAGTACCGAGGACTATATAAGTGACTTCGATTTGTTTTTAAAATTAAGTAAGGAACAGTAATGAAAGGTATCATCCTAGCAGGAGGAACAGGTAGTAGACTTCACCCCTTAACTAAAGCTACTAATAAACATTTACTTCCCATTGGTTCTTTCCCCATGATTCATTATCCTATAACCAGCTTAACAAATGCTGGAGTAAGAGATATAATGGTGATTACTGGAACTGAACATATGGGTGATATGGTTTCTTTTTTAGGTAGTGGAAGAGAATATGATTGTGAGTTTACTTTTAGAGTACAAGATCAACCAGATGGTATAGCTGGAGCACTGAAGCTGTGTGAAAATTTTGTAGGGCACGACAGTTGTATAACAATACTTGGAGATAACATATTTAGGTATGACTTATCAGAAGACTTAAAACACTTCAAAAACGGATGTAAGTTATTTTTTATTAAAGTTGATGACCCAGAAAGGTATGGGGTTGGAGTCTTCGATGGAGAAAAACTGATTGCTGTGGAAGAAAAGCCTAAAAAACCAAAAAGTAACCTAGCCTGTGTCGGAATATATGTTTATGATAATTCTGTCTTTAAAGTTATAAACAATACAAAGAAGTCCTTGAGAGGAGAGTATGAAATATCCTCAGTAAATAATGCTTACATAGAAAAGGGGTCTGCTGATTTCTCTATTTTAGATGGAGGATGGGTTGACGCTGGAACTATGGACGCTTACCATAGAACTAATAGGGTTATATACGATGAATAATTTTTTAATTACTGGGTGCGCTGGATTTATAGGTAGCCATGTTTGTGATATCTTTTTAGAAAAAGGCCATAATGTTTTTGGATTAGATAAGTTAACATATGCTGGAAAGCCTGAGAACATACCAGTACAAATGAAGAACTACACTGAGGACATATGTAACACTGAAGCAGTAGCTAAAATATGTGAACAAGATAGCATAGAATGTATTATTAATTTTGCTGCAGAATCTCACGTTGATAATTCAATAAAAGGACATGACTCCTTTATAAGGTCTAATATACAAGGGGTTAAAAGCCTACTTGACGTATGTAAAGATAGAGATATCTTATTGGTACAAATATCTACTGATGAAATATATGGCCCAATTAAGGATGGGTCTTTCCACGAACACGCTCCTGCAAGACCAAAGAATTACTACTCAGCAACTAAAGCTTCTGCTGAACACTTGGTATTTGCACAGTATAATACTTTTGATTCTCCTTACAAGATGGTTAGAATGAGTAACAACTATGGTCCCCGACAGCATGGCGAAAAATTCCTACCTACAATATTAAGATCTATAAAGAGTGGTCATAAAATACCTCTTTATGGAACTGGTGAGAATGTAAGAGACTGGATCTATGTAGAAGATTCTGCAAGAGCAATATATAACATAGTTGAAAAGGCTCCGCTGAATGAAATTTATAACATAAGTTTTAAGGATGAAAAAACAAACAATGAAGTAATAAAGTCTATCTTAGAAAGAATGCATTTGAATTGGGATGACCATGTTGAATATGTACCGGATAGACTAGGGCATGACTTCAGATATAGTATAACAAATGATAAGATGTTAGAGTATATTAATTTTGAACAGACTCCTTTTAGCTTAGGGCTCGAAAAGACAATTAAGGAATATCTATGAAGGTTTTACTAACAGGAGCCACGGGCTTCTTAGGAAAGAATTTAAAAAAGAGTCTATCTTTATCACATGAGCTAGTAGGTGTTGGGTCTGAATGGGATTTAAGAAGACAAGACACATGCGAAAGGTTGATATCTAAATGTGATCCTGATGCTGTTATACACGCTGCTGGCAGCGTAGGCGGGATAGGAGCAAACCAAGAGAATCCGGGTAAGTTCATCTATGAAAATTTAATCATGGGCACAAATGTTATCCATGAATCAATGAAACAAAACGTTAAAAGGTTTGTATTACTGGGAACCGTATGCGCGTACCCTAAGCATACAGAAGTTCCATTTAAAGAAGAAGATATATGGAATGGATATCCGGAAGAAACTAATGCCCCATACGGGATTGCCAAAAAAGCACTTATGCAAATGGTGCAATCATATCATGAGCAGTACGGTTTTAACGGTGTAAACCTTATTCCTGTCAACATGTATGGCCCTCATGACCACTTTAATCTAACCAGTAGTCACGTAATACCTGCTTTAATATTAAAAATTCATAACGCAGTCATCAATAAACAGGATGAGATTGTTATATGGGGTACCGGCAATGCGTCTAGAGAGTTTTTATTCGCTGAAGATTGTGCAGAGGCTATTTCCCTAGCTCTAGAAAAGGATGTTTCTCCCTCTCCCATTAACATAGGGACGGGCTCTGAAATAAAAATCATAGACCTTGTTAAAACTATAGCCGATATAATTGGCTTTCAAGGTATAATAAGCTGTGACGAAAGTAAGCCTGACGGACAGCCAAGGAGATGTCTTGATACTTCTAAAGCAAAAGAACTACTGGGGTTTGAGGCTTGCACAGACTTACGAACGGGACTTTCAAAAACAATAGATTGGTTTTTAAAAAACAGGGGGTGAAAAGGCATCGACTGATGATGGAAGTATTAGTTGCATTGACTGGTTGATCGGATGGCCAGTATA
>TARA_R110002096_G_scaffold159011_11_pt1 | contig 18689 bp, 7 predicted proteins | sample TARA_R110002096 | Tara Oceans TARA_R110002096 (sample SAMEA4397295) | marine metagenome | biome: Polar Biome; feature: [DCM] deep chlorophyll maximum layer (ENVO:01000326); material: water (ENVO:00002006), including particulate matter (ENVO:01000060) such as... | depth 35 m
TCAATGTCACCAGCCTTTCGGTCAAAGAACCGGTCGCCAACCTCACTCTTTCCAACGCCTTTCGCGCCGGAGTCACCGGATTTGCACGAACCCTCGCAACGGAAGTGGCGGCGGAAGGAATCACGGTGAACAACGTCGCCCCGGGAGCAACGGACACCCAACGCATTCGTCAGCTCCACCCAACTCCGGAAGCATTGAGCGCCGCCGTTGAAAAAGTTCCGGCCAAACGATTGGCCACCCCTGAGGAAGTCGCGGCCGCAGCGATTTTTCTTGCCGGGAAACCGGCCGCCATGATCACGGGCCAAACGATCCTGGTCGATGGAGGATCGGTAGGAACCCTGCTTTGAGCGATTGAGGCTAGCTTTTTCGAATCGCAGCGACTTGCGTTTCCATCCAGTTCGTGACGAATCGATACCGCTCCACAAGTCGAGGTTCACTCAGCAAAAAGTGTCGGGCGTGAATGTCTTCGATGAAGTAATTCGCGATCCAGTCCACCAAAATCTCAGGCTCCACGTGTCTCCATTCCTCTTGAGCAAACAGCGGCGGCATTGAAATGTCTCCGTCCCGCATTTCGGCGAGAAGTTCCCCAATGCGATCCAAAAAGGGATCGAGAAGCGATGCATCTTCCATCGCAGTCTCGACGGGAACGATTTCCGCGATGCGATAGGGTTCATCAACGATCCAATCGATAAAATGAACGCGCTCAAGCCCATCCAGGACCAGATGAGAGGTTCCGTCGTCATTCTTCACACACGCACGAACCAGGCCAACCGTTCCATGCTGATAAATCCCGGCAACTGACTCAATTGGAGCGTCGCTCTGACCTCCCGCAGGGGTACCGATGCAGAAAACCCGGTCCGTTTCGAGAACCTTGGCAAGCATCTGCCGGTAACGGGGCTCAAAGATGAAAAGGGTAAGCGGTGTGTGGGGGAAAAAATTGCATTGAGGAAGCACCATTACCGGTGCCGACTCAGGAAGCTGAAATTCACTACGGCTCACTTTGGGATATGAAGCAGTATACGGGCCAAAACGCAAAAGGGACGCCAGCGAGAACGATCGGCTCCGAGATCGAATGGTGAACGGCGTCAACGAACGGGGAGAGCAACAGCCACAAACTTTCGAGAGTCGGGTCAGATAGACACAACTGGCAGAAGATCAAATAGGGCCAACCACCGCCTGCAGCCCCCATCGGGGTGGCGAACACTTTCTGTGCCAAGAAATCATACTCTAGTTATTGTTTTTATTGTTTTTGTGTTTAAATTTAGCATTCCCAAATGATCTCTCGCTTTCCGCTCTCAGTTCGTCAGATGATTCTCACGTTCCTGTTGGTGATCACCTCCAGCCTTACCTTGGTGGCGGTGGTTTACTTCACCCAAAAGGCGAGAATGGAACTTGAGCAGGCGAACGCTCTCTACTCTCAAGTTCAATTTGCGGCACAGTCCGTTTCCAGAAACGGAGCCTTCAACAGCGAGGATCCGCAAACTCTTGGCCAAATCGCGGAGAACCTCCGGGCCCGGTTCGAAGACCAACCTGCAACCAAGGTCGCCATTTTTCGAGTCGATCCATCTACGAGAGAGTTGGAACTTTTGCCCAGCGATTTGACGCCGTTCGAACTGACCGCCATTCGCTCAACCCTTGCAATGCAGCGCGCCTTTCTCGGCGAAGCTGCCCATCAGGTCGAGTACATTGACTTTGAGACGAAAAACCCCACGCTCCCCAATCTGGGCAACAAACTCGGAGCTTCCTGGGGACAGCCCCGCCTGATCACGGCAGTCAGCCCAATCGTCCAATCGGGGAAGCCCGGCATTCAAGGCATCGTCGCAGCGCGTCAAATTCGTTCCGCCAGGATCATCAAGTGGCAGCCCTTTGTCGGAACGGTGATTTTGGGAATCATCGCCGGCTCAATTCCTGCGATGTTCCTGGGAGGCGGCTTCGTCCGGGGAATTGCGCGAGAAGTCTCCAAGATTCTCCATGGAATCAATGAAGTCCGGAATGGCCGGTATGAATATCGGATTCGGGTTCTGACCGAGGACGAAATTGGCAAAACACAGCGAGGAGTGAATCAACTGGCGGAATGCCTCGAGAGCGTCCAGAAAAACAACAACGAAGCCCAGAAATGCGCGGCGGTTTCGCAAGAACAGGCTGAAAAAGCCATGCAAGCCAAATCCGACTTTTTGGCGAACATGAGTCACGAGATTCGCACTCCGATGAACGGAATTATCGGGACAACCAGCCTGATGCTGGACGGCGAAGTATCCAGCGAGCATCGCGAAATGCTCAATCTGATTCGCGCGAGCGGGCAATCCCTTCTTCATACGATTAATGATGTGCTCGATTTCTCGAAACTGGATTCCGCACAAGTTGTTCTGGACGTGAAATCGATGGAGATGCGAGAGCTGCTGGAAGACGTCACCTCCAGAATGACCTACAAGGCTCACGCCAAGAATCTGGAGTTGATTCATTGGATCGACCCGACCATCCCCGAGGTGGTCTTTGCGGACTATGAGCGGCTTCGGCAAATTCTGATCAATCTGGTCGACAACGCCATCAAATTCACGCCTGAAGGTGGTGAGATCGTGGTCAAGGCATCCGTCACTGAAACCGAAAACGCCAAGCCAATTATTCGTTTCTCCGTGCAAGACAGCGGAATTGGAATTGCTGAGGAGAACCACGAACTGATCTTTGAAGCGTTTCAACAAGTGGACAACTCGACCACCCGGGAATACGGAGGTTCCGGTCTTGGTCTCGCGATTTGCGAGAAAATGACCAGCTTGATGGAAGGAAATCTACGGGTGGAAAGTTCCGTCGATGAAGGGGCGACTTTCATCTTCGAAATTCCGCTGAAGATCGACCCCGAGCAGCCGAGAATGGAACATTTGTTCCCGTACTTCGAGGCGATCCGTGAGAAGAAAATTGCGGTGGTCAGTCAGAAGCCCGTGTTTGCCGAAACGATCGAGACCTACTTCAAAGGCTGGGCCATGGAGGCGAAGTCGATTCCTGGATTGAGTGAAGAGATGTATGAGGAACTTGGGAAGTTCAATCCGGAAGGAGTCGTGCTCGACGCCAATGATCAAGATGAGCAGCAGTTGGTTGCCTTCGTCAATCAGTTGGCCAGTCACCAGATTCCCGTCATGGTGCTGCACCGGGCTGATCGCGACATCTCGATTCCAGAGCATCCGAAAGTGTGCAAACAAGTGAAACCGTTCAAAGAGCGGGCCATGATGCAGAATCTCGCGAGGATCTTCTCTGAGGATGTGGTCGCCGCAGAGAAAGCGGAGGCGAAAGCCTACTCCAAGGAAATGGCTCTGGAGTATCCTGCGAAGTTCCTGCTCGTTGAGGATCAGCCCCTCAACCAGAAGATCGTCTCGATGATGTTGAAGAAGCTGGGCTACGAAGTCGATATTGCCCCCAACGGGCTGGAAGGTGCAAACACCGTCAATGAAAGTGGTGAGTATGACATGGTCATCATGGACTTGCAGATGCCGGTGCTTGGCGGAATCGACTCAACCCGATTGATCCGCAAGAATTTCGATCTGCCCAAACAACCGGTGATCGTCGCCATGACGGGTCACGCGCTGACTGGAGTCCGCGAGAGCTGCCTTGAAGTTGGAATGGATGACTTCTTGACGAAGCCCGTGGCTCTGGATGAATTGCGCCAAGCCATCATGCGGAATCATACGAAGCTGGCGAAAGTGGCTTAACCGCCTTTTTTGGGGTCTTCAATTTCGATCTTTGCTTCATCCGCATTCCCGACCAGTTCAGGAGCATACATTCCCATGATTTTTGTGGGCAAAGCACTGAACTTCCCAGGAATCTCCGCTTTGATTCGATAGCTGAGGGAATGTTGCCCTTGCGGCAAGTTGCGAAGAAAAAAGACGACCTTTTCATCACGCAATTCTCGATAGGCCCCGAGTTGGCCGAAGTATCCACTGCGAACATCGAGAGGTTCCATCCCGGCCGCCTTCATATCTTCGATCAAGATGTAGCTATAGTCGTTCTTGCTTTCGACGATCAGTTCCACCTCGACCATATCACCGCTTTGAAGTACGGACTCACCGTCGATACGTGTCTTATCATAAGAGTCGACATTCTGCTCGACCACTTGTCCAAGTTGCCCTGAGACCGTTGCCTGTGCGTTTTTGGGAGTCAGTTTCCAGAATCGTCGTTCCACTTTGACTTCCAACCCGGTTTTCGTGATGGGATCCTCTTTCGTGAAATTGGTCAGATAGGCATTGAAATACAGAGGACCGGTTCCTTCCTTGCGAAATTCCAGCTGATGCTCACCGTTCGTGAGTTCATCCGCTCCGACCAGGAACTGGCTATCATACGAGAACAGATCATCTTTACCGATCTCGACATTTTTCCGAACCTGGCCATCAACCAGAATCTGCAACGTCATATCCGGCTTGGCTTCCCCACTTTTCACAAAATAGTCTGCGATCGCATCAATACAGGCTGCGGTGTCGCGGGTATTGTACCAATACGAGCCATGGCGACGATTATTGAGGAGGTATTTTACGACTCCTGAAGCCGTTTCAGACTTCGGATCGATCGCGACCAACAGTTTGAGATAGGCGGCGTGCGTCTCAATCTGGTTTCCATACCAATGCCACCAGTAACTTCCGTTCTGAAGGTTGAGATAGGCCGTCTGGTTTTCGTCATCGATCACGAGTAACTGCTCAAGGTTGCGAACCACCATATCACGCTCCTCATCCCTCCCCTTCATCTCAAGAGCAAGCCCCAACAACGCCTTGGAATACAAGGTCAAATTGGTCCGGTCCCAGTAAAGCAGATCCAGCATCTTGGACTCCCCACGTTGCTCGGCAGCAAGAATCGAGGCCACATACGCATCCAGGTGATCGGCAGAACTCTTGTGACCTTTCTCGTCCTTTGGAAGCGTAAGCCGCCGAAGCTGCTCTCGTTCGTAGCGCATCAGCCACTGCAATCCGCGTTCATACACTCCCTGATTGATTTTGGAGTTTGCTGCAATCCCGCGCTGCAAACCGTAAACGACAATCGATGTCGTATGCGGCGAAGATGAATCGGTAAACCAGCCCCAACCGCCATCCGCATTCTGCATGTCCTCCAACTTCTGACTCCCTTTCGCGATCAAACGATTGAGCTTGTTCTCATTGAAAACCGGAGAATTTTCGATGTGGCGTTTCCATTGCGCGGCTCGTTCTTGGGCATCCCCCAATTGCTGGGGATTGAGGTTCACCGCCTTGTCCCGGATCGCCTTCAGATCGATTCCGATATCATCCAATACTTTCCGAGTAATGACACAGGGAATGAAACGGTTCACCGTCTGTTCGGTACATCCATAGGGATACTCAATCAGGTAGGGAAGTGCATCGACCATTGCCGCGGCAATGCTGGGCGAGAACCGGACTTCCAACTTTGACTGTTCCGGTTTCCGTTCGGCAGGCACGTTGAACGTCAGGTTACCGGTTGTCTCGTCGGGCCGAATGACTCCACTCCAGGATTCAGTCTTCAAGATCCCATGAACGTAAACCGGGTAGCTCAGTTCCACCGCATCCGATTCTATGTTGGTGAGAGCTTTCATCCTGACAATGGCCTCACCTTCACCCACCGCCTTCACTCTCCAATTCAATCGCTGCTCACCACCCGAATCCAATTTTACGGATTGGGAGAGCGATTGTGCGTCCATCGCCTCCAGCACCCCTCCCTCAAGTTCCAACTCGACTCGAACATCCACGGCTTTGTCGAGATAGTTATGCACGTTTGCGGAAAGAACCACTTCGTCTTTCTCGACAAAAAACCGCGGTGCTTGTTGGCGGAGAACCAGCTTTTTACTGGTCGTAAACTCGCTTTCGCCCTGCCCGACCCGCGTTCCAGAACCTAGTCCCCATCCGCGAATCTTCCAGGTGGTCAGGTTATCGGGCAAATCGATCGAAACATTGGCGAACCCCTCTTGGTCCGTTTCCAAAGCTGCGGCCCAGAAAATTGAATCCGCAAAATCGGTTCGAACAGCCGCGACAACAACCTCTTCAGCACCACCTTCCTGAGCGTCGGCAACGGCCCCGACTGCTGCCGACGCCATCGGCGCCGGTGTTCGTGCCATTTTTGCCATCGCCCCTTGAGGAACGGCCTCTTCAACCGCTAGAACGGCACCACCAACTTCGGCATCCTCGATTCCCACTAAGCCGAGCCCAAAGTGCGGCATCAGATCCTCGCTCGATAATGGAAGGTTTGGATAGTAGCCGTGCAGGTTGTCCTCACGTTGCGGATGGTGGCGTCGCTTCCAGCTCCAGAAAAAGGAACGGATGTCAGGGACATTGGACCCGCCGGAAATATACTCGATTGCCTTGTCATAGACGGCGAGAACGGTCTGCCCAACGAACGGAGTTCCATCAGGATTCGTAAGGCGAACACGCAATTTTGCTTCCGTGTCAGGGCGATAATCTTGAGCATCCGCCGTCACTTCCAGGTTCAGCGTTCGCTCTGTCGGAGGCACTGCAATTTCCTGGGTCACCTGATGCACGTCGCCGTGGCTAATGGTATAGGCTTCCACGAAAAAATTCGGCTGATCACGAGCCTCAACCACGTGCTCATAGACCAAACTTTTTCCCGGAACGTTCAGAATAACCGGCTGGGTGTAGACTCCGTTCACCGGATCCAGAAAGAGAACCACGGTGCTGTTTTCCTGCTCCGTGTTGATGAGAAGTTTCATCGTGTCTCCCGATTGATAGGTGGGCTGATCTGGAACCAATTCCAGGGCGTTGAAGCGGAAATCCGCACTATCAACGTCACCACCGCGAACCGTAACCAACCTTGCTCCTTCTGCAGTCACTCCCGAATCAGTCGCCACCACGCAAGTCAGTCGGAATTGCCCAGCTTTCGCAGCTTCCAATTGAATCTCGACTCGGCCATCCTCGCTGACGGGAACATCTTGACGGTGGGCCTTCGTTTCCCTGGCGTTTCCTTCCTGATCATAACTGACCGCGTAAAGAGTCACGGCCCCCTTCCCTCTCACCGGTTTGCCATCCGGCGTACGAGCAAAGGCAGACATTTGGATCGTATCACCAGCCTCGTAAAACCCGCGATTTAAGGCAACAAAAACCTCAAAAGGAGACCGCGCCGCGATCACCGAACCGCTACCGGTAATGGTGCGACGTGATTCATCCGTCACCTCAACCTCAATCGTGTATTGGTGATCCGTATCGCCATGAAGTTCCTTCGCAAGGGAACTGTCGATCTCCACTTTCACGGTTCCATCCGGACCGAGGGAAAACGTCTCATCCAGCACCAGCTCAGGTTCCGGTTGATGCCACGGAATCCAGGAATACCGCGGAGCGACGCATCCCCAGCTATTCCACCCCGGATACCATCGATGCTCGGGAAGATGGAACGCATAACCACGACCGTACAACCAATCCCAAGGCCGAATCGGAAAGAATTGCTCCTCGTGAGGGCGGCGCTTCACTTTTACCGCGACTTCACCGTTGGTGACCGGAGCTCCAAAATAGTATTTGGCCTTGACACTTGCCGTGAACTTTTCGCCAAGAGCAATGGGCTCGTCCGGTGCTTCGACAATGACCTCGAATTCCGGTTTCTTATATTCCTCGACCCGGAAGTTTCCGGAACCATAAATTTTCCGGCTTTCTATCCTGATGTGATAAGCCCCAAGGGTGGCTTCTTCGCCCAGAACAAATTGGCCACTAACACCACCATATTTGTCTGCGGATAAATTGGCTGCCTCATAAACTTTTTCACCATTGGGAGCCTGAATGGTGATCTCCACAGGGCGACCTTCAAACTCTCCCATCAACTCCTGATCATAGCGCGAACGCCCAACCCACGCCTTGAAGTTCACCGTATCTCCGGGCCGGTAGGCAGGGCGATCGGTGATGGCAAAAATCCGAGCCGAATCCGGCTGAGCGTTTTGGTAATCGCGCGCCCACATCGAACGAAAGCCGAGATAGGCAAAACGGCCCTGTTCCGTCCTTGCGGTCGTCAACCACTGCTTGCGATCGCGCTGCCCTTGCTGAAACTCGACCTCGCCTTTTTCATTCGTCTGTTTGGATTGAGAACTGACGTTAACCTTCCATTTATTCTGCTGAACGCGTCCACGATCCCGCTCCCAACCAAAGAACTCGACATCAGCCTTCGCGATTCCGACTCCGCTTCTTGCGTCCGCAATGAAATGGTGAAATTTCCCATCGAGCGGTTTCCGGACAATCGCCGTATCGGTGACCCAAACCACCACGCTGGTCTTGTTCCCCTCAGAAACGTGAGCCTCCAGCCAGTAGGCGCCGGCCTCCTGAAGTGGGGTATCAACGATGGCCCGCCTCTCCAAATGAGCTTCGCGAGGCTCAAGCGCAACGGTCCACGCGGCGACCTCTTCTCCGAGATACTTCTGCTGGTCCTCTTCCAACAATCGCCGCCCAATGTTTTCGATGTCTGATTCCTGCCAATCCCAATCCTTGGGGTTGCTCCGAATATAATCCTTCACGTCATCGAGCAATTGCGTGAAATCGATCCGGCGAGCCTGGAACTTCACTTCCGAGGCGTTTCGATACACGAAGCCAACTTCAACAGGTTGACCGTGCGCCTCCGTCCGCGTGCCATCAAATCGGCCAAAATTTCCCGTGAGTTGCTGCAGAAGCTCTCGGTGATGCTTGGTCTCAAAACGCTGAATCGCACGGCGGAGGTATTCCGCCGCCTTGGGGCGCTGATCCCGCTGAACATGAATTTCCGCGAGTTCGCTCAGAGCGGTTTCGACATGTCCGTTTTTGACATCGGCAGCCGCAACCTGTTTCCAAAGTTCCAAGTGATTGTGCTCCCCTGGCAGGGTGATTTTCTGGGGCCCTGTGGCGAGGTAGGCGATGGTTTGATCGTCCTGCAGGTCGCGCAGTTTCCTCGCGAGCAACTGCGCTTTTTCGGCATCCTCCTCACCACTGAATCGCCAAACCGAAACAAGGGTTTGCACTCCGAATTGACTCTGAAGGAAGCGGGCCCGAATGCTCAGCGCCTTGAGCTGGTGATTTTCGCCAACTTCCTCCAGTTGCGCGAGAACCCAACGCCAACGCTCGCCGTCCGAAACTGCGCCCTCCCAACTCTCTGGTTTCTGGTGAAAAACAGGCTCCCCATTCGCATTCACGGGAGCTCTTCTGGAATCGTAGCGCGCCTGTTCCTCATAGTCAGGAAGCTCCGAAAGGTCGGTCAGTTCCTGGAATCGCCAGCTTTCCCGAGGTTGAAGGATCTGCGCCACCTCCTCCCAAAAATCAGCTCGTACTTGATCTGCCGCCTGTTGGATCATCGGGAAGGCCCGTTCCAGAAGCTGCAGGGCCCGAACACGATCTCGTTTCGAAGAATCGTAGCGTCCCCAGGTCCTCCGGTAATCGCCATCGATCAATTCCGCGCGATGGGTCGATTGGTGATAGGATTTTGCGACAACAAGCAGGACCTGCCAACTCGAACCATGGTTCGCAATCGCGGTTTCCAGAAAGGAATCCAGCTTCACCAGATCCAGCCGCTCCAGGCACCGTCGACCGCGGTTGACCGCTTGAGCAGCATCGGAGGGAGGGATTCCGGATCCTTCATCCAAGAGCTGTTCATAGGCGGAAAACGCCTCCGCATAGTTCCCATCTCGATAGAGTTGTTCCGCCTCTTTCATCGTGACCGCAAAACTGGGCGAACCCAGCATCAAAAAACAAAGAAGTAGTCGCAGGTTCATGGAGTCTGTTAGGGATGGGTTAGACGAACCATTTCAAGACTTCTGCAGAAAATCTCAGACGGGCGCAATTTCCCAGCCTTCCCGATAGTCACGCCACAGCCAGGAATTCGCCTCGACCAAATTGGTGATCCGGAAGGCTTTGGCATCCCAATGCAGTTTTTGTCCCCGGTATCTCACCGCAACATTTCCCAACAGAACCGCTTCCGTAAGTGGGCCAGCATAGTCAAAACCATCACTGGGTTGTTGTCCGCTTTGAATTCCATCCAGCCAGCCGTGATAGTGATTCTGGTTTTCAGCCATCTCGAATGGCCGTTGGGGATACAATCGCGGGGCAGAGATATGCGGCATCACCATGCTTCCCTCTTCGCCAATGAACAGCGATCCACTGCGGGGCAGGGATTCGGTTGCCGGAAGATGGCTGCCCTTGATACTGGGAAGCCGACCTCCGTCATACCAGGTAATCTGAAGCGAATCCACGGTTCGTGAGGTGCCGGGATAGGTGTAATGAACCGTGGTTTGGGCTGGCCAGACTTCATCGTTGATACCGGTGTGATCCGCCTCAATCTGAGTTGGAGCTTCTGAAATTTCCAACGCGGTGTAAACGGGGTCGAGAATGTGGCAGCCAAAATCACCAAGGGCTCCATTGCCAAAATCCTGCCAATCACGCCATCCCCACGGATGATACACCTTGTGAGCGCCATACGGCCGCATTGGGGCCACACCAATCCAAGAGTCCCAGTCCACCGAGGCGGGCGGATCCTCACTGACCTCCGGACGGTCGATATGGAAAGATTTGCCATGCCCGGTTGCGCCACACCAGCTGTGAACCCGTTTCACCTTCCCAATCGCTCCACTTTGGATCAATTGAACGCCTGTCCGATAGGCCTCGTGCGAATGAATCTGGTTGCCCATTCGCGTGATGACGCCGGATTTCCGAGCCTGCAGCGTCATCTGACGGGCTTCCCATACATTGTGGGTCAGCGGTTTTTGCACGTAAACGTGTTTCCCCTGCCGCATCGCATCGAGGGCGATATAGGCGTGCATGTGATCCGGCGTGGAGACGGTGACTGCATCAATTTGATCACCCAGTTTTTCCAGCATTTCCCTGTAATCCTGGAAAATGGGTGCTTCAGGCCGCAACTCGGCAACTTTCTGGGTCCGGGAGAGATCGACATCGCAAAAGGCGACGTGATACGACTTCTGGTGAGTCGACAGCTCCTTGGTATCGGTCCACCCCTTCCCGTCGGAACCGATGGAAGCGAGTTGAACCTTGGAGTTGAGATCCTGACCTCTGACGATGGCAGGCGCAGAAACAGCTGCGGCGATAGACGAATTAATAAATCGGCGGCGATTAATCATGGTTTGAAGGGTTTGTCTGAACAATTAGCGGGAAAATGGTCTAAGCCCCAGCACCAAAGCACAAAGAGGCCAGTAACGCCGAAACCTGAAGAAACTTGATGCCGTATTCACCGCAAATCGTGCCAATTCTTTCACAGCGCAGGGATTGTTCCTAACAGAAACTTAATCAGAGTAAGGCACCTCCAAATCAATTGACAACAAATCTTGAATTTCGACGTTTTGGCATGAATATCGCTACATCCGTAACCTACTTATGAGCGAAAACGATACGCTACTTGAAGCTGCGTTCGTTCCGCCGACCCCCACGGAATTAAACGCTAGGTTTCAAAACCAAATCCAGTTCCTCGAACTGATCGGTCAAGGAGGGATGGGAGCCGTCTATCGGGCGTTCCAATCCAAACTTCGCCGTTACGTTGCAGTCAAAATCTTGTCCTCCCAAGCTCCGCGCCAGGGGTGGGACTTTGTTGAACGATTTCGGAGAGAGGCCCGGGCGCTTGCCCTCCTCAATCATCCGAACATCGTGAAGCTTCACGATTTTGATGATGCAGGCGACCTCCTTTACTTCACGATGGAGTACGTTGATGGCAAGGATCTTCACAAAATCTCTGAAGGCGGCCGACTCACCACCGAACACGTCCAGAGTTGGATCCCCCAAGTCTGCGAAGCGCTCAGTTATGCCCACAGCCGTGACTTGATTCACCGGGATGTGAAGCCTGGCAACATCATGATCGACCAAGACGGAGTCGTAAAACTGACCGACTTCGGCTTGGTGAAGCGGAAAGCGACCCAAGGGCGAATCGGACTTACCCAGGCCAGCATTTCCATCGGCACGCCCAACTACCTCGCTCCAGAAGCGATGGAAAGCGGTGCCGACGTCGATCACCGCGCTGACATTTACAGTGTGGGGGTTGTTCTCTACCAACTTCTAACCGGCAAATTGCCGCTGGGAGCATGGCGGTCCCCCAGCAGCCTGAATTCGGCGCTCGACCCGAGATATGATGAAATCGTGGTTCAGGCCATGCAACAGGATCCGGATGACCGCTTTCAACAGATTAAGGATGTTGGCGACGCCGTGTTGAGAATTGCCGAAAACCCAAGAAATCAGAGTGTCTCCATCGCGCCTGTTCCCGCAGGGAGATTGATCTTGCCAAACGCCAAAGCGTATTCCAATTCTCCAGGTACGGGAATTCCGGTTCCATTGGGATCCCGAATTGCTTCGTAAAGACGTGGCCTCCATAAAAATCAGATTGTGAACACTTCAGAACGGTCTCGATTTCAAATTTCTCGAAAAGCGCCTGAAACTGCGCATTTCGTGATAAAAGAGAAAAATAGCCCACGTGTTATGCCTCGAGCGTGACCGTTGCAGGCAAGACACAGTTGCCCAAAACAATCGCTCAAATCCACATTACCCACCCACCCTACTAAGATTAAGACTACAATGAAAAGCCGAAAAACACACTGTGGCGGATTTCTCCCTCGCCGCCAGTTTATGTATGTTGGCTTTGCCGGAGGACTTGGCCTGTCTCTTCCTGAGCTTCTCAAGACAGAGGCACAAGGCGCAGCGAAATATTATCCAACTCGCGAAGGCGTCGCAAAGTCACTGATTCACATTTACCTGCCCGGAGGCATCGCTCATCAGGAATCGTTTGATCCCAAGCCTTACGCACCAGCTGAATACCGTGGACCATTCAAAGCGATCAACACCTCGATTGAAGGCGCCCAATTCAGTGAAATCATGAAGGACATGGCGAAGGTTGCCAACAAAGCGACCTTCATTCGCTCCATGACCCACCGCGAAGCGGCCCACGAGCGCGGAACCCACAACATGTTCACGGGATATCGCCCGAGCCCGGCTTCGAGTTTCCCAAGTTTCGGTTCCGTAGTTTCTCACGAGTTGGGATCCAGAAACAACCTGCCTCCCTACGTCTGCGTTCCCAATCAGCCAAACGAGTTCGCTGGCAGCGGCTACCTCAGCTCTGCCTATGGCCCGTTCAGCCTGGGTTCCGATCCGGCAAGCAGTGGTTTCTCCGTCCGTGACTTGACCCTGCCAAACGGAGTCGATGACAAACGGTTCTCTCGACGCCGCAGTCTTCTGGAAGCTGTCGATAGCCATTTCCGCTCCATCGAAAAAGACGACCAAATCGATGCCATGGACAGCTTTTACCAGAGTGCTTACGGTTTGATCAGCTCCCAGAAAGCCCGCGAGGCTTTCGACATCACCAAAGAGGATGACAAGCTGAAGGACAAGTATGGCAAGAATCAGGCAGGTATGAGAATGCTCATGGCTCGCCGCCTCGTCGAATCTGGCGTCCGTTTGGTAACTCTCACCTACGGCGGTTGGGATCACCACAACAATATCGAGAGCGCCTTCAAGCGCGGCGGTGCTGAGCTGGACAAAGCGCTCGCCGCTCTTCTGACGGATCTCGATGAGCGTGGAATGCTCGACGAAACTCTCGTCATGGTTTCCTCTGAATTTGGACGGACACCAAAAATCAACAAAACGGATGGCCGCGACCACTGGCCTCGCGTCTTCAGCACCATGCTTGCTGGTGGCGGGGTGAAGCGCGGTTACATCTATGGTTCCTCCGATTCATTGGGCGCCGAGCCGGAATCCGATCCGATGAGCGTGATGGACTTTGCAACCACGGTTTACAATCAGTTGGGCATTACAGCAGACAAAGAGCTGATTGCCCCTGGACCTCGTCCGATGGAAATCGTTGATGGCGGTAAAGTGATTACGGATATTCTCGACAAGATTGCCTAACCGAATAATCCTTACATAATGAAAACAAGCAGCTGCAACATTACAGCCGCTGGAACAGGTTTTCTCCTTCGCAACATGCTCACCGCCTTAGCGCTGTGGGCATGTTTGCCAATGGGATCCCTGCTCCATGCCGCAAGCCCCGACTTTCAATACGCTGAACCGCGCGGCGGGCAGCGCGGCACCGAGATCGAGGTGAAGTTGGTTGGAAGTCGACTTTGGGATGCCGAAGAAATCCTTTTTCACCAACCCGGGATTACTTGGAAGGAAATCAAGCACGACGAGAAGAACAGCGGACGCTTTTTCCACGTGAAATTTGTCATCGCACCAGACGCCAAGTTGGGTGAGCATGCCTTTCGCGTTCGAACCAAGAGCGGTGTTTCCTACGCTCGGCGTTTTTGGGTCTCTCAGTTTCCCAACACCCTTGAAGCCGAACCCAACAATGAGTTCGAGACTCCTCAGGACGTGGTCCTCAATTCGACCATCGACGGCTACTCCAAACCCGAAACGGCTGATTACTACCGTTTCACGGCTAAAAAGGGCCAACGAATCAGCGCCGAAGTCGAGGGGCTTCGAGCCAACTCCATCAGGAACCGTGTGGGAATTGATCCCTATTGCGCGATCCTCAATGCGGATCGGTTTGAGCTGGTTTCTTCCGATGACACTCCACTTCTGAAGCAGGACTGTTACGTTTCTCTCATCGCTCCCGAAGATGGCGAATACATTCTGTTAATACGGGATGCGTCCTATCAGGGAGATGGTCGATACCGGGCCCACATCGGGACATTCCCAAGACCGAAAGCCATTTACCCTGCCGGAGGAAAGGCGGGTTCAAGTGTTGAAGTCACTCTGATTGGCGACGTGAAGGGCGACTACAAGACCAAGGTTCAGGTTCCCAGCGAGCCGACGGATGATTTCGGAGTCTTTGCCGAGCACGAAGGGCAACTTCCGCCTTCCGCCAACACCTTCCGAGTCGTCAATTACGACAACGTCCTTGAAGATGAGTCCAACAACGAAAGCTGGGCGACCATTAAGGAGAGTTCAGGAAGCCTGCCATTGGCTTTCAACGGAATCCTTCAATCCAAAACGGATGCAGACGGCAACGTCATCCCTGATTACGACTATTTCCGGTTTACCGCGAAAAAGGGCCAGAAGTTCCGCTTCAGGGCTCATGCCAAGAAGATCAACTCGCCGGTTGATCCGGTGATGCATATTTTTGCGCCCAAGGACAAGTCCATCACCACCATTGGTAGCAGTGACGATGCCGACGGCTCTGCTGACAGCCGCTATGACTTCACCGCTCCAGCAGACGGCGATTACTGGGTGAGAATCTACGATATGCTCAAACGTGGCGGAGAGGACTATGTCTACCGCATCGAAACCGAAGCGACCGAACCCGCACTTGTTGTCACGATGCCTGAATTCACGCAACGGGACAATCAGTTCCGGAAGTCGATGACCGTGCCTCGAGGCGGCCGGTTTGCGACCGTTGTGAACGTCACCCGCCAGGGAGTCCGTTGCGATGCCAATTTTGAGGTAAAGGATCTTCCAGCAGGAATCACCTTTTCTGCCGATTTGCTTCCGGCCAATGTGACCCAGTATCCGATTGTGTTTGAAGCGAAGGCCGACGCACCGATTGGTGGAAAATTGAGCCGACTCTTTGCCCACAGCACGGATAAGGAAAAGCCTTTGTCCGGTCAGTACACTCAATTGATGGATTACGTCCGGGGGAATCCCAACGGAACGCTCTACTACACCCGGACCGAAGATCAGCTTCCGGTTGCAGTTGCCGAGGAAGCCCCCTTTACCATCGACATCGTCAAGCCGGATCAGCCGATCCTGAGGGACGGTCAGACAAAGGTTACCGTGCGGGCAACGCGGAAAGAGGGATTTACCAAACCCATCGTCGTTCGTTGGCTCTGGCGACCTCCGGGAATCAGTTGCAATAGCACGGTCACCATTCCCGAGGGCAAAACAGAAGGGGTCTTTTCGCTCAACTGCAATGGAACTGCTGAGACCCGAACCTGGAAAGTGGTTGTTCTCGCCGAAGCTGATGCGGGGAAAGGTCTGGTCAGAACCGCCTCTGCTCTGACCGATCTAACGATCGAAGATCACTTCGTCAAAATGAAGATCAACATGGCTAGCGTAAAGCAGGGCCAAAGTGGGGATATGATCATTGACGTGGAAGCCGTTCGCGATTTCAGCGGCGACGCAACCGTCAAGCTGATGGGACTCCCGCCGAAAACATCAACCCAAGACGCCATTTTGAAAAATGGGCAGGATAAGCTGGTCTTTAAAATCGCCACCGAGGAAGGTGCTCGAGTTGGTCAGCACAAGAACCTTTTCTGCCAGATCGATTTCAAAGATGGTGACAAGACATTGAACCAGAGAGCAGGGATGGGCGGCATCGTTCGCGTTGACCCCAAACCCAAGGAACCGGCCAAGCCGGCACCGGTTAAAACCGCAGACGCCAAAGCCCCAGCGCCGAAGCCCAAAGTGGAAAAACCACTTTCCCGCCTCGAGCAACTTCGCCTCGAAGCCAAAAAGCAGGCGGAAGAAGGAAAATAACCTGCCACTTAGTTTAGCTCTACAAATTACCAAGACCGCCTGACTTTATAGTCAGGCGGTTTTTTTGTGGCGTCAGGATGTCTCGGCCCCTGGCACCAAGTGCCTTTTCTTGGCAAAAATCCAAATCAGTGCGATTTTTCTACTGATAGTTGAGAAAATAATCTTCAACGGCCCGTTTCACCATCGTATGTTACGAGTTTCGCGAAAATCAAACCACACTGTCTCACTCTAGAACCCACTATGAAAAAACTCCTAGCCCTAGCCGTGCTTGGCTTAATCACGGCCCCTCTTATGGCAGGTGAAATGCGCACCTGGACAGACACCAAAGGCCGCAATGTTACTGCGGAAATGGTCGGAATGAAGGATGGCAAAGTCCTGATGAAAATGGAAAGCGGAAAAACGCTGGCCTTCCCGCTCAATCTGTTGAGTGCCGCAGACCAGAAGTTCGTCCGGGACAATGCCCCCATCGATGCCGGGACTGCCGCAAAGAACATCGATCGTCTGGTCATGACGAAGCTTCTCAAGGCTAACATTGAGATTCGAGATGAAATCAAGAAGGTCTACGAGACACCAACCAGCGCGGCCTTCACCGCTGCAGACAAAACCAAGAAGCTCGACGAATTAAAGTATCTGCAACAAATGACCTTCCCGACTGGTGGGGTCGCAGGAACGCAAGACAGCCCAACCTTTAAAAGCGTGATGACGGACGAGCAATTTGTTCGCCGTGTTTATCTCGATATTGGAGGACGCATTCCAACTTACGACGAGACCGTTGCGTTCCTCGAGGACCGCAGCCGTGACAAGCGAGCACAATTGATCGATGAACTGCTCGATTCGGAAGCTTTTGTCAGCCATTTCTTCACCTTTCTTTCCGACCTTCTTCGGATTCGCGACGGAATCGGCATGAACGGCCTTAATGGAATTAAGACCGGTGCCTATGTCGACTGGACGAAAGATCAAATCCGCTCCAATCGCCCTTGGGATGAGTGGGTCAGTGAACTCGTCGCAAGCCAGGGTTCCTACTGGGAGAATCCTGCGGTGGGTTACATGCTCACCGATATTGGAATGCCACTTTGTAATCTCTCGAACACCTTCACGGTTTTCACGGGAACAGAAATCACCTGCGCACAGTGCCACGATCACCCTTTCGAGGAGGTCTATCAGATGGACTTCTATCGGATGGCCGCCTTCTTTGGTGGTGCACAACTCAGAGTTTCCTCTGAAGAAGGAAAAGTAGCTTCAGCAGCGCTGAAAAAGTATCAGACGGAGTGGAGAGAGAGAAATGCCGGAAAACAACCGATGCCGCGCTTTGACCGGAACCTTCAGGACATTCTCAGCTCCTACCGCTATGGAGCGACCGACGCCGCAACCGGTAGCGTTCGTTTGCCTCACGACTACAAATACGATGATGCCGACCCAATGGAGGCCGTTTCTCCGGCAGCCTATTTCGGGAAGGTCGTTGAACTTGAGCAGTTCGAGAATCCACGGATGGCATTCGCGGATTGGATGACTGACAGGGAACATCCCCGCTTCACGATCAACATCGTCAACCGTCTCTGGAAATTCGCTTTTGGTCTTGGTCAAATCGAGCCCGTTCACAACATTCCGGGGCACTTGGATGGCCAAGCTCAAAACTATGAACTCCTCAAGTATCTTGAAGAGATCATGCTGGGTCTCGACTACGACATCAAAGGTTTCCTCCGCACGCTCTACAACAGCCGCGCTTACCAGCAGGAAGCCAACCACCGTTCTCCAACGATGGCTCAGGTCGACAAGGGTGAATACCACTTCTCCGCTCCGGTTCTTCGCCGGATGACCTCCGAACAACTCTGGGATTCCATGGTTGCCCTCTCTACCAACAAGCCTGAGGCAGCTCGGACTCGTGTCTTGGAAGACTATCAGGCGTTCATGCAGACGGACTGGTCCAAGGTGAGCTTTGATGAAGCCCTTGCTCTCAAAAACAAGTTCAATTCCATGGGCGGCCTTCAAATGATGGAAATGAGCGACATGGACATGGCCGCAATGGGCGGAAACCGGGGCCGGGGCGGCATGATTCGCGCTTCCGAGCAGCGTCTCCCTGCCCCAGTTGGTTCGATGCTCTTCAAGTTTGGCCAGTCGGACAAGCTGATCATCGAGAATGCCAACACCGTGGGTTCAGTTCCTCAGGTGATGTTCATGCTCAATGGCGACCTGACCAACAAGACCATGGTTCGCGACGAAACCGCTGTGGTGCGCAACGCGAAAGCAGCCAAAAGCCAGGCCGATGGCGTTAACGTTGTTTTCCTCAGCGTGCTGAACCGCAAG
>TARA_R110002096_G_scaffold11766_2_pt1 | contig 18668 bp, 13 predicted proteins | sample TARA_R110002096 | Tara Oceans TARA_R110002096 (sample SAMEA4397295) | marine metagenome | biome: Polar Biome; feature: [DCM] deep chlorophyll maximum layer (ENVO:01000326); material: water (ENVO:00002006), including particulate matter (ENVO:01000060) such as... | depth 35 m
GGGCCCACGTAGGAGCTCAACGTGTGGGCCCGACGCTTGGGGATGACGATCAGTCGACCGTGGATCCCGCGGGCAGAGGTCGGATCGCCCCCCGGGCGCCGTCCTCGGACACACTCGCCGTCTGCGTCTTCCCGCGGATCGGCAACGTCGTGGATTCGATCTCGAAACCGGTCGGCTGCGTCTCGAAGGCGCTCGAATCCGAGCCCTCCGAAGTGGCGGGGGAGACGGCCTCGGGCGAGGCGAAGTGCATGGGGTAGGTGACGATCTCGAGCGTGTAGTACGCGTCCTCGAAGGGCGATGTCACGGCCAGTTGGAACAGAGTGCCGGACGAGAGGACGGTGAAGGCTCCCTTCTCGGGATCGAAGGGCGACTGGTACGTGAGCACGTACGTGCCGAGGTCGTCGTCCCAGACCGACAGGTCGAGGTCGGCGAGTTGGCCGTCGCCGGCCAGGTAGAACTCGACGATCATCGGCTCGAGGGCGAGGAAGGGGTGGTGGTCCTGAACGTCGAACCCGGGAGCGCGCTGGACGTAGCCGTCGATGACCAGGTGCGTGGTCGCATCGAGTTCGTCCGAGAACGTGGCGTCGAACGGTGAGTCGTTCGGTTCGACCTCGGCGAGGACGAGGGGCCCGGTGGGGTGGCCGACCACATGACCGACGTTGTGACCATGTCGACATCCCACCAAGCCGGTGAGGGCGAGGGCCGCAAGGCCCAGGAACTGGGGGCGGAAAGGGGTGTGGCGCAAAGTCCGTCGCATGGCGGGCTCTCCTTCGTTGGGCAGGCCCGAATCGGGCAGGAAGAGAGAAGCCGCCACACCCGAGGATCGAGGGGCCGTCGATGTTTGTTCCCCGGATGTGGCAGCAGTCAAGTTGTGCCGAGGACAAGGCAAGGGGTGTGCCAACGTGGGGGAACCGGCTCCCAGGGTGTCACGGGGGATGTTCCTCGCTGGGTGTCCCCAGCACGCAGGTTACGGGAGCACACGGTGTCCCCCCACGGGGTCACGTCCGAGGTGGTGGTGACGTGATTCTCACACGGGGTCGGCTTGTCACCTGCAGGAAAGGCAGGGAGCCCAGCGCGATGGCGATGTCGTCAGGAGGTGTCCCTGGACCGCATCGCGGCATGCGTCGGTATTTGTCTCGGGGGGTGCACTCAGGAGTGCACGACCTGCTCGCAGTCTGCGGCTTCGTGAACGGACGGCCGATCCAGGACCGCTGCAACCAAGTCCGTGAGGCCGGCTGACTCCCGTTCACCAGGAGACCCCTCTTGAGGCAACGAGCCATGAGGTCGAGCCCCGGAAATGCAAGTCTCGGCTACGGTAAGAGGATGCAACCGACTCTTCCTCGCTCAATCGCGATCACCCTCGCCCTCGCTGTCACAGCGCCCGTCGTCGCCGGTCAGGGCTTCGGCCCGGAGGAGATCCTCTCCGCTCCGGCACTTGGAGCCAGCTCGGTTCACGCTGCCGACTTGGACGGTGACGGAGCACCGGATGTCCTGACGGCCTCCTACGACGGAGACCGGATCGACTGGTTCCGGAACTACGGTGGCGGCATGTTAGGAACAAGAACCGTGATCACCGTCGATGCCGACGGCGTGCTGTCGGTTCACGCCGCCGACATGGACGGCGATGGGGACCTCGACATCCTCTCTGCCTCCGAGCTCGACAACAAGATCGCATGGTACGAGAACCTCGGCAGCGGCTCGTTCGGCCCACAGCAGGTCATCAGCGCTGCAGCGCTCGGCGCGAATTCGGTTCACACCGCGGACCTGGATGGAGACGGGGACCTGGACGTCCTGTCCTCGTCGGAGCTCGACAACAAGATCGTTTGGTACCAGAACCTGGGCGGTGGCCTCTTCGTCACGCCACAGGTGATCACCGCCGCCGCGAACGGTCCGCGATCGGTCCATTCCGCCGACCTGGATGGGGATGGAGACCCGGACGTGCTCTCCGCTTCCTTCAACGGGGATCACATCGCATGGCACGAGAACCTGGGTGGGGCGAGCTTCGCCCCTCAGCAGATCATCACGACGTCGACCGATGGAGCGTCAGCGGTCTGGGTCGAGGACATCGACGGTGACGGGGATGTGGACGTGCTGTCGGCTTCCGCCAACGACGACAAGGTGGCGTGGTACGAGAACTTCGGCAGCGGTTCGTTTGGTCCGCAGCAGGTGATCACGACTACGGCGGACTTCGCAACCTCGGTCTACGCCACGGATCTGGACGGAGACGGGGACGCGGACGTTCTGTCGGCTTCCCAGTTCGATGACAAGGTGGCGTGGTACGAGAACACCGGCGGCTCGTTCGGCCCGCAACAGGTGATCACGACGGCGGCGGAATGGGCAAACTCGGTCCACGCCGCGGACCTGGACGGAGACGGGGACGCGGACGTGCTGTCGGCTTCCCAGGACGATGACATGGTCGCGATGTACGAGAACCTTGGCGGCGGTTCGTTCGGGGCGCCGCAAGTGATCCAGGGGGGAGCGGAGCGCGCAAGCTCGGTCTTCGCCACGGACCTGGACGGAGACGGGGATGCGGATGTGCTGTCCGCTTCCCTGGACGACGACAAGGTGGCTTGGTACGAGAACCTCGGCGGCGGTTCGTTCGGGACGCCACAAGTGATCACGACGGCGGCGAATGGCGCGAGAGCGGTCTACGCCACAGACCTGGACGGGGACGGTGACGCAGACGTGGTTTCGGCCTCCGAGAACGATGACAAGATCGCGTGGTACGAGAACCTCGGCAGCGGTTCGTTCGGCCCACAGCAGGTGATCTCGACCGCGGCCAACGATCCAGGGTCGGTGTACGCCACGGACCTGGACGGAGACGGGGACGCGGACGTCCTTTCGACTTCTCGGAACGACGGCAAGGTGGCCTGGTACGAGAACCTCGGCGGGGGCTCGTTCGGGCCGCAACAGGTGATCGCAACGGCGAGTTGGCCGTACTCGGTCTACGCCACGGATCTGGACGCAGATGGGGACGCGGACGTTCTGTCGGCGCTCCGGGGCGACAACGAGGTGGTGTGGTACGAGAATCTCGGCAGCGGCTCGTTCGGGCCTCAGCAGTTGATCTCGTCGGCTGTGGATCTCCCTCATTCGGTCTATGCGATGGACCTGGACGGTGATGGGGACGTGGATGTGCTGTCGGCTTCCCAACTCGACGACAAAGTTGCCTGGTATCCGAACCTCGGCAACGGCTCGTTCGGGCAGCAGCATGTGATTTCGACGGTCGCGGACGGGGCGCGCTCCGTCTTCGCCGTAGACCTGGACGGTGACGGGGATCCGGACGTTCTCTCGGCCTCCTATCAGGACGACAAGGTGGCGTGGTACGAGAACCACGGTCTCGGCGCGTTCGGGCCGCCCCAGGTGATCACGACGAATGCGGAGTGGGCATGGTCGGTCTACGCCACGGATCTGGACGGAGACGGGGATGCGGACGTGTTGTCGGCTTCCTATAACGACAACAAGGTGGCCTGGTACGAGAACCTCCTTCCTCCTGCCGACTGCAACGGGAACGGCATCCCGGACACCCAGGACCTCGCGAATGGGAGTGGTGTCGACTGCAATGGGAACGGGGTGTTGGACAGTTGCGAATTGCTTTCAGGCAACGCCCTCGATTGGGACGGCAACGGGATCCTGGACTCGTGCGACATCAGCGCCGGTACGCATCAGGATTGCGATGGGAACGGGCTTCTCGACAGCTGCGAGATCCTGTTCACGCCGACCCTGGACCTCAACTCGAACCTGACGCTCGACAGGTGCGAAGTGATCGAGACGAGCTATTGCCCTGCGAACGCGAACTCCACGGGCCTGGCCACTCGCCTGCGCGTTCTTGGTTCGGCCGTCGCCAGCGACAACGACATCGGCCTGCTTGCGGACCGCCTGCCTGCGAACGAGTTCGGATTCTTCCTGATGGGGGAGACTGCAGGCAGCACTCCGGTCTTCGATGGAATTCTCTGCTACACAGGCATGGTCATTCGCCTCGACGTAGCGCCCGGTTCCATTCTGAACAGTGGGCCGCAAGGTGTCGTTCTCAGGCAGATCGACCTGCTGGGTCTCCCCCAGGGGACCGCCGTGTTGCCCGGCGACACGTGGAGGTTCCAGTTCTGGCACCGAGACCAGAACCCCATCGGAGGCACTGCAACGGCGAACTTCAGCGATGGAGTCGAGGTCGCGTTCCGGTAGGACGATTACCAGCGGGCGTACGGTGTCGTTCGATACGGAGTCGGACTGCGGCGTCGCCCTCACGCCTCGCGGTGCCCGACACCACATCTGCTGTATTCGCACGGAACTTCGAGCCCCTCGGGAGGTTGATGGGCAATTACTTCCCACGCTACTGACTCTTGCTGCCGACTTCGTCTCTGTCGGCGACTCGTGGGGCGGTCCTACGACTGCCTCAATTCCGATCCGAGGCCCTCGCGTGGAATCATCCAGGGCGCTTTCGTAACTCTTAGCGTCCACCGCTGATGGACACCGAATCCCGCGACATGCAACGCACCTGGAATTCGATCAGTTGGGCACTGGGTCTCGTCGTTGCTGCGGCCGCGTTCGCGGCACTCCAGCTCAGTCATTCGATCACCTCAAAGGAGGAGTCGACGCAAGGGCCTCCGGCGCAGGTCGAGGTCGCTCGCGCGAAGCATACCGTAGTCAGGGCCGACCTTGCTCCCGCAGACGGGGAGGGACCGTGGTTGTTCCTGCAAGGGGACGCTCAGGCCGCGGATGGCGCGCTACTTCGACATGCGGTCGATGGAGTGCCGGTTACGGGGGAGCAAGCGTGGAGAAGCCGACCACATGAGTCCGACCCCGTGGCTCTTGCGGCCTACATCGTCCAGGCGAAGATCGACGAGGTCGTCCTCGTTCGTGTCCATGGCGCGGAGACGTTCTGGGTCGCCGGCATCGCACACCAGGGCGACCCCGAGGGCCGCGCCTGGCCGAACGTCCCTGTCGCGCTCACCGAAGGATCCAATGAGATCCTCATCCCACATTGGCACGTTGGAGTCGACGTTCATGTGTCTCGACCCACGCGCCCTATCGACGTCGTCCTCGAAGGCGCCAATCCGCGGCTGTTCACTAAGAACTGGCCGCTCGATGCCGAGATACCTGTGGTCAATGTGAGCAGCGACACGATCGAGCATCTGCACATGCACTACGGTCATTGGGTCGATGCGACGGAGCCGACGAAGGTCGTTGAGCCAGTGGAAGCGTCCCGGCAAGCAGACTGGCAACACTCTGGGAGTACGGTGTCGTGGGAGTACGGTGTCGCACACCACCTGGGAGTTGTCTTCGAAAGGGTGCCGCACAAGGATTCTTGAGAATCACACCCGCGCGGATGCCCAGATCATGTGCGGCACTCTCTCGAAGAAAACTCCCGGGCGGTGTGCGACACCGTATGGAAGTGCCCTCACTCGGCGGTGGGGGGAGTGTCAATGGACTCTTCCAACGACGATCGCCGTTCGAGCTCCGCCTGCCATTCCTCGTCCGTCGGCAGCACATGCTCACGCAGGAACGGGAACGGTTCGCAGGTCGTGATTTGCAGCGCTCGTTCCTTCGTCTTGCGGTCGAGCTTGCGCAGGACGTAGTCCGCGACACCCTCCTTCTCGAGCGCAACTAGGAACTCGCGCCAGCCATTCACGGTCACGATCGCCAGCAGCTTCGCCGGAATCGCGTGGTGGGCGAGCAGTCCCTCGAGCAGCTCCTCGACTTCGGCCAGCTCCTGCAGCTCCAGTTCATGCGCAGGCAGGCCGTGCTCGTCCATGTCGAGGATCTCGACCTCGATGCGCAGGCCCGCGGGCCAAGGCCGTTCCTCATCACCACCCGGTTCGACCTCAGCGGCCAGCGCATCGAAGGCCACGACCGCGGGACCGTGCTCGGTCTGGCGCAGATACATGGCCCAGTCGTCGTGGGAGAACGGCGGCAGGGCGCCAGAGGGTCGGGGTGCGTCGTCGGACATGGGAGAACTCGGGGAGCCGGAGAGTGTACGGGTGGCGCCCCCGGGCGGGCCCTGGCAGACTGCTCGGCTCGCAGGCCCGGGACGAACTCCATATGGGGGACCCCGACGACCCGCGACCTCCACTGCAATGAGCACCACCCGCCACAAGAGCGTCGCGAAGGGCGATCCGACAGCCCCCAAGGTCCACGTCGTGACCTTCGGCTGCCAGATGAACAAGTACGACTCCAGCTTGGTCGAGGGGCGCTTCCTGAAGGCCGGGTACGCCACGACCGACTCGCCGGACGACGCGGACGTGATGCTGTTCAACACGTGCTCCGTGCGCGACCACGCCGAGGAGCGCACGTGGAGCTGGGTGGGTGAGCTCAAGAAGGTCAAGCAAGAGCGCCCGGACATGGTCATCGGCGTCATGGGCTGCATGGCGCAGCGCGTCGAGGAAGAGGTTTTCAAGCGCGCCGGTCACGTCGACCTGGTCGCGGGCACGCGCCAGTTCCACCACCTGCCCAACATGGTCGACGAGGTGCGCGCCAAGCGCCTCGATCCGCTGGCCAAGGCCGACGGCATGCGCATGCTGTCCACCGACATGACGGAAGACGTCGTCGTCGACCGCGCGGGGGAGACCTACACCGGCGGCATGCATGCCTTCTTGGCGGTCATGCGCGGTTGCGATCTGAACTGCACCTACTGCATCGTGCCGACGACTCGCGGGCGCGTCCGTTCCCGCTCGATCGACGAGCTGGAGACCGAGGCCAAGTGGCTCGTCGACCAGGGCGTCCAGGTCATCACGTTGCTCGGCCAGACCATCAACAGCTACGGCGAGGACTTCCCCGCGCCGACGGGCGGCGAGTCGAAGTTCTCCGGCCGCCAAGGTCGCCCGGGTCTGGGTGATCTGTTGCGTCGCTTGCAGGAGATCGAGGGCCTGGTTCGCATCCGCCTGATCACGCTGCACCCCAGCTACGTCACGGTGCCGTTCGCCGAGGCGATCCGCGATTGCCCCAAGGTCGACCGCTTCCTGCCGTTGCCCGCGCAGGCCGGCACCGACGACCTGTTGAAGCGCATGAAGCGTGGCTACACGCTGGACCTCTACCGCAAGCGCGCCGACATCCTGCGCGAGACCGTGCCCGGCATCGAACTGGGTTCCGACTGGATCGTCGGGTTCTGCGGCGAGACCGATGCCGATCATGCCGGCTCCGAGGCGTTCCTCCAGGAGCAGGGCTTCGTCGTCAACTACATCTACAAATACGACCCGCGACCCGGAACCAAGGCGGATGGCCTCGAGGACGACGTTCCCGAGGACCTGAAGAAGGCGCGCCACCGCGCGTTGCTCGACATCGCCGAGAAGGTCCAACGCGAGCGCCTGAAGGCGTACGTGGGCACGACGGTCGAAGCGCTCATCGAGTCGGTGTCCGGCCGCGACCCGCGCATGTTGCTCGGACGCACGATCTTCGGCATGCCGTTCTCCGTGAAGGGCGACGCCGATCAGGTCGGCAAGGTCCGCCGCGTGACGATCGACGAAGCCTCGGCCTACGGCATGGGCGCGACGTTGGTCTAGGCGGAAGCCGCGAGCGGGACGAGAAGAAGGGCCCGTCGATCGCAACGATCGACGGGCCCTTCTTCGATGCGCGAGCGTGGCTCAGCTCAGGAGGTTGGCGACCGCTTCGCGTTCCTCGCTCAGCTCGGCGGCCGAGGCGGCCAGCTTGTCCTGCAGGAACGGCGTCATCTCGAGGCCCTGGACGATCGCCCAGTTGCCCTTGCCGTCGGCGGCGACCGGGAAGGACGAGATCAATCCCTCTTGGACGCCGTAGGAACCGTCGGACTCGATGCAGACCGAGTTCCATCCACCGGGGGCCGTGGCGACGCGCAGGTCGCGCACATGGTCGATCAGCGCGTTGGCGGCGGAGGCGGCGCTGGACAGGCCGCGTGCCGCGATGATCGCCGCGCCGCGCTTCTGCACGGTCGTGAAGAAGTCGCCGGTCAACCAGGCCTCGTCGCCGATGACTTCGGCCGCGGGCTTGCCGTTGATCTTGGCGTGCACGAAGTCGGGGACTTGCGTGGCCGAGTGGTTGCCCCAGATCACGGTGCCGGTGACGTCGGTCGTCTGCACGCCCGCCTTGCCGGCCAGTTGCGCTTGGGCGCGGTTCTGGTCGAGGCGTGTCATCGCGCTGAAGCGATCGTTCGGCACGTCGGGCGCCGAGTGCATCGCGATCAGGCAGTTCGTGTTGCACGGGTTGCCGACGACGGCGACGCGCACGTCGCTGGCGGCGTGGTCGTTGATCGCACGACCCTGGCCCGTGAAGATCGGCCCGTTCTCCTTGATCAGGTCGCCGCGCTCCATGCCCGGACCGCGCGGCTTGGAGCCGACGAGCAGGCACTGGTTGGCGTCCTTGAAACCGACCTTCGGGTCGCTGGTCAGGATGATGTCCTGGAGCAGCGGGAAGGCGCAGTCCTCGAGTTCCATGGCGACGCCGCCGAGCGCATCCATGGCCTTCTCGACGGGGATCTCGATCAGCTGGAGGATGACCGGCTGGTCGGGGCCGAACATCTGGCCGCTGGCGATGCGCGGCAGGAGGGCGTAGCCGATCTGACCGGCGGCGCCGGTGACGGCCACGCGGATGGGGGCGGGGCTCATGATTCTCTTGGGTCCAAGGTGGGGCGGTCCAGGGTTCTGGACCTGGGACGGACGGGATTCGGGCGAACAGTCTGCCCGCCCGAGCGCGCGGACCCAAGGGTTGGAGGCCCGATTCCACACTCCAACTCGGTTGGAGGGTGTCCGGGTCCGCTCGCAGGCGAATCGACCCTGTCCCGTTCGGTCGAAGTGGGGGCTCGGAGCGCCCGCTCCTGGGCCTGGATCCGCGTGGGATGACGCATTCCACACAGGGCGGGGGTACGACCTGTGGGGTCCGCGGGCTAGCCTAGGTGCCGCGCCGAGACGATTCCTCGCGCCCCTCCCGCTTTGGACGCCGCCCTCTCCCTCGATCCCACCGCCCTGCGCACGCTGCTGCACGAGCTGGCGATGGAAGCTCGTACGCACCGCTTCGAGGTCGCGCCCAATCCCTGCGTCGGGGCGGCCGTGCTCGGGCGCGGGCGCGTCGTGTCCAGGGGCTGGCACCGGGTGTGGGGCGGACCGCACGCCGAGATCGACGCGCTGAACGCCGCGCGCGACAGCGCCCAGCACGATGGTGGCGTGCCGCCCGAGGAGTGGGAGGCGATCGTCGTGACCCTCGAGCCCTGTTCGAGCGTCGGCAAGACCGGGTCCTGCACCCAGGCGGTGCTCGACAGCGGGATTCGTCACGTCGTCGTCGGCGCCGTCGATCCGGACGCGCGCCATCGCGGCCACGGACTCGAGCTGCTCGAGGAAGCCGGCGCCGCCGTCTACACGCTTCCCGGTGCCGCGCCCCTCGAGAGCGCGTCCCCGCATTACCTGCGCTGGAGTTCCTTCGACCGCGTGCGACGTCCGCGTCCGTGGATCATCGCCAAGTGGGCGCAGACGCTCTCGGGGCAACTGTCTCCGCCCGAGGGCGAAGGCGACGGTCGCACGATCAGTGGGCCCGAGTCCCTGGCCGCGGTGCATCAGTTGCGAAGTCGCTGCGACGCGATCCTGACCGGCATGGGGACGGTGCTCGCCGACGACCCGCAGCTGAACGTGCGCGAGCCCGGTGACACGAGTTCGCAGCCCGCGCGCATCGTGCTCGACAGCAGCCTGCGCCTGTCGCCGAACGCGCGCATCTTCCACGCCGAGCCCGCTGGTGGGCCGGTGTACGTCCTGACCCAGATGGGACCCGACCCGGTGCGCTTGCGAGCGTTGACCGCCGCAGGTGCTACCGTCGTTCCCGTCCGCGGTGCCGATCGCCAGCACCTCGAGTTGCGCGATGTGCACACGTGGATGTGGGAGGCCGGATTCCGACGCGTGCTGTTGGAGGCCGGCCCCGAGATGCTCGAGGCGCACCTGAACGCTGGCTTCGTCGACCAGATCCAGGTCGTCACCGGCAACGTTCGCGGTGGTGTCGGCCCGAGCCTGGGCAGCTTCTTGATTCCCGAACGCTTGCGCGAGCGAAGGGACTCCGAGCGCGGGAACGACGCGGTCCTCGAGGCCTTTTGGGTCGCTCCCGGATGAGCCGCTCGCGCAGCTTGCTCGTGGTCGTCCTGGTCGGCTTCGCCTGTGGCGCCTGCCGCACGCTGGGGCCGCCGGTCGCCACGCCCGCTGCGGACGAAGCCTCCAGGGCCCTCGCCGAAGCGCGCACGTTCGAGCGATCGGGCGACCTGGATGCTGCTCGGACCGCGGCACGAACCGCCGCGGACCTCGATCCGACCTGGATCGCTCCCTTGCGATTCTTGGCGGACCTGGATCACCTGGCCTTGCTGGGGCCGGCGACTCTGGACTCGTGGCGCGACGTGCTGCAGCAGAGTCCCGAGGATCCCATCGCCCTCTACCTGGCTGGACGCCTCGAAGGGAATGCCGGAACGGGTCGCTTCGTGGCTGCGACCCGCGCGGACGCGAATTGCAGCTGGGCCTGGCACGGTCTCGCTTGGCGCAAGCATCAGAAACGCAGGAGCGGCCAGGCCATCGACCTGGGTCGTCGCGCCGTGGCGCTCGCCCGCGATTCGTGGGAGCGCACGTTCTTCACCTACGCCCTGGCGACCTACTTGGACGCCGAGGGACGCGAACCCCAGGCGGTGACGTTGCTGGCCGAGCGCCTGGCGAGTCCCGATCTGCTCGAAGCCGATCGTGATTGGCTCGCGGTCCACCTGGCCAGGTTTGAAACGGGTTCGGGGTCCGACGACCTGCGCCGGCGGGGCCAGGTGCGCTTGGCCGAGCTGATCTCGCGCGGTCGCTTGACCCAGAACGAACTGCGCAGCGTCGGGCGTGTCGCCAGGCTGGACCGCGCGAAGCGGCGCGTGGCGTTGGCGGAACGTTCGCTTCAGGCGGAGTTCGGTTCGCCGGTGCTCGATGCCCTCGAAGCGCAAACCCTGTTGGGCGGGAACACCACTCCGCTGGCTTTGGCTCTGGCCAAGCGTGCCGGTGCCGCAGGTGGGCTCCAGGGACCGCGCGATGGCAACGCACGTCTGGGGCTCGAACTCGGAGTGCGCCCGCCGCACGAGGTCGTCGCGGAGTGGCTCCAGGACCTGCCCGGCCAGGTCCTCGACGAGGCGGGCCTGCCGCGTGACGCGGGTCTGGCAGAGCTCGTTCGGACCGCCCGGGCCACCTCGAACGGAGGAGCTGCGGCCGCCGTGGACTTCGGGGAAGCGCTCCTTCTGGTGGGGTGGTTCGATGCGGCACGCAGCTACGCCAGCGCGCTGCCGTACGGCGACCTGGACCAAGCGCTGCACCTCGACCGTCGAGCCGCCGCGGGGCAGCTGATGATGCGCGAGATCTCGCGTTTGGTGTCACGCGTCGATCGCGGGGCGGCGCGCTTCGACCCCGAGCTCGACGTGCCGGTCAGCGAGGCGCTCGATGGAGGCGCCGAGGTCAAGGACCTGGACGATCTGTTGACCGCGGTCGCGGCGGTGTTGACCCAAGGGCAAGCCGTGTTGGGCAACCCGGGTCTGGGCGCAGCACTCGCGAACACCGAATCGATCGAGTCCCCGTTGATTCGCTACGGCATCGCCGGCGCCGTCGTACACCCGGGCCCGTTCTACTCGGCTTTGGATCAACGACTCGGCCTCGGTTCCGACGGAGACGTCGTGCCGGGACTGGCCCAAGCGGCTCGTGCGCTGGGACGCTTCCCGCTCTTCGGCGACGCCTGGGGAACCCCGCCCGATGCGGCCTTGATGCGCCAGGTCTGGGTCGAGGAGCGTTCCGGCCAACACCTCGGCTTGCCCTGGTCCGGCACCGTGGCGATCTGCGACGGCGTGGACGTGGAAGGTCGCGACGGCCGCCGCGGAGCACGCATCGCCGGGGCCGCGTTGCACGAGGGCTATTGGCTCGAGCTCAGCGCTCTCCGCTCCGAACTGGACGAGTGGGAACTCCTGCGCAGCGCGTTCCAGGGACCCGACGCGCCCGCCCGCATCCAGGCTGCGCTCGACGTTCGCGGACTGCGGGCCAAGACGCGCGAGGAGCGCCGCTCGATCGACCTGCCGTTGGACGAAGGGCAACGCATGCGTCTGGCGGTGATGCTGGAGCGTGGTCCTGGGGACGGAACGCTCGGCTCGATCACGCTCGACGACCTGGTCACGGTGACCGGCGTTCACGAGGAAGCGCACCTCTGCGATCGCGCGCGGTTCTATCCGCTCGGGGAACACTGGGGCGCGGTCTTCCGGTTGCTCTGGGACGCTGGCTTCTCACCCCTGCGCGTCATGCAGCGACTCGAGTACCGCGCGCAACTGGTCGCGTTCTGCGCGAGCCCCGATCCTCGCATCGCGCTGGTCGAGTTGCTCGACGCGGCCCAGAACGGAACGAACCTGACGCCGCACGCGGCGGCCTACACGCGACTGCTCGAACACCTGGTCGAGCGGCTCGACATCGAGATCGCCGGCGGCGCCTATCCGCCCGGGACGTTCGATCCCGAGCGGACCTTGGTCCATCAGCTGCACCGGATCGACCCGGAGATGTTGCGCAGCTTGGGGCTGCGTCAAGCGGCCGACGAAGGGCTCGTCGGGCCGAACTCGTGAGCTCGAGGCTCAGCTGGCCAGGACTTCGTCCGCGGCTTGCAGCAGGGCGTTCAGACCGTCTTCCGTGTGATCGCCCATGTGGCCGATGCGGAACGTCTTGCCCTTGAGGTCGCCGTAGCCGTTCGAGATCTCCAGGTCGCGAGCCTTGAGGCCCTTGACGAGCGCACCGACGTCCAGGTCGCCCGCTTGGATGCACGACACGGTCGGCGATGCGAATTCCGGGCTGGGCAGCAGGCTCAAGCCGTGTCCGGCAGCCCAGGCTGCCGTGCGCGTCTGCATCCGGGCGTGCTTGGCGAAGCGCGCGTTCCAGGCATCGACGCCGGATTTGCCGCGCTCGGCCTCGGGCAACGTCACGCCGTTCGAGATGTCCTCGAGCTGCTTCGCGAGTCCGGTGTAGTGCGGGATCGCCGGCGTCATCGGAGTCTTCCGGTCGGCGTGACCTTCGACGACCATCACCGGATCGTGGTACCAGGTGCGACGCTCGAGCTTGCGCGCCCCTTCGAGGTAGCGGTCCGAGACACCGCACACGGCGATGCCGGGGGGCAGGGCGAGGGCCTTCTGCACACCCGCGAACGCGAAGTCGATGCGGTGCTGGTCGAGGTCGATCGGGGCGCCCGCGATCCAGCTGACGACATCGACCAGGAGTCGCGTATCGGGGTGAGCGCGCAGCACCTCGGCCAATGCCGGGATCGGGTTCGACGTGCCCGTCGAGGTCTCGTTCCAGACGACGGTCACAGCGTCGAACGGACCGTTCTCGTCGAGCGCTTGGCTGAGCATCTCCGGCGTGACGACCTGGCCCATCGGAACCTCGAGCTTCGTCACGTCCTTGCCCAGGATCTCGGCGATCTGGGCGAAGCGCTTCGAGAAGGCGCCGATCACCAAGGACAGCACCTTCGGACCGACGCCGAACAGCGCCGTCTCCATCAGGCCGCTGGCGGTGGTCGTGTGCGCCGCGACGTGCGAGTCCGAACCGGCTTCGAGACCGAAGGCCAGGCGCAGGCCGGGATCGAGTCGTTCGATCAGCTCTCCCATCGCAGGACTGCGGTGGCCGATGGTGGGCCGGGCGAACTCGGCGAGAATTTCGGGACGAACTTCGGTGGGACCGGGGATCCAGAGCATGGGAGCGGCGGGCGGGCGGCCGTTCAGGCCGTGGGAAGATCGCGGACGACGTCCGCGTGGGCAGGGGATCCGGCGAGCCGAAACAGCTCCTCCGGGGTGAGCAGAGCGGGCAACAGGGCCGCGAGGTCGGCCGTGTCGCACTCGACGTCCGCGCCGGCAACGACGGCTTCGCGGCGCGCGATCGCGGTGAAGGCGACGAAGCGTGCGCAAACCGAGGCGGCTTCGAGGTCGGTGGCGCCGTCGCCGATCAGGCACAGCGGTTGGGGCAGCCTCGTGGACCAGGCCGCCAGCACCTCGGGCTTGCCGCCGGCGCGCGCCAACGGCGAGTCGGTGTCGAAACTCGCGTAGCGACCCTGATCGTCGAAGGTCAGGTCGACGGCGTTCACGTCGTCCTCGTCCACGCCGAGATGGCGTGCGATGTGCAGGACCGGGGGCAGCAGACCGCCCGACAGGATGGCGACGCGCTTGCCCAGGAACTGCAGCGCGGCGACGACCGCCTTGGCGTTCGGCAGCGCGCGTTCGACGTACAACGCACCGATGCGCTCGACGTCGGCGCGCGTGGGCTGGAGCAGGTCCAGGCGCGCGCCGTAGACGTCCTCGAGCGGCAGCTCGCCGTCCATCGCGCGGTCGGTGAGAGCCGCGATCTGTTGGCGCAGTTCGGCCGTCCTTCCGTGGGCGAGTTCTTCGATGCCCTCGATCGCGGACAGCGTCGAGTCGCAGTCGAAGACGATCGTGCCGTACGGCGGCGGCGACGGGGTGCGGCTCACAGCTCGATGCGTTGGGCGGACACGACGGGCTCGATGGCGCGCACGCGATCCAGGACGTCGTCCGGGGCCGTGTCGTACAGGGACAGGAAGGCCGAGGCGAGGCCCTCGGCGCTCTGTTTCGCAGGGCCCAGGTCGACACGCCGGATGTTGATCCCGCAGTCGCCGAGCACGGCACCGATCGCGCCGAGCACGCCCGGACGGTCATGGTGGGTCGTGATGAGCAGATGGCCCTCGGCTGCGAAGTCGGTGTGCATACCGTCCACGCGCACGAAGCGCGGCTGGCCGCCGAACACGGTTCCGGCGACGGCGTGGCTCTCCGCGCCGTTCTTGCTGGAGACGCGCACGCCCAAGAGGGACGTATAGCCCAGCGCGTCCTCGTCGCCGCCCTCGAGCACGCGCAGGCCGCGTTCCTTGGCGAGCAACGGGGCGTTCACCAGGTTCACGCCGATGTCCATCGACTGCCCCAGGACCGAGCTGAGCAGCAGGAGCTTCAGGTAGCCGTCGTCCTTCTCGGCGACCTTCCCGGAGACGCTGAACTCGATCTTCTCGATCGGCTGCTGCATGCGCTGGGCCAGGAACGAGCCCATGCGTTCGGCGAGCACGCCGTACGCGCCGAGGCTGCGCAGGGTCGACGCCGAAACGGCCGGTGCGTTGACCGCGTTGTGCGCGATGCCGTCGTGGAAGAACGTGCCGAACTGGTCGGCCAGGTCGACCGCGACTTTGCGTTGCGCTTCGTGCGAGGACGCGCCCAGGTGCGGCGTCAGGATGACGTCCTCGCGGCCCAGCAGCGGGTGATCCGGGGACGGCGGCTCCTCGACCATCACGTCGAGCGCGGCGCCCGCGAGGTGCCCGGATTCGAGCGCCTCGGCCAGCGCGTGCTCGTCGACCAAACCGCCGCGCGCCGCGTTGATCAACCGCGCGCCGGGCTTCATCTTGGCCATCGCTTCCTTCGAGATGATGTTGCGCGTGCTGTCGATGAGCGGCACGTGCAGAGTGACGAAGTCGGCGCGCTCCAGCAACTCGTCCAGCGTCATCAGATCGACGCCTTCGACCGGTGAGGCGGCGCCCGTGCCGGACAGGTAGGGATCGTGCGCGATGACGTTCATGCGCAGGCCTTGCGCGCGGTCCGCGACGACGCGGCCGATCCGGCCAAGCCCAATGACGCCCAAGGTCTTGCCAGTGATCTCGGAACCCATCAGCCCCTTCTTCTTCCACGTCCCGCTGCGCGTGAGTCGGTCCGCGCGAGGGATGTGGCGGGCGACCGAGCAGAGCAGGCTGATCGCGAGCTCACCGGTCGTGACCGTGTTGCCCGTCGGTGTGTTCATGACGACGACGCCGCGTTGGGTGGCGGCCTTGACGTCGACGTTGTCGACCCCGACGCCGGCGCGACCGACGACCTCGAGGTGCGGGGCGGCCGCGATGACGTCCGCCGTGATCTTGGTGGCCGAGCGCACCATGACCCCGTGCACGTCCGGCACGGCGGTCAGGAGTTCCTCGGGGGTCATGCCGACCCGCTCCTCCGGTTCGAAGCCCAGCTCGCGCAGGCGCGCGATGCCGTCGGGGTGGAGGTCGTCGCAGATGAGGATGCGAACTTGCGCAGGCGTGCGGGGAGTCATGGCCTTGATGGGTGCGTCCAAGAGGTCGCGGAGGGGTAGGTCCGCGAGGGTGCGGTGGAGCGGACGGTCGTGGGGGGGGCTGCGTTCAACCGCGGATGGCGGCGCGAACGAGGGCTTCGAGGTCGGAAGGATCGACCGTCTTGGCCGCCTTCGTGACCAGTTTGCTGGCTTCCTTCTCGGGGTAGCCGATCGAGACGAGCGCGGCGGCCGCGTCCTCGAGGTTCGCCTGGCCCGGGCTGGGGGGCGCGGACGGCGTGAGGGTGCCGGAGCCGGAGGTCGTGCTGCCAGCGAACCGCGCGACGCGTTCGTGCAGGTCGAGCACGATCTGCTCAGCGGTCTTCTTGCCGACGCCCTTGGCGCGCGTGAAGGGCACGGGGTCCTTGGCCATGAGGGCCTGCACCATGTCCTCGCGATCCAGGCCCGACTGCACGGCCAACGCCATGCCGGGCCCGACGCCGCGCACGCGCAGCAGCATGCGGAACAGGTCGCGGTCCTCGAGCTGGGTGAAGCCGTAGAGCGTCTGCGCGTCCTCGCGCACGACGAAGTGCGTCCAGATGCGGGCTCGCGAGCCGAGCTCGGGCAGCGGCCTGCCGAGCGGCGTGCGCAGCGAATAGCCGACACCACCGACGTCGATCACCAGGTGAGCGGCGTTGCGCTCGACCACGGTCCCTTCCAGGTACTCGTACACGCGCGTCTCCTTAGGACCCGAGGTCGCGGCTCCGAAGAGCTGCGTGACGGGCGCAGGTTCGTTCCGGAGCCCGCGATGCGCGGGCATCCGGAAGGGGTCTGGATCAGTCCTCGCCCTTGAGCTTCATGTTGTGCTCGGACAGCTTGTTCTTCAGCTCGAGCAGGCTGGTCACGCCGAAGTTCGGCATGCCCAGGAGCTCCTCTTCCGAGTGCTGAGCGACGTCGCCGAGCGTCATGCAACCCAGGTTCTCGACCGTGCGACGCGCGCGGATCGAAAGCTTGAGCTCGCTCATCGGCTTGTTGCGAGGATCGTTCGGATCGGCCGAGACCGGAGCCTCGACGCGCTGGCGCGAGATGCTCGCGACCGCTTCCTCGCGGGCCATGCCGAGGCGGAGGTTCTTGGAGTTCAAGATCTCCTTGATCTCGGCGAGGGACGTCTCGCCGAAGTTCTTGTAGCTGAGCAGCTCGGCCTCGGTCTTCTTGACCAGGTCGCCGAGCGTCATGATGTCCATCTTGTTCAGGCAGTTGCGCGCCCGGACGGACAGTTCGAAGTCGGTGATCGGGATGCGCAGGATCTGGTTGAGTCGATCCTCCTTCTTCTCCATGTCCTCGTCGTAGAACATGATCATCCCGGCGCGCGCATCCTCGAGATAGAGCTTGGCGCGGCGGTCCATCGGGCAGCCTTTCGTGATCGTGTCGTAACACGCGGCGGCGTCCTGATCGCGACCCAGGTCCTCGTAGAGCAGTCCCAGGTTCGACAGCGTCGCGCGGTCGATCGGCAGCATCGAGGAGAGGCTCTCGTACGATTCGAGCGCGAGTTCGTCGAGGCCACCACGCTCGGCGCAGTACGCCAAACGGAATAGGTTGCGGCGATGCGTCGGATCGACCTCGCGCGCGGCGAGGTAGTTGTCGACGGCGGCCTGGGGCTCGTTCTTGCATTCCGCCAAGCGGCCTTGCAGGTAGAGCGCTTCCGCGCTGCCCGCGAAGCTGGACGGTGCGGCGTTCAAGGCGGCCTCGAGGGTCTGACCGGCGGATTCCAGGTCGCCCTTCTCGAGGTCGGCGTCGAGTTGACTGTCGAGCATGCCACCGCGCGGACGCGGCTCGTCCGGGTACTTCGTGCTGAGGCGCTCGAAGATCGGTTTGGCTTCCGACGGGCGACGCAGCGACATGAGCGCGTTGGCGCGCGTGAACGCGGCGACGTCGTCCTGCTCGTACGGCAAGAGGCGCTTGGCGGCGTTCTCGAGATCGCCGACGAGCCACATGCCGAGGCCCTTGCGACGTCCCTCTTCACCCTCGTCCATGAGTTGGACGACTTTGCTGCGGAAGAGTTCGACTTCCTGGCTGCTCTCGAAGATGCGGCAGCGTTCCTGTTGGAGGGCGCCGAAGCTGGGGATGGGGTCCGACTTGAGGTCGAAGGGCGGGGCGTCGATGGCGGTCATGGAGCGCGAGCGCGGAGGAAATCTCGTGGGAGTTGCCCACAAGGGATCACGGGGAACGTCCAGGTCGATGGTGGCCCGGAAGGGAATCCAGCGCGGGGTCCTTCAAGAACCTGTCCGGAGACTTCGAATCCCTGTGGTGAAGCCCCGGATGATAGGAAGGGTCGGGAGGCTGCGCAACCGCCCCGGGCGGGACCTTCAGGGTATGTCCTGGTCCGCTCCCGGTCCCGCAGAGGGGCACCCAGCCCCGCTTCAGGGCCCTTCCGTCGAACCCAACCTCGATCTCACCTTCGGGGGCTGCGAATCAGGCGCCCCAGATGCTCGAATGGCGACCTAGGTCGACCTGTCCTTTCCCCGACGCGCTCATCACGTTGGGGCTCGTCCGGAACCCCCGGTGCCCATGAACGCACGCTCGCTCCTGCCCGCAACGATGGCTCTCCTGATCGGAGGGGCCCTCGGTTATCTCGTGGCTCCCGGATCCGGCGGGGCCGAG
>TARA_R110002096_G_scaffold154_33_pt1 | contig 18650 bp, 17 predicted proteins | sample TARA_R110002096 | Tara Oceans TARA_R110002096 (sample SAMEA4397295) | marine metagenome | biome: Polar Biome; feature: [DCM] deep chlorophyll maximum layer (ENVO:01000326); material: water (ENVO:00002006), including particulate matter (ENVO:01000060) such as... | depth 35 m
CAGTTGACCCGGCAGCCGGGCATCGGCATCGACAAACCCAGGCAGTATTGTCAGGTCGCCCATGTCGATCACGATTGTGCCCGGGTGCTCGCTATGGTTCTCGACACTTGATATGCGGCCGCCCTCGATCAATATGTCCTGTTCTGTCCGATAGCCCGACGACACACCATCGAAAAGCCGCGCAGCATGAATAACGAGCTTGCCGCCGGAAGCGTCGGGCCAGGGAAATGTGGGCCGCTCTCTGGCAATACTGACGTCGATCTTCGGTTGCAGGGTCGCGCGAAATCGTACTGCTTTGGAGCGCCAGTCATCGAAGCGTCGCTGGCGAATCTGGCCGTTGGCGGAATAAAACATTTGCTGCCGGTCCAGCCAGCTAACGGGCGTGGTGACGAAGCGTTCGCCTTCGGCTAGCGTGCGAATCAAGCGCGGCGACGACAGGATCACCATGTCGAGAGTCGTGCGGTTGCCCTGGCCGCGGTAGAAAGTGATGAGGCTGCCGTCGGGCCGCCATGACGGAGCGGAAATTTTGTCCGTCGACTGCAACAGAATCTCCTCGGCCTGTGCGTGACGGCGTAATACCAGCGACCATTGTTGAGAATCATGATGCACGTAGACCAGGTCACGCCCATTTGCAGACCATGCCGGTTCTGTTTCGTCGCCGGGCCGAAATGTAACGCGCCAGCGCACACCGGTGGGCACATCGACCTCCCAGATATCGAAACCATTGCCGTCAACATCGGATGCATACGTTATTTTCTTACCGGCCGGATGCCAGGCCGGGTGCATATCGAACAGCGCCGATCCGCCGATGCTTTTTGACTCACCGCTTTCGAGATCGTGAATCCAGAGTCCGCGTCGATTGTGAACCCGGGCCTGGTAGGCGAGTTGTTTCCGGTCCAGGGACCAGCGCGGTCGCTGCACAGTTTTCACGTCGTGCGTCAGCTGGCGAGCGTCGCCACCACTGGACGGAACGATCCATAGTTCGCCCTGCAGGTCGATTGCCATGCGGCCGTCGCTGGCGACATCGACCGACATGTCGGCACCGCGAGTGACTGTGACCTGTCCGGAGACCGGCAGCGCACACAGCCAAAGAAGCAGTGCAGCGATCAATGTTCGTAGATACACGTACCACCCTCACGCCGTGGGTCTGCGGCAGTCTGCAAGCCCCGATCTTTTTTGTACACCGCCGCGCCCACACCGCCGAAGTACATCACAGGTTGCGGAAATACTTTGCTTGGCAATCCGATATCTGGCAGTGCGATGCCCGCTTCGGCCATCAGACGCACCTGTTTGCCACTGGTATCGACGTGCACACGCGGGTGCGCAATGGCATCGGCCAGCGACATGTCGAATTGCAGGTAGTTGATCAGGAATTGTTGCAGTGCGGTCGTAATTCGATCGGCGCCGGGTGAGCCGACGGCGAGCACCGCGCCGTCACGCCGGGCGACACTGGGTGCCATGTTTGATGGCAGCCGCGCACCGGCCGGACCGGCCTCGAGGCCGCGGCGATTCAGTTCGATTTCGCCCAGGCAGTTGTTGAGCCACAACCCGGTGCCGGCCGGCATTTCGCCGGACCCGTAGCCGGACGATGCCGTAATGGCACAGGCTGTGCCATCGCTATCGACGACGGATGTGTGCACGGTTGACGCCGACGACCATCGATTGAGCAATTGACCGCTGCGGGCCGATTCGATCAGTGACGCGATCTCGGCATCGACGTTATCTGCGAGATCCAGGCGATTCTCGCGAAAGTCCAGGCACGCCTGTTGTGTCTGTATCAGCCGGCGTACGTTTCGCTCGTTCCAGGTCTTGTCCCTGAGGCCAGAGCAGGCGATTAACATTGCGGCCAACACGGCCCCGCCAACAGCCGGCGCCGGATTGGTCGCCAACTGCCAGCCGCCGATATCGACAGTCAACGGTGTTCTCTCCAGGGCGCGATAGTTGGCGAGATCGTCGCGCGTCAACAGTCCGCCGCCAGCCCGGCAGTGGTCCGCAATTTTGCCGGCGAGTTCACCGCGATAGAACAGCTCGGCACCCTCACTGGCGATTGCATCGAGCGTATCGCTCAGATGAGGTACGTGAATCAAATCACCTGTCGATCGCAGTGTGTCGCCCGCATGCAATGCGCGATAGCCGTCGTCGCTGCGACCGTAGATAGAAGTGCCTGAATAACCGAGGTAATAATGACATGCGCTGGACAACGGAAAGCCGTCCGCGGTGGCACGGACACTCGGCGCGAATATCGATTGCCAGCTCGCTGTGCCAAATTTTTTCCACGCTTGTTCGACCGCTGCCAGCGTGCCGGGAACAGCGACTGAGCCGCAGCCAACCAGTGTCTCGATACCGCCACCGTAGTCCATCTCGACTGACACGGCGCCGCCGGCTCGTTTGGAGTCGTCGACGCCGGTGCCGGGTACGGCGACATTGCCGTCAATCGTTACAGGCTTGCCACCGGCAGGCCAGACGGTAATGAACGCGCTGCCTGCGAGTGCGCAGACGCCGGGTTCGGTATTCATCGTCAACAGCGCAGCCGCCAGCGCGCAATCCACGGCATTGCCGCCATTGGCGGCGACTTCACGGGCTGCCTCGGCTGCAAGCCCGGAGCTGGTCGCTACTGCAACGTTGGTCACGCCGGTGCGTGCATTCAGAAATGTATGACCGTACGAATGCTCTTGCCTTCGTGCATCAGGTCAAATGCCCGATTGATGTCGTCGAGCGGCATCGTGTAAGTAATGAACTCGTCAATCTTGATGTCACCGTCCATGTATTGCGACACCATTCCCGGCAGCTGCGTGCGGCCTTTGCAACCGCCGAATGCGGTACCGCGCCAGACACGGCCGGTGACCAGCTGGAACGGACGGGTCGAAATTTCCTGTCCGGCGCCGGCAACGCCAACGATGACAGACTCACCCCAGCCCTTGTGACAGCATTCCAGCGCCGAACGCATCAGGTTGGTATTGCCAACGCACTCGAACGAGAAGTCAACGCCACCGCCGGTGAGTTCAACGATGACATCCTGTATCGGGTCGTCGTAATTTTTTGGGTTGATGCAATCGGTGGCACCAAACTGCCGCGCCAGTTCGAATTTGTCTTCGTTAATGTCGACCGCGACGATGCGACTTGCTTTTGCTATCGCTGCACCCTGGATTGCACTGAGACCGACCCCACCAAGCCCGAAGACCGCTACCGTATCGCCTGGCTGAACCTTGGCCGTGTTCAACACGGCACCGATGCCGGTCGTGATTCCGCAACCGAGCAAGCAGACTTTCTCCAGCGGCGCATCTTTGCCGATCTTTGCGACGGAGATCTCAGGTAACACAGTGTATTCACTGAACGTCGACGTACCCATGTAGTGATAAATGGTTTTGCCGTTGAGCGAAAAGCGCGAGGTGCCATCCGGCATCAGGCCCTGACCCTGGGTCGCGCGAATCGCCTGGCACAGATTGGTTTTGCCGGACGTGCAAAAATTGCATTCGCCACATTCCGGTGTGTACAGCGGAATGACGTGATCTCCGACAGCAACTGAAGTTACGCCTTCGCCAACTTCCTCGACAATGGCACCGCCCTCGTGGCCGAGCACGGCCGGAAAAATGCCTTCGGGGTCCTCACCGGAGAGCGTGAATGCATCGGTGTGGCAGACGCCGGTGGCAACATTGCGGATCAGGACCTCGCCCTTTTTCGGGCCCTCCAGGTCCAGCATTTCGATCTCGAGAGGTTTGCCTGCTTCAAAGGCAATGGCGGCGCGTGTCTTCATCGTTCTCTGTCTCCTGAACGGTATGGGTAGCAAATGAGGGCGGAATGTTCTCACGATTGCCGGGCATGTTCATCCTGCATTCATAAAATTAATAAAAACAGCAACTTGAATTCAGTGGCGGTTCATTGGCGCGGCCCTATTCTGCAGGCGTACAAGGACAAACCGGAGATCAATCATGAACAAATTCCTGACAGCAGCCGCCATGACCGCAAGCTTGTTGCTTCTGGACGTTCCTGAGGCAACAGCGCACGGTGGCAAAGATGACAAGCATTATCGCCCGGACAAGCACTACACCCGGCACTACGATCGGGACTATCGTTCGAATCGTCGCTATCACAATGTGGCCAAATACAAGCGCTCAAAAAACATGCCGTACTGGCTCGAACGCGATCGCTCGTTTCGCCACTGGTATCGACACTCCAGGCTGCGAAAAGACCGGCGCATAAGCTGGAATCGACTGTTCGACATCTATCGGTACGAAGTGCGAGTTTATCGACGTTACAGATACTAGGCGGGCCGGCTTCCGTTGAGCGGCGCTCTCCTGTAAAAAGAACGCGATTGCACTTAGGACACCGCCTGACCCAATGAGCCTTGATGAACTTCGCCAACGACTGTCTGCCGTGGATCGGCAGCTGGTTGAGAAAATCGCCGAACGGCAGCGCATCGTCGCTGAAATCGGCAAGACCAAGCAGTCGGCCGGTACGGGTACCCGCGACTTTGCCCGCGAAAAGGTGGTCCTCGACAAGGGACGTGCACAGGCGGCAGAAATGGGTGTCGACCCTGACCTGGTTGAGGATCTGCTGCAAATGTTGATTCGCACCTCGCTGGAGAGCCAGGAACGCGATCGGGTCGTAGCCGAAGGCAAGGGTGACGGACGACGCGTTCTTGTCATCGGCGGTGCAGGCAAGATGGGGCGCTGGTTTGCGGAGTTCTTTTCTTCGCAGGGCTTTTCCACCAGCATTGCGGATCCGTCGCTCGAAGACGGGCCGGGCAGGTTTCGAGCGTGGCCGGATGCCGGTGTTGATTTCGATGTCATTGTCGTTGCTGCACCGCTCGCCGTTTCCGGTCGCATCCTGGCGCAACTCGCGGTCTTGAAACCGCGGGGCCTGGTTTTCGATATCGGATCATTGAAATCGCCGTTGCTGGATGGCCTTAAAGAATTGCACTCGGCCGGTTGCCGGGTGACGTCACTGCATCCGATGTACGGGCCGGATACACGCCTGTTATCCGGGCGCCATCTTATTTTTTGCGATACCGGTAACAGTGAGGCCACCGCGGCAGCAAAGGCCCTGTTCGATTCCACCATGGTCGAAAAAATCGACATGGGCCTTGAGGATCACGACCGGCTGATCGCCTACGTGCTGGGCCTGTCACACGCGCTCAATATTGCATTCTTTACCGCGCTTGCCGAGAGTGGCGAAGCCGCACCAAAACTTGCGCAAATGTCGTCGACGACCTTCGATACGCAGTTGCTGGTTTCCGCGGCGGTTGCGCAGGACAATCCGCACCTGTATTTTGAAATTCAGAATCTGAACAAGTTCGGGCTGGGACCGCTCGACGCATTGTGCGAAGCCGCAAGGAGGATACGCGAGACAGTCGCGAGCGGCGACGAAGAGGCATTCGTGGACCTGATGCAAAAGGGCCGCGACTACCTCGCCCTGAGAGGCTGACCAGAGCCTGATGAGACGCTAGGGAGAGGCTGATCTCATGCAATCCGATGATGACCTGACAAACGAAGAACTGCGTGCACAACTCGACGCCGCGCGTCAGTTGCACGCTGAGCTGACTGAGCAGGTCGCGCAGAACGACGAAAAGCTGCGGCGTACGCAACAACGCGAATTGCGTCTGATGCAGGCGGAAGATCTGGACTCGCTACTCAAGGTACTGGTTGGCGGTTTACGGGCAAGCTATGGACTTGAGTACGTTAGCGTCGTCATCTGCGATCCCGACCACGACATTCGCCACCTGTTGCTGGCAAACGGCACGCCCGCCGAAACGTTTCCGAACGTGTTGATGGTTGAATCGCTGACCGGGCTGGCACCGCAGTACATCGCCCTGCACAAGCCGTGGCTCGGCTCATTTGCAGCCTGCGATCATTCCATGATTTGCCCGGAGGCTGGCGACGTTCGTAGCATTGCAATGATTCCGCTGACACATCGCGGCAAACTCATGGGCAGTATTAATCTTTGCAGTGGCGATGCTGAACGATTTACCCGCGAGCATGCCAGCGACTTCCTGGCTCATCTCGGCGTGATCGCGTCCTTCTGTGTCGAAAACGCGGTCAACCGGGCACGCCTGATGCGCAGCGGATTCACTGACGTCCTGACCGGGTGGCACAATCGACGCTACCTTACAGTGCGATTGGGCGAAGAGCTGGCACGGGCGCGACGCGACCGGACCAGCATTATTTGCCTGATGCTCGATATCGATCACTTCAAGCGTGTTAATGACACCTGGGGTCACGTTGCCGGTGACGCGGTTCTGCGCGAACTTGCCCATCGCATTGAATCGCAGGTGCGCGCCAGCGATGTCGCTGCACGGTACGGGGGCGAAGAGTTCATTATTCTGCTGCCAAATACAGACGTGAGGTCTGCAGAGTTACTGGCAGAGCGAATTCGCGGCGCAATTTCGGCAACAGCCATCGACTTGCCTTGCGCTGATACCGTGACCGTAACTGCGTCGATTGGAATTTCCGAGGTGCGGCCGGGTGCCGGGGACAGTGACCTGAAAACAGTCGGCGATTCATTGATCGCGCGTGCCGATGTCGCGTTGTACGCCGCGAAGTCCGCAGGCCGCGACCGGGTGGTGGTGGAGGCCGCCTGATGCATCGTTGCTTGCTGCCGTTGTTCGTTCTTGTCGTCGCGTCCTGCGATGCCGAACAGGCACCGGTACGGCACGAACCGGTCGTTGTTTACGCAGATAATTCCGACGGCGAGTATCTTGACGAGCTCTTCGCTGGCTTCACTGCGGCAAGCAAAATTCCTGTGACCGTGGAACTTGACAGCAGCGCAAACCATGCGAAGAACCTGATTTTCAACATCGGCTCGCCGCCAGCGGACGTTTTCCTGTCATCGAGTGTTGCAGACTTGTGGGCGGCAGCGGATGAAGGTGCGTTGCGCCCGATAATGGCGGTAAACCTGGCACAGGTTCCTGAGCCACTGCGAGATGCCGACAAACTGTGGACTGCACTGCGCTTTCAGCAAAGCATCATTGTTCATCGCAGCAATGCCGCCGAGCTACCGGCCGACGTCGATGAATTTGCGAACCGGCGCTACCAGGGCCGAATTTGCCTTGGCACGTCGGAGTTGCCAACAAACCGATTGCTGCTGGCGATGCTGATCGACTTGCACGGCCGGAAGGAAACCGAACGCATGGTGCGCCACTGGATGCAGAATCTTGCCGCGGCACCATTCCAGGACGAGCAGGAACTACTTGACGCGGTTGCGTCGGGCGAGTGCGAATTCGCCATCGTGTCCGGTTGGCAGGCGGCCAGCAGTTTGCATTCACAGGCGGATATTGGCGTTCAGGTCATCGAGCCGGCAACGTCGTACATACAAATACAAGGCATTGGCGTTGCGCGCCATTCCCGTTACCCGGACGCCGCACAAGCGCTTGTGCAATGGTTGCTCGACGAGCAAGTCAACCAGCGCCATGCTGAAGCCGTGGGGTCCATCCCGGTGGTCGGCCGCGAATTCACCGCTGGCGTCGGACCCGCGCCTGCTGTCGCAGGCTGGCGGGACGAGGAAGCGAAGTTGCTGGCCGAGCGCGCAGGCTATCGCTAATGGTGTAGAGTAGGCAGCAGTTAAGGTTTAGTTTGGTTGCTATGAGCAACGATTGGATAGACGCTGAAGGGTTTCGTGCGAACGTCGGCATCATCCTTGCGAATGCGAACAACAAGCTCATGCTGGGCGGCCGCGTCGGCGCCAGGGGCTGGCAATTCCCGCAAGGAGGTATGGTCCGGGGCGAAGAGCCTGTCGAAGCAATGTTTCGTGAGCTGCACGAAGAGGTTGGCCTTGTCGAGGACGATGTCGAGGTACTCGACGTTACTCGCGGCTGGCTGCGCTACAAATTGCCCGACAAATTCGTGCGCCGTCACAGCAAGCCGCTGTGCATCGGGCAAAAGCAACGCTGGTTCCTGTTGCGCCTCAAGTGTGCTGAAGATGCGGTGCGGTTTGACTGCGCTGACAAGCCCGAATTCGATCGGGCACGCTGGGTCGACTTCTGGCGCCCGGTAAACGAGGTCATCTATTTCAAGCGCCGGGTGTATGCGCGCGCATTGCACGAACTGGGCCCGACAGTGCATCCTGACGGTCTGCCGCCGCGGCCGCGATGGTGGCCAAAGCGCTGGCGCACTGTCTTCGACAAGGATATCGCCGCGGCGAAGCGCGAACTGGAAACGTCACCGCCGGAGCGCGGCTAGGGTTTGACGACGGCGAGAATTACGACTGCCAGCAGGATAATGCTGGGAATCTCGTTGAACCATCTCAGCCAGGCCGTATCTTGTGTATCGTTGCGCTCGTGCAGGCGGCGAATCCATAGCCAGCAACGTAGCTGGAACACGACCAGGCCGATGACCAGCGCTATTTTGACGCTGAACCATGCCGTGTGCACCACGGCGGGATTGAGGAATGCCAGCGTCAGGCCAAACACCCACGTCAGGGTGGCACCAATCGTTGTCATGACAAACAGGCGACGTTCCATGACATGAAAACGGGCGCGGCTTGCGGCGTCGTCCGCATCGGCGTGGTAAATGAATAGCCGTGGCAGGTAAAAAAGACCGGCGAACCAGGTGACCATAAAGGCAATGTGCAGGGCTTTGAACCAAAGGTAATAGCTGGTCATATCGGTATCCGCTGAATAGGGCTTCATTCTGCAGCAAGCGCGGCCAGGCGGCCAGCCTGCGATGTTGTCAATCCGTGACCTGGCGCACTTCTGTTCACCCGGGGACGCGCGTAACATAACGTCTTTACGGACCGAACGGGCAAGACTTTTCCTGTGGCGAGAAAATCCCCCCTGCAGCAGCACGGCACTGGCCGAAACCTGGTGTTTCGCGGCGTTATCGTCATCCTTGTTCTGGCGAGTGGCTACCTGGTATTCGAATTCGGCCGGATCAAGGCGGGCTATGACATTGTCGAAACCGGCGATGAACAACAAGCCTATGAAGACCGTATTATGGCGCTAGAAGACCAGATCGTGGAGCTGAAGCAGGAAGTGGCGCTGCTGGAAACCAATCGCGAAGTTGATCGCGAGTCCTACAAGACGGTCGAAGAAAGCCTTTCGACGTTACAGGCCAAAATTCAGGAGCAACGCGATGCGATCGCATTTTATCGTGGCATCGTGTCGCCGTCCGACGGCAATTCGGGCTTGCGGGTACAGGACCTGAAGCTGACTCGTGGTCGGGAAGAGCGCGAGTTCAATATCCGGCTGGTACTGGTGCAGGCCATGAAGCACGATCGTAAGGTCTCCGGGGACGTCAGCCTGAGTATTGCCGGCAGTCAGGGTGGCGTTGATACGACCTATGACTATCAGCAGTTGCTGCCGGAGGACGCAGACGCTGGCTGGGCTTTTTCGTTTCGCTATTTCCAGGACTTCGACCGACAGCTGGTGCTGCCGGATGGATTTACGCCCGAAAGGATTACGGTTGAGGTACGATCGCGTACCCGGTCAATATCCAGTATTGAAGAAAGCTTTGCCTGGAGCACCAGCCAGGGCTAGGAAATCGCATTGACGCGATTGACGGAGAAACAGATGTTCAACAAAAAACAGCGCAGGCATACCGTCGTTGAGACGCTTGTGGGTTCCAATAGCAAAATTAATGGTGATCTCCATTTCCAGGGCGGTTGCCACATAGACGGCCACGTCAAGGGCAGCGTAACCGCCGACCCCGACACCGATTCCGCCTTGAGTATCAGTGATGTAGGCCATGTCGACGGTGGCGTGACGGTACCCTATGTTGTGCTCAACGGCATCGTCAAAGGCGATGTATTTGCCAGTCAGCGTGTGGAACTGGGCGCGACGGCGCGCGTCATAGGTAATGTGTATTACAATCTTATCCAGATGGCAGAGGGCGCCGAGATCAACGGCAAGCTGGTACACCAACCGGAAGGCCAGGTGCCGCTGCTGGAACAGACGACGCGAATCGACGAAAAAGTCGCCGCGTCAGGTGAATAGTTGAGGAATATGGACACAGCAGTTAGCAATGCACCGCCACCGCCGCCAAGCGTAATTTTTACCGACGCCGCTGCGCAAAAGGTCGGTGAATTGATCAGCGAAGAAAGTAACCCCAATCTCAAATTGCGGGTGTTCATCACCGGTGGTGGCTGCTCCGGTTTTCAGTATGGCTTCACATTTGATGAAAGTGTCGAAGACGGTGACAGTCAGGTTGAGAACCAGGGTGTCATGCTGCTGATCGATCCGATGAGCGTGCAGTATTTGATGGGTGCCGAGATAGATTACAAAGAAGACCTGCAAGGCGCACAGTTCATCATCCGGAATCCGAATGCACAAACCACCTGCGGCTGCGGATCGTCATTCACCGTCTGAGCTAAATCAAGCGGAGATCATCGCGGGCGTTGATCTCGGCTCAAACAGTTTTCACATGGTTGTCGGCGAGTTGCGGCATGGGCAACTTGCCATTATCGATCGCATTCGCGAAACGGTAAGACTCGCAGAAGGCCTCTCCGCGGACGGCCGCTTGTCGGCGGACGCACGCCGACGTTCACTGGATTGCCTGTCGCGTTTCGGGCAGCGCCTGCGCGATGTTCACGCCGACAATGTTCGCGCGGCGGGCACAGCAACGATTCGCCGCGTAAGCGAAGACAGCAATTTTTTGGTAGAAGCCGAAGACCTGCTCGGGCACCCGATCGAAGTAATTTCCGGGCTCGAGGAAGCGCGCCTGATATACAACGGCGTGAGTCACAGCCTGCCGCCTACCGACGGCTTGCGCCTGGTCGCCGATATTGGCGGCGGCAGCACCGAAGTCATCCTGGGCCAGGCCACGCAGCCGCGCGCGGTTGAAAGTATGCACATGGGCTGCGTGACCATGACCGAACGCTTCTTCCCCGGCGGTGTTATTACTGCGGATGGCTTCGACAGGGCGCGCCTGGCAGCACGGCTCGAATTGCGACCAGTCAAGGCGTTTTTCCGTGGTTCAACCGAGCTGCAGGCGATAGGTACGTCCGGCACGATTCGCGCGACCCAGGCTGTTGCACAGCAAATGGGCCTGATTGAGACAGGTATTACGCTGGCCAGTATCGAAGCGTTGATTACCAAGGTATTGGAATTCGGGCGCGTCCGGGATATATCCCTGAAGGGTCTGTCTGAGCGTCGTGCACAGGTTTGGCCCGGCGGACTGTCGATTCTCGCGGAAATCCTGAACACGTTGCGCATCAACGAGATGAAAGTTTCCGACGGTGCACTGCGGGAAGGTTTGTTGTACGACCTGCTCGGCCGCTTGCAGCACGAGGATGCGCGTGAACGTACCGTGAGCGCGCTGGCGGCGCGCTTCCAGGTTGACGAACAGCAGGCGTCGCGGGTGTCGAGTATGGCCGTACACCTGGTCGGGCAAGCGCGAGACGCGTGGGGTTTTGCCGGAGAATTGCCGGGACTGATGCTCGACTGGGCGGCACGTTTGCACGAAATCGGGCTGGATATTTCTCATGACGGCTACCAGCGGCACGGTGCCTACATCGCCGAAAATGCCGACATGCCTGGATTCCCGCAGGCAGAGCAGCGCTTTTTGTCAATCCTGATCGGTGGCCAGCGGCATCGAATCGACGTGTCCAAGCTCGATGCCTTGCCGCGCACCTGGCGTGAGTCGGGTCTGCGCTTGTTAATCATTCTCAGGCTCGCAGTGCTGCTGAATCGCAGCCGTAACTCGATCGAGCCTCCGGCCGTTTCTTTATCGGTTGCGAATAATGAAATCGTGCTCGGTTTCGATGCCGGTTGGCTGGCCGACAACCCGTTGACCATTGCCGACCTCGAGCGCGAACAGGCTTATCTCGAGCAGGTTGGCTACACGCTGCTCGCTGCATAATTAAACGCAAAAAAAGGGCCCCGAAGGGCCCACAGGATTGCACCAGGATCACACCAGGGTTTGCTTCTTGCGCCGCAATAGCAGCAGTCCGGCCAGCGCCAGGATCATTGGCAGTCCCGCAGCACCACCACCGGATCCGCCGCCACCCGTTGACGGTCGCTTGTTGTTGTACATCGGCTGGCTCTGGTCGGCGCGACGATTCTGCGGCGCTTGGGCAGCGCGAGCTTGTTGCGCAGTGTGTTCAGTTGCAACACGGTCGCGATTGCGGCGCTTGATGCCTTGTGCTGCGAATACCTCGTCGCGTACCACCACCATCGACGTGTAATCGGTAACCAGCCCGTACTCGGTTGCCAGGTCCGTAATTGCATCCTCCGTATCCTGGTCCGCGCCAAAGTAATCCATTTTCGCCTGCAGATTTTCGATGGATGCGTATGCCCAGATGCGTTCGAGTTCAGGGTTCATGTCGGATTGCAGAGGAAACGAGAACGCGGTCTTGTATTCGATCGGCTGGCCCGCAACCTTGCCGGTCAATCGAACTTTCGCTTGCTTGTCGCCCCAGTAATGACCGAGCACCTGCAGTTGCTCACCGTGATACAGGCTGCCGATGACTTCCGGCGTCAGGTCGGCAACTTTCAGGCCGCTGATATCGAGTTGCACATCATGCAATGCCGCGTGCCGAATCTTCGCAGTCGCCAACATGAGTTGGCCGGCAATATCGTCGCTGTTGGAGGTTTCCATCGCGAAGCCGTTTGAAACTTCGGTCATCGCTTCCAGCAGCGGGCGATTGGCGCTGTTGCCCATGATGAACGTAAACAGACGTACGTCATGCTGCTGCATCATTTTGAGAAACTCCTTCTTCTCAGTGACGCCGACATTGGCAACGCCATCAGTGACCAACGCGATCCCGGACGTTCGGTCACTGTCCAGGCCGGCGAGACCGGCACGCAATCCTGCGTACAGGTTCGTTCCGCCCGAAGAGCTCAGACGGCCGACCTGGTCAGTGTAGTGTGCGACGTTTGCCTGGCTCGCGGTAACAAAGCCGGTTGTCAGTTCTGCCGCGGAATTGTTAAAGGTATAGATACGGAAACGATCATTCGGGTTCAGTTTGCCGAGCGCGCGCTGCACGCCATCCGCGAGCGTTGCAAACTTGCCTTGCATTGAACCCGAGATATCGAGCACGAACACCCAGTCGCGACCATTCTCGATCACCGGTAAATCATCGCCGGGTGTGAACGTCAGCATAAACGTCCCGCGCCCCGAGGCATCCGGTTTGTACGTGACCAGGTCGACGGTGCCGGGAAGGTCCGGTGCATGCCGCCAGTAGACAACTATGTCCTTGTCCAGGTTGGCGATGCCGCTTGAATTCGTTGCCGGTGCGGGATCTTCCCCAGCCTCGATCGCCGCGATCTGCTGCTCAAACTCTTCGCTGGCCGGTGTCGAGCCCAGCGCATGCAGGTCCACCGTCCAGTGCCCGGAATCAATCTTTGTCAGTGCCGCATTCGGTTGTTCCGGAAGTCGGAGCGCATCGACAGGATAGGAAGACTTCAACTCAAGCTTGAATGTGAAGTTGCCGGTTACCGCGTCCTGCATATCCCAGAACGCGATGCGCTCTTCGTCGACGCCGCCTTCCTCCAGAGGATAGACATAGCGACCAATGCCGGTGTCGGCGCTGGCGCTTTGCACATAGACGAGGCGGACGCGTACGTCACTGTTCGCTTTTACCGGATAAACCGAGATATCGAAGGTTCGGTATTCGTCTTTCTCGGCCAGCGCAGTTTCGCGACCCGCCGCCTTTTCCTGTTCGTACAGATCGCGCGCCTCCTGTTTTTTCAGAACTTCGCCGACGACAGGCTGACCGTCGATCCAATAGGTGAATTCGGCGACCGCCGCGTGCGAGGGCACCGGAAAGCTGTAGATGGCCTCGAGGTCGTTGCCCGCCGAATTGATAAAAACCTGGTCGATAGCAGTGATGACGTAACCGTCTTCAACGGTGACGTTAACAATGTGATCCCGAATCGCGAGGCCATTTGACTGGCCTTTCGGAACCATCAGTCCTGCCGCGTTGGCAGTGCCAATCGAAAATACGGCAATAATGACAGCGATTAAACCTGCTGTGCGGCTGGTGTTCATGAGCTTGGTGTTCATGAGAAATACTCCGAATTAAACAACGTTCAATTACTAGCCAAAGAAAAACCGCTTTATTAAACGGTGTTTAATTTATACACGGATATTGAACGTTGTTCAAATAATGTTATTTTAGCTTAACTACGGGCTTTTTGATTGGACATAATGCATGGGACGGCGCAGCGACCACAGTCGTGAAGAAATACAGAAGATGGCGATCGACGCTGCGGCGAAAATGGTTGAAGCCGAGGGTTTTCAGTCACTGACCGCGCGCAAGGTGGCCAGCTCGATCGGCTACACGGTCGGCACGCTGTATCACGTGTTTCGAAATTTTGATGACCTGGTTATTCACCTGAATGCGCAGACCATTGACGAAATGGCAGCTCTGATCCAGCAACAGACGCGCAAAAAGCGCAACCCGGAGGTGCGAATCCGGGCTATGGCCGAGTTCTACGTCCAATATGCGACCGATCATCCGGATCGCTGGCGGCTGGTCTTTGAGCACCAGGCACCGCGCGGCTTGCCGACGCCGGTGCAAATGAAGGAACGCCGCGATGTCATGTTTGAAATGGTGGCGGAAAACCTGCGTGAGCTTGCCCCGGAGCGCATTCCGCACGAAGTCGCACATACAGCGACAGCGCTGTGGAGCGGGATTCACGGTGTTTGCATCCTTGCGCTAACCGGCAAACTCTACCTTGGCGGCGCATTTTCGATGGGCAAGCTGATTGAGACGCTGGTCGATTCAGTCCTTAACGAGTTTCGGCGACGCTAGCGTTTCGAGAAAAGTCTGTTGCGCGCTGACAGCTTCATTCTTGCCCGGTGTCAGGCGCGTGTAACTGCCATCACCGTGTAGTCCCCACGCTTGTACATTGTCCGCAAGGAACAATTCCAGGTCGTGACGTATTTGCTCTTTCATTTTTTTCTGTCGAATCTCAAAACAGGATTCGTTGCGACGGAACATGTTGCGGTCCATCCAGTCGGCACTTGAGCAATAAAACTCCTCTTTGCCGTCATTGAGGAAGTAATAAACGCGCGAGTGTTCGAGGAAGCGGCCAACGATGGAGCGCACCCGAATATTCTCGGACAGTCCCTTGACGCCGGGGCGCAGCGAACAGATTCCACGCAAGATCAAATCGACCTGCACGCCGGCCTGCGATGCTTCGTAGAGAGCATTGATGAGCAATGGTTCATTAAGCGAGTTGATTTTTGCAATGAGCCGCGCCGGCTTTCCGGCACGCGCGTTGTCTGCTTCGCGCTGAATCTTTTCAAGTAGCGCGTCGAACAGACTGAATGGAGAGGCCAGCATGCGACTCATATCACTCGCCTTGGTCAGGCTCGTGAGCTGCAAAAACAGTTGATGGACATCTTCGCCGAGTTTTTGGCTGCTGCTAAGGTAGCCATAGTCCGTGTATACCGAAGCCGTGCCATGATGGTAGTTGCCGGTGCCGAGATGCACATAGCGAACCAGCTTGCCGCCTTTGCGTCGCACGACCAGCAGCATTTTCGCGTGCGTCTTGAAACCGACGAGTCCGTAGACGACGTGTGCACCCGCCTCCTGCAGCCTGTTCGCCAGAGATATATTGGCCGCTTCATCGAAGCGCGCCATAAGCTCGATGACGACAGTCACTTCCTTGCCGGAGCGCGCAGCGGTGACCAGGTGGTCGACAATCGGCGAGTCAGGACCGGTCCGATACAGGGTCTGCTTGATCGCGAGTACATCGCTATCGGAAGCGGCGGCACCGACAAATTCGATCACCGGCGCGAAAGACTGGTACGGGTGGTGCAACAGGACATTCTTCTTGTCGAGAATGTCGAAAATATTCGCGCTGCTCTGTAGCTCGGCCGGAAGCCCAGGCGTGAACGGTGGGTACAACAGCTCGGGGCGATCGTCGATGTCGCAAATGGTCGCTATGCGATTGAGGTTGACCGGCCCGTCAACCATATAGGTGTCGGCGTCGCTGAGTTCAAAGTGATTCAGCAAGAATTCACGCAGATCGTCCGGGCATTGCCGGGATATCTCGATTCGAACGGCGGCACCGTATCGACTTGCCTCCAATTGACCTTCCAATGCCCGAACCAGGTCACTGACCTCTTCGTCGTCGACGTACAGGTTGCTGTTTCGGGTGACGCGAAACTGGTAGCAGCCATCAACGTTGAGACCTGGAAACAGGCTGTCGACATTGACTCGTATGAGTGATGACAGGAAAACGAAGCTGTGTTCGCCTGGCTTGCTCAGGCCGGGCGGTAGCCGGATGATCCTGGGCAGTGAGCGCGGCGCCTGCACCATGCCACGATGGCGGCGCCGACCAAAGGCATCTTTGCCGTCCAGGCGGACGATAAAATTCAGGCTTTTGTTCAGGACGCGCGGGAATGGCCGCGCAGGGTCGAAAGTGAGTGGCGTAAGAACCGGCAGGACTTGCTCGGAAAAATAGTCGTCAATCCAGGCTTTTTGCTCATCGTTCCATTCAGCGCTGCTCAGGAAACGTACGCCAGCCTCGCCAAGTTGTGGCAGCAACTGCTCGTTCAGAATCTTGTATTGCTGCGTAATCATGTCGGCAACGCCAACTTGCAGCTCGTCGAAGACGACGTCAGCAGGAATATTCTCAGGGCCCTGAGCGGGGGCACCAATTTCCATGCGTTGCTTCAGGCCAGCGACGCGAATTTCAAAAAACTCATCCAGATTGGTGCAGCTGATACACAGGAAACGAACACGCTCCAGCAGCGGTATCGACGGATCGGCCGCCTGTGCCAGCACGCGCTTGTTGAACTCAAGCAAACTGAGTTCTCGATTGATATAGGTATCTCGCATGGTCAGGGCGAGTGTATATCGCCCAGAACAACTTTGTGTGACGCCCCTGTCACACTCGGCAAATTCCCGCTGTCTCCATCCATTGTGCGCATTGCAAGCCAGGCGAACGCGGCCGCCTCAACCCAGCCCGGCTCAAGGCCTGCGGCAGCCGTGCTTTGCACCGTGCAGTTGCCGAGCAATGCGCATAACCGTTTCATTAAGGTTTTGTTACGTATGCCGCCACCGCACACGAACACTTGTTGCGTGCGCGATGCGTGTTGCCGAACTGCATCGACGATCGTACGTGCAGTGAGTTCGCACAAGGTGGTCTGTACATCCTGTGGTGCAAAGTGCTGCAGGTCAAAGCGCGCGAGCCAATTCGGATTGAAGTACTCGAAGCCGGTACTCTTTGGTGGCGGCAGTGCGAAATACGGGTCGCACAGCATCAGTTTGAGCAAGCCATCCAGCCGCGATCCGCCGGCCGCCCAGGCACCATCAACGTCAAACGCTGTGCCAAGGTGTTGTTGCGTCCAGACATCCATCAGGCCATTGCCCGGTCCCGTGTCGAATCCCGAGACATCGGCATTGCTCGCGGGCAATACCGTGATATTGGCAATACCCCCTATATTGATGACAACACGATCCTGCTCTTTGCTGTGAAACAGCCACTCGTGAAACGGCGGTACCAGCGGCGCACCCTGGCCGCCAGCCTTGATATCGGCCTGGCGAAAATTGGCAACCGTGGTCACGCCGGTTGCGGCTGCGATCAAATCTGCATCGGCAACCTGCAGCGAGAAGGGTGGATCGGCAGCCGGCTGGTGCCGCAGGGTCTGACCGTGACTGCCGATAGCGCGAATCGAGGACCGGTCAACGCCGCTGTCCTTGATGACCTGCAAAGCAGCGTCGCGAAAACACTGGCCGACACGTTCGTGCAGTTCGCCGTCTACGTCCAGCGGAGCGGTGAGGGGCAAGCGAATTGCAGAGAGCAACGCTTGCCGCAAGTCAGATGGATAGGCCTGGCTGCAGGTCGCGTGCAGTTGCACGGCGTTATTTTCGAAACTCGCAACCACGGCGTCGATGCCGTCCATACTGGTACCGGACATCAGGCCGACGTAATACTCGGTCATGACTATTGTTGGCTATTGAACGCGACTGAATGTTGCTGCGTGCTTTTGAATTGTTCGAGTTCCGCGAGGATGGGCTCGGCGACGGCCATGAATTTTTCCCGGTAGCGTTCGTCGATAGGCTCGGCGTCGGGAAGCGCTACGGTACGTGGATTGCGATGCACGCCATTCAGGCGATATTCGTAGTGCAAGTGATTCGCGGTAGCGAGACCGGTACTGCCAACAAAGCCAATTGTCTGGCCCTGCCGCACACGACTGCCGACACCGACCTTTAGCACAAAGCTGGACATGTGCGCGTACAGTGTCGTGATGTTGCCGCCATGTTGCAGGATAACGGTCTTGCCATAACCCGACTTGGTACCGCGGAAAATAACCTTGCCGTCGCCAGAAGCTTTAATAGGGGTGCCCCTGGGCGCGGCATAGTCAACACCGCGATGCGCACGAATCGTATTCAGTATGGGGTGTTTGCGATTCGGATTAAAATTGGAGCTGATGCGAGTGAAGTCGACCGGTGCTCGTATAAAGGCTTTGCGAACGCTGTCACCCGTCGGCGTGAAGTATTCGCTGCGTTCATTGTCGTCAATGAATCGAATCGCCTGGATGGTACGGCCGTTGTTATTGAATTCGGCGGCGATAATCTCACCGTCGCTGACATACTTGCCGTCCTGCCAGATCTCTTCGTAAAGCACGAAGTAATTATCACCGCGCCGAATATCGAGAACAAAATCGACATCCCAGGCAAAGATGCCGGCGATATTCATGATGACTTTGTCAGTCAGCCCGGCCTCTGCGCCGCTTTCGAACAGGGAGGTGTCGATAACGCCG
>TARA_R110002096_G_scaffold434360_3_pt1 | contig 18639 bp, 12 predicted proteins | sample TARA_R110002096 | Tara Oceans TARA_R110002096 (sample SAMEA4397295) | marine metagenome | biome: Polar Biome; feature: [DCM] deep chlorophyll maximum layer (ENVO:01000326); material: water (ENVO:00002006), including particulate matter (ENVO:01000060) such as... | depth 35 m
ATGGTAGATAGTCACGCTCTTGTGGGTTCTTGTGCACAGATTGGTAAGAATGTTCATTTATCTGCTGGAGTTCAAATTGGTGGCGTACTTGAGCCTGTTGGAATGAACCCAGTTATTATTGAAGATGATTGCTTTATTGGTGCCGGTGCTGTAATTGTGGAAGGAATTTTAGTTCAAGAAGGTGCAGTTATAGCGCCAGGTGTTGTACTTTCGAAATCAATTCCTGTTTATGATGCCGTTAACGAAAAAGAATTAGAACGTGGTTCTGGTATTCCTGCCGGCGCAGTGGTAATACCTGGTTCAAGACCAGTAAGCGGAGATTGGGCAAAAGGCAAAGGCCTAAGTATGGCTTGCCCAATTATCATCAAATATCGTGATGCAGGAAGCAATGCTTCTTTAGAGTTAGAAGAAGCACTACGCTAATTTCAAAACTGACCAATTTAGTATTAAAACTCAGCTTTCTATCGATAGAAAGCTGAGTTTTTTTGTTTAAACCAGTGCTTTATTGGCAATAGCTAAGCCTTTTACGAACGCCTGAATAAGAGCTTCAATAGTATCAGGAGAGGCACCTTTAGATTGGAATGTATGTCCCTGCTTTTCTAGAGTGAGAGTTACAATAACTAAGGAGTCGGTATCAGGACTTAGAATTTCAATTTCGTGGTTCTTAACTTCTAAAGGCAAGAATGAATCTGTTTCGGCTTTAATTGCCGTTAAGATAGCATCCATTGGCCCAACACCTTGATCTAACGAGAGCACTTCGTCCTCAATTCCATCAATGCGAAGCTTCACTGCCGCACTTACTAAGCCATGCATACGCATTGTGAGCTTGTAATCTAAAACTTCAACCGGATAATGAAGCACTTTTTCTTCGTTATACACGAGAGATTTTAGTGCTTTTATTTCTTCCTCTTTTAAAACCTTCCCTTTTTTGTTGATGCCACTTACGTAACCATCGTATAAACGAGCGTGGTCGTCGTCCATATTTACATTACCAATCATCATTTCCCGCGACTGACCCCAACTTTGTTTCTGTAATTGCGGGAATCCCGAATCTATATACTGTTGAATGGTTTCCATGTTTGGAGATAGTACAGGAGATGAAAGTGAATACTTAGATACGATTTGTGAGCTTTTCAACCCTGTTCCAGTAAGCACAAACAAACACTTTTTTCCTTTAAAGGTTTCTAAATTATTTTTGAAAGTTGCTAAGGGAATGGCGCATGCCGGTTCTGTAAAAATGCCTTCTTCGATGGTCATTTCTTTCATCGATTCGAGCAGTTCGTTTTCAGTAGCAGTGAATGCAAGTCCGTTTGTCTTATCAATACCTTCAAGAACTTTATAAAAATCGAAAGGATCTCCTACCGCAACGGCATCAGCCATAGTATGCACCTGTTCCTTGATGATTTTTTCCTTTTTGAAAATTCCTTCAACAACGGGAGAACTTTGTTCTGGCTGAACAGCCACAAAACTTGGTATTCTATCAATCAAACCCGCAGCCTTCATTTCAACAAAACCTTTATAAATTGCTGCGAAGTTTGTTCCAGCACCTACGGGTACAAAGATGTAATCGTAATCAATTTCTCCCTGCTCTAACAGCTCGTAAGAGAATGATTTTTGTCCTTCCTGGCGAAATACGTAATCGCCAGCTAAATAGTAATTTCCAGACTTAGCAAATTCGCGACAAAGAACCTCACACGTTCTGAAGTCGCCTTTTACTTTTATGATAGTAGCGTCATAAATGGTGCTTTGAGCGAGTTTAACATCAGGAGTTTTTTCGGGTACGAACACAAAACATGGGAGTTTGAAATAACAAGCATAAGCTGCTACCGACGCTGCCATATTTCCTGTTGAAGCCAAACAAATAGCATCAGCGCCCAACTCGAGAGCTTTCAAAACTTCAATATAACTTCCACGATCTTTGAAGCATCCTGTTGGATTCTCGAGCTCTAATTTGGCATAAAGCTCAGCGCCATAAATGGTAGAAAGGCGTTCTAACTTCTTTAGAGCGGTGTAATGAATTTTGAGAGGATCAGGAATTATATTCTTAAGTGGGTACTGTATTTCTTGCCGAACCTCGTTGTACTCAATAGTTAACACACCGCCACATTGCGTACAGTACGTACTTGTTTTGCGCTCGTCATTTTCATGGTTGCACATAATACAACGCATAACGTATCCAGAATTAGAACTCTTCATATAGTAAATAAGGAATTAAATTATCCTAAAAAATACGAAGCATTCTTCTCCTTTAAAACAATTAAAAAAGCGCTTTTCTGAAAGCTATTCTTAGAGTGGTAAGAGGATGATTTCTTCAAAATCCATGTCTAATTCTTCAAATATCGGAGTCGCAATTTCCTCAATTTCATGCTCAGGATATTCGTCTAAACCTTCTAACTTAACATAAAGAATCTCGTTGTGGTCGTCTACATAATATTCCACATCGGTAGACTCAAAACTGTCTTTTAACGTAGTTATCAAAAATTTTAAATCTTCTTCGAAAGATTGGTAATCTAATTCTTCTGTATCGCTCATTGTTTTGGATTTGTTTCGATGCAAAAATACTCCGAGTTTCCACTATGAACAAGCAACTCTCTCTACTTTCTGAAATTACTCAAAAATCCTCTCGAATTATTCTTGGATTGATGTCTGGGACCTCTTTAGACGGGCTAGATATGGCACTTTGTGAATGTTCGGAATCGAGTGTTAAGGTTCTTGAATTTAAAACAGTAGAGTATGATGCGGGTTTAAGAGCAAGACTCCGCGCTGTCCAATCCAAACAAACCGTCGATTTACAAGAAGTGTGCGTGCTTAATACAGAGTTAGCGCATTTGTATAGTAGTTGGATTATAGAAGCGATTGAAGAATGGAATTTCTCAGTAAAGGATGTTGATGCCATCGCCTCTCATGGGCAAACATTGTATCATCAGCCTGGTGATGACTTCAATAGTACATTGCAGATTGTGGATGGTGATCACATAGCCCAAAAGACAGGAATAATTACTATTTCAGATTTTCGGCAAAAGCATACCGCTGCGGGTGGCGAAGGAGCTCCGCTTGTAGCGCTGATGGATGATGTATTGTTTAGGCACGAGTCCAAGAACCGAGTGCTACTAAACCTAGGAGGAATCGCCAACTTTACATGGTTACCAGCAAAGCAAAGTGGGAAGGCAATTATTACTTCAGACACAGGTCCAGCAAACACGCTGATAAACGAGGCAATGCAAAAGCATTTCAACAAGGCCTATGATGCCAGCGGAGATGTTGCCAAATTGGGAAAAGTACATTCCGAATTATTGAAATATTTATTGTTAGAACCTTATTTCAGAAAACCATTTCCAAAAACAACAGGACAAGAAGACTTCAACTTGGAGCTGGTAGAGGAGTTGATGAAAGGGTATCAAATTCAGCTAAATCCAACAGATTTGATAGCTACATTAACTCAGCTAACTGTTCAGAGTATTTCACGGGCTTTTGATGAGATTTCAGGTAAAGATGTTTTTGAGCTTTATGCAAGTGGGGGCGGTATTCATAACAAAACCATGATGGCTAGTTTAGCAGAGCGCCTACCTAATGCCCAAGTTAAAAACTTTGAAGAGCTTGAAATGCTCCCTGATGCGAAAGAAGCAGCACTAATGGCTTTTCTAGCTGATGACTTATTCCGAGGAAATGGCTTTGAAGTTAACGGAACGCAAATAAGTTTAGGAAAGATTAGCCTTCCAAATTAGAGGCTAAATGGACGATTCTTCCAAGCATTCCAAAAATCGTTCATACTCGATAATCAATTTCTCGCGGATAGGTTTTCCTCTTTCGAAAATAGCTTCTTGAGTCTCTTTGTATTCAAAACGTCCAGCTTCGGTCTCAATTTTTATGGGAGTTAAACCATAATCAAGCAGATCATATGGACTAGCTTTCATATCAATAGTTCGAGCTTCAAGTGCTAGTTCAAAAGCTTCTAGAATTAAGTCACTAGAAATCCATGGATATAGTTTGAATGCCCATTTGTATAAATCCATATTAGAGTGAATACAACCAGGTTGTTCCTTTTCTTCGAATTTATCCCGCGTTAACTGGAATTTATTCATAGGAACAGCTTCGGGAGTGAAAAATCTAAATGCATCAAAGTGTGTACAAAGGAGAGGGCGAGATTCTACAAACTCAGCTAATTCCTCAGGCTCCATTCGCAAAGGGACTTGATCGTGTCGTGGTTTTTCTGCTTTATAAACCATTGCCCATTCATGCATACCAAAGCAACCAAAAGCTGGACGTGAATCTTGTGTGGATTTCAACATCTGTAAAATCCAATTTGTAGACCTATACCTTCTTTTTGGAAATAAACTCACATCTAACCATGCTAGATTATCCTGAATTTTGAATTCACTAAATTCTGGAAGCTCTATTTCGGTGTCTATTTCGAGTGCAGTTCTAAACCCAGGAGACCAACGCCTAAGCATTGAAGGCCTAAAAGCGTAATAATCGAACAGGAAATCCATAACAGGCTGTTTACCATGTTGGGAGCGTTGGATTAAATAATCACCTACTAAGGCTTCTATCCGAGCACTGTGAGCAGTTTGAGCCGCAACCCAATTACTTTGGGAGAGAGTTTTTTCGAAGGTTGTAGTTGTAGGAATCGTCTGCATCCCTAAAGATATGATTAACTAGATTCTAAATCAGTAGAAGATTAGCTTAAATTTAGGTTGTTGTTGCTTAAACAGAATTTCATTTTTCATGCTTTAACCCTATATAGGTTTATGAAAAAGTTTAAACTCATCCAAGTCTGGCATTTCATTGTGCATCTTCGATTGCACTATCAGTTTTTTATTCTTTCTGGAGGCTATCTACTCTCAGCACTCTTTGTAGAATCCATAAATTGGGAGCTGTTTGGTCTCCAGTTTTTGAATGTGCACGTACTGCTTTTTGGAGGAGCTACAGCTTACAATTCATTTTGGGATAAGGATGAAGGGCCAATCGGAGGATTGAAATCCCCGCCAAAAATGGAAGGTTGGATGTGGGTAGCATCGATGTTGATTCAATTTGTAGGTTTGGTAAGTGCTTTCTCACTAGGCCGAGTTTACGTTATGATTTATGGAATAAGCATTTTCTTCTTCTGGCTGTATTCAAGCCCAATAACAAGATGGAAAGGACGACCATTATTAAGCTTAGTAGCTATTGGCGTAAGCACGGGAAGTAATTCGTTCTTACTTGGATATTTAGCTTCTGGTGCTAAAATGATAGGAATAGTTCAGGGTTTTGCTGCGTTAGGGGTAGCTCTTATTATGCTGAGTTTATATCCGGTCTCTCAAGTGTATCAAAAAGAAGAAGACGCTCAACGTGGAGATCAAACATTTGCAATTCGATATGGACTTAAAGGAATTAAAAGGTTGTATAGAATATTCTTCGCAAGCGGTGTGCTTTTGATAGCTGGCAGTTTATACAATACAGATCCAAGTTTAAGTCTTCTTTTCTTAGTATTAAGTACCGTAACCTTTGGAGTTATAAATCAGATTCTCAAAAGATTGGAGGGAAATAAAACTGAATATGAGACAGTAATGAAGATCAAATTTCTAACTTCGTTTAGCTTTGTTCTCTTTATCCTATCGTGTGTATTGTACAAATCGATTATATCCAATTGAATAAGTTCATAGATTATTCACATTCCAGAATTATTATTAAATACTATGAATACAGACACACAGACTATTATTACAAAAGAAATTGTTGCAGGAGCTTATTCTTATAAAGAATACAGCGAGTTAGTTGAGAAGCTATATGCCGAACATCGTACAACAAACGATGAAAATGGCGAAGATATGTTGGAATACACTAAGCTAAACATGCAAAGATCTAACCGTTGGGATAAACGCGGTGTGATTAATGATGAGCTTGCTAATAAACTTAGTGATTTCCCTAGAAATGTGACTTGGCTTGTGCTAACTGAGGGTTGGTGTGGAGATGCATCTCAGTTGCTCCCATTTCTCAATAAAATGGCAGAAATTAGCCCAAGTATTGAGTTGAAACTGATTCTTAGAGATGAACACTTGAACGTTATGGACGCTTACTTAACAAATGGAACGAGCCGTTCAATTCCCAAGTTAATCGCACTAGATACAGAGACTCTAGAAGAGTTAGGAACTTGGGGGCCAAGGCCTAAAGTAATTCAAGATCGTTTTGTAGAAATGGTTGCTGATTCAACAATGAGTAATGATGATGTAAAAAGAGAACTTCATCTGTGGTATGCCCGAGATAAAGGTGCCGGTATTCAAGCTGAATTTTTTGAGATATTAGATAACTGGAATTAAAAAAAGGCAGCTTTATTGGCTGCCTTTTTAGTATAAAGGAATAAAAGTGTTTCTATTTGATAAGAGTCATTTTCTTACTCTGAGCAAAAGTCTTTCCATCCTCAGTAACAACATCAATTTTGTATAGGTAAACACCACTTGCTAAGTTTCTAGCATTAAAAGAGACAGTGTGTTGCCCTATTGATCTTTGATTATTTTCCAATAGAGTAGCAATTTTCCGGCCACTTACATCATAAACAGTTAGGGTTACTTTCGCAGAATTTGTTAGATAAAACTGAATATTTGTACTCGGATTGAATGGGTTTGGATAATTTTGAGCCAACGTGAAGGAACTAGGCACTTCACCGCCTAGGTTTTTTGCAGTTCCAATAAAAATTCCCCGCCCATGGGTGCCAATCGCAATAGTTTGGTCACTACTTCTATAATCAATTGCTTCAGCAACAGCGCTCCCTATAATTTCAGGAGATTCTTTTGTCCAATTGGTGCTATTTCCTTCAAGTACGGTTGTAGAGTAAACACCAGTGCTTGTCCCAAGTACATACGCTGTGGCTTCTCGACCTTGAATAATAGCAGCTGACCTAATTGAAGGCCCCAAACTGTCTTCATTGCCAATTAAGTTACCTTCGATAGCACTCCAGGTTTCGCCTCCATCACTGGAATGATAAGTACCAGTAATGTTATAGTTAGACATTACAACGATAAGTTCATTTCCATTTAAGGGGTTTACCGCAATATGATGCACTTGGCTTCCACTTGCAGCTTCTAAGATATTTATTTCTGTAGGAGATGGGGCTTCATTTTCTAAGAAATAAATTTTGGGTACACCTGAGTTACTAGAGGCCGCAAAATATAGCTTATGGCTAGGTGAGTTTTGGGTGTAAGAAAGTGCAGTGATGTTATATCCAGAGCCTGCATCAAACACTAACTTAGTCCAGTCGGAATCCGAACCATCTTTTAATCCACTTTGAATAGAGCCAGCTTTAGTTGTTTTCCAAAGTTCAGCACCATCAGGATAGAATATTATATTCTGATTAGTCGGGTTGACTGCAAAAGGATGAATAAATGCCTGATTAGAAGCGAGTGAGGGGTGAATATATGACCAATCATATTGATTATACTTGTTACCAAATGGATTTAAGGGTTCTCCTGTATTTTGGTAATACCCGATACGAATCATGACACCATTTGTAGTAGAAACATACATATAAGTACTTCCTATAAAAGTAAAAGAACCATCCCCACTTGAAATATCGTTCTCAACTTCTTTATCGTCGTTTAAGCGGAAATAAGGAGATCCATTATCTTGTGCTCCGCCAATAATTCTAGTGTCACCAGCCCCGCGTGCTATAGATACAGTGTAAAATTGAGTCACATTATAGCCATTATTCATATTCTGCCAAGGTATTGAACCACTAGCTAAATCTGTTACGCTGATACCACCATCATGTCCACTCCAAAGGCGTTCAGCATTGTTTGGGTCAAAGACTAAGGCATGGTTATCGGCGTGATGATTCTGGATGTTATATCCACCAACCCACTCTGAATTAGCTGAACTAAATCCCGTTCTTGATCGAAACAAGCTAACTCCTCCAAGAAATACTAAATTTGTGTCGGAAGGGCTTACAGCCAGCGCCATATTAAAATTATTCTGGGTTTGAGCTGTACCTTTATAAGTATCAAACTCAGGCAAATTATTAGATAAATCAAAAGATTCACCGCTATTGAGATTTACTTTATGCAAAGCAAGCTTCTCAACGGTTTTTGTTGAGTCGGTATTACTAGTCTTATTTTGGCCAGTATTAGTAAAAATATAAACTAAATTTTCTGAGGAAGGAGCAAGTTCCACCACACTACGGGAGTGTTGTAATGGGAACGTAGTTGGAGTGATATTCAACCACGAAACTCCGTTATCAGTAGAATAATATACGCCAGGAGTACCAGTGGTTTGCCCTGCATTATCCTGAGAAGCTACTACCACAATATTTCCATTAGAATCTATATCAAAATCTAAGAATCTAAATTCTGCTGGGTTCCCAAAAATGTTCTCGAAATCAATACCATTGCTAGATTTGTATAACCCAAACCCATTAGTAGCCACATACACATCGCTATTAGCGGGGCTTACCATTACTCTCGAAACATAGTCGAATGGGGAATTCCAAGAAGCATCACCAACACCAATTTCGTTAACTGTAATATTTGTCCAATTTTCCCCACTATTCGTAGATTTCCATATCCCAAAGCCATAATAGCGTGCACTGGATAATCTTCCACTTGCATTATTACCTCGTATCTCACCAGCGCTGTAATACCAAGTGTCAGTGTTATTCGGGTCTTGAGAAATAGATGTCACACTTAGATTGTGGTTTGGGTCTGATTTATAAGCCCAAGAAGCTCCGCCATCAATAGATTTCCAAATCCCACCTGAAGCGGCTCCAGCTATTACGGTATTCCCTGAAGGGTCACTAATATCTATGGCAATTGCACGAGTTCTCCCTCCAACTACGTTAGGTCCTGCCTCTTGCCAATTGAAGAGGTTCTCAGATATAATTTTAGAATGTTGGAATAAATCATTTGCAAAACGAAGCTCTTTAGAACGAACAGATTCTGGAATAGTATTTGTCTTGGGGTCGCGAAGCATATTAAAAAAATACTCTTGTCGAGCTTTTTTATTTTCAACTTTTTCGCCTGCTGGACCTTGTTCTTCTTTCTTTTCGTTATGACGTTCTAGAGGACCTAAATCTGAATAGTAATTTGAAATAGTAATTAAAGTTACAATTAGAAATAATGGAAGAAATAGAAGTAGAATTCTCCTTTTATTTGAAAATAAAAAATTCATAATGGGCTAAGTAATACTTATTAATTTCAAAAATGAAATCTGTTTTGCCGTTGCTATTTCTTCTAAATGTGACGCCCTAATATATGTTGACAGGATTATAGTTGTATTCAAAAGAGAAGCAAGGGGTGTAAACTCTATCGGGTTTTCATGGATAAAGTTAGGTGTTTTCATCGCCAAAATTAAATGAGACCTTTGACTGTTATAGGTAGTTATTGATTAGACAATAAGTGTGTTTAACTAATCAATAGTTTTGTATTCATGGAATAAGAATTAACACTTAAAAATTCCATTTACTTGCTATGCTAAAGCATTTCTATCAATCATAACCGGCGGTAATTAATAAGGCAATTTTTTCAGGAAAAGACAGCTTTAAAGGCTGCCTTTTTAGTTTAAAAATAAGATAATTTATTTTATAAGTGTCATTTTCTTACTCTGAGCAAAAGACTTTCCACTCACAGAAACCGCATTAATTTCGTAAAGATAAACACCACTGGCCAAGTTTTCGGCATTAAAAGAAACCGCATGTTGACCAGCCATCCTCTGGCTATTGTTGAGTATAGTTGCTACAAGCCTTCCATTTACATCATAAACAGTTAGAGTTACTTTTGCTGAACTTGGAAGATTAAACTCAATATTTGTAGTTGGGTTAAATGGATTTGGATAGTTCTGAGATAGCGAGAATGAATTAGGTACTTCGGTAACTGTTTCATCTTCATTAGCTACAGCATTATTAGCGGTGCCAATGAAGATACCTCGCCCATGGGTGCCAATTGCAATGGTTTGGTCACTACTTCTATAATCGATTGCTTCGGCTATAGAGCTACCGATAATCTCAGGAGACTCTTTAGTCCAAATTGTGTTGTTTCCTGATAAAGTAGTAGTTGTGTAAACACCTGTACTTGTTCCGAGTACATAGGCAGTGGTTCTATTACCTTGTGCAATGGCTGCAGATCTTATCGAAGGCCCAATATTAACAGAATCACCAATTAAATTTCCTTCAATTGCAGTCCAAGTAACACCACCATTGCTAGAGTAGTAAGTTCCAACGATGTTATAGTTAGACATCACAACAATAAGTTCATTTCCATTTAGTGGGTTTACTGCAATTTGATGCACTTTACTTCCCCCAGTAGTCCCAGGAATGCTAATTTCAGTAGGGGTTTGAGATGTATTCTCTAAGAAATAAATTCTGGGGGCACCCGAGTTGCTAGATGCTGCGAAATATAATTTATGACTAGGAGTACTTTGCGTAAAAGATAGAGCTGAAATGTTATATCCAGCGCCTGCACTAAACGGCAATTTTGTCCAGTCGGAATTTGAACCTTCTTGTAATCCACCCTGAATAAAACCAGCTCTTGTCGTCTTCCAAAGTTCAGCACCATCAGGGTAGAAAATCATATTCTGATTTATTGGGTTCACTGCAAAAGGATGAACAAATGCCTGATTAGAGGCTCCTGCTGGATACATAAACGACCAATCATATTGATCGTATTTATTCCCAAATGGATTTAATGGCTCTCCCGTATCCTCATAGTACCCAACCCGTAACATTCTCCCTTCTTGTGATGATACGTACATATAAAAGTTACCAATGAAGGCAAATGATCCATCACCAGTAGAAATATCGTTTTCAACCTCGTTGGTATCATTTAAACGGAAGTAAGGCGATCCATTATCTTGTGTGCCACCAATAATTCGAGTATCCCCAGCTTCACGTGCAATTGAAACAGTATAAAACTGGGTTACATTATAACCATTATTCTTATTTAACCAGGAAATTGAACCACTAGCCGAGTTTGTTAAGCTAATACCACCGTCATGCCCACTCCAAAGTCGTTCTGGGTTCTGAGGGTCAAAAGCTAAGGTATGATTATCTGGGTGATGGTTATCAACGCCATATCCGCCAATCCGGTCAAAGTTAGTAGAAGTAAAACCGTCTTTAGATCTAAATAAACTAATGCCACCAACAATAACAAGATTAGTATCAATAGGACTGATTGCAAGTGCCATATTGAAATTGCCTTGAGTTTGGACAGTTCCTCTAAAAATATCCAATTCTGGGATATTAGCAGATAGGTCAAAAGATTCACCAGTTTTGGTATTAATCTTAAACAGAGCAAGTTTCTCAACTATTTCTTTTGGATCAACATTGCTGACTTTCCCAAGTCCAGTATTAGTGAATATATATACTATATGCTCGGCTGAAGGTGCAATGTCAATAACGCTACGAGCATGTTTTATTGGGAATTCTGATGGAGTGATATTAGTCCATGAAGCCCCATTATTTGTTGTATAAAACACTCCTGTGTTAGCGGTAGACTCGCCCGCCGTTGATTCAGAGGCAATCAAAACAATATTTCCTTGAGTGTCTATATCAAAATCTAAATATCTAAACTCTCCCGAGCTTCCATATACATTTTGAAAATCTACACCATTCGTTGATTTGTATAAGCCAAAGCCATTGGTAGCTACATATACGTCACTATTTACCGGGTTTACCATTACTTTTGAAATATAATCAAATGGTGAATTCCAAGAAGCATCACCAACGCCGTCTTCGTTTATGGTAACATTAGTCCAACTTTCTCCACTATTTGTGGACTTCCAAATTCCAAAACCATAATACGATGCACTTCCAAGTCTCCCACTAGCTGTATTACCACTTATCTCACCGGCGCTGTAATACCAAACGTTAGTGTTATTCGGATCTTGAGAAATTGATGTCACACTTAGATTGTGATTCGGGTCGGATTTATAATCCCAAGAAGCCCCGCCATTAGTAGACTTCCAAATTCCACCTGAAGCGGCCCCTGCAATTACCGTATTACCTGTAGGATCCCCTACGTCCACAGCGATAGCACGCGTTCTGCCACCAACAACGTTAGGGCCAGCTTCTTGCCAATTGAATAAATTACCAGATTTTGCTTTAGAATGTTGAAATAAGTCATTTGCAAAACGAAGCTCCCTTGCACGAACAGCTTCTGGGATTGAATTGGTTTTGGGGTCGCGAAGCATATTAAAATAGTACTCCTGGCGAGCCTTTTTATTTTCAACTTCTTCGTTAAGAGGTCCTAGTTCTTCAGTCTCAACATCTTGACGTTCTAAAGGCCCTAAGTCTGAATAGTAATTTGAAAAAGTAACTACTACTACAATTAAGAATAAAGAAAAGAATAAGAGAGAGAACTTTCCTTTATTGGAAAAAATAAAATTCATAAATGCTATTTAATATTTAATAAATCCCAACTAGGGGTCGGTTTTTCGGTTACAATTTTTTCTAAATGAGCTAAAAGGCCTATGTGAATAGTACCAATAGTAAGTTTATCTTTAAGAGAAATGGCTCTAAGTAAAACACTTAAAACTTCGCCTTTTGCTAAAACTGGTGTAGCAGTTCCATATTTATTAATGGTCAGTATTTCAATTTTATAAATAGGACTAGAATCTGGTTCTGTGGCTTCTTCATTTAAAACCTTAAATTTCACCTCAACGTGCCCTGGCGATAAGATTTCTATATCCGATTTAAGTTGGATGGGGCCTTGAGTTGTTTTTTTTGATGATTTACACGAGAACAGAAGAAAAGCAGCAAAAATCAATAGTGGTATCTTTTGTATCATATATCGTTTATTAGTTATCAGAAATACTGAAATTCAGTAGGTTCAAAAATAGGTCATTTAAAATAAATTATAAGTTACAATTGAAACAATCTTTTCTTTCCCATATTGCTCAAACTAGCGACTCACCAATTGGTCTCGAAATAAGTCATGCTAAGGGTCCTTTCCTTTATACTACGAAAGAAGTACGCTACGTGGATTTTATTTCTGGAATAGCAGTTAGCAGCTTGGGGCATCGCCATCCAAAAGTAATCGCCGCCATAGAAGAACAACTTGGTAAATATTTGCATGTGATGGTTTATGGCGAGTTTATACAGAAGCCTCAGGTGGAATTTGCAGAACTTTTAATGGCTCAACTTCCCCCACAACTAAATCAAGTGTATCTAGTAAATAGTGGAACTGAAGCTAACGAAGGCGCTTTGAAGCTCGCCAAAAAACACACGGGCAGAAGTAAATTAGTTGCGTTTAAAAATAGCTACCATGGCGATACTCACGGCTCACTTAGTGTAACCGGACGAGATGTATACCGAGATCCATATCTTCCGTTATTACCAGATGTTCATTTTTTAAATTTCAATAGTTTTGTTGATTTAGATAACATTGATAATCAAACAGCTTCAGTAATACTCGAACCAATTCAAGGTGAGGGAGGGATTATTCCCGCTGAAAAAGAATGGTTGAAGGCAGTAAGATCTAAGTGTGATGAAACTGGAGCACTTCTTATTTTTGATGAAATACAATCCGGTTTTGCAAGAACAGGGAAGCTTTTCGCATTCGAGCATTATGATGTAATTCCCGATATTTTATGCTTAGCCAAGGCAATGGCTGGTGGAATGCCGATGGGAGCTTTTGTCTCATCTTCCGAGATTTTTAAGGCTTTCATGTACAATCCTCCATTAAATCATGTAACCACTTTTGGCGGACATCCAGTTTGTTGTGCTGCTGCTCATGCAAATTTGAAAGAATTATTAGATGGAAATTATATAAATCGGGCCGTTGAGATAGAGCGAAAAATAAAGAAGCGGTTAGTTGGAAAAGGCATTGTTGAAGTAAGAGGGAAAGGAGCAATGCTGGGTCTAGAGTTGGAAAGTTGGGAGCTCACAAAAGCAGTTGTTGAAAGCTGTTTCGAAAAGGGAGTCCTTCTAGGTTGGACTCTTCATTCAAATACTTTAGTTCGACTAGCTCCACCTTTAATCATAGAGAATGATCTTCTAGATGAGGTTTTAGAAACAATTATGGAAAGTATACATACAAATGTTTCTGGAATACAAGATTAATAGAGTTTGTTATTTCAGCTAAATCAAAAATTAAACAAGAGAATGATGAAAACTGTAAATCCGACCACGGGAGAGTTAATCAAAGAATACGCTGAAATGTCTCCTGATGAAGTTAATGGTATTATTGATAGAGCCAACATCGCCCAACTACAATGGGCTCAAAAAAGCTTTGAACAACGAGCAGCATGCTTGCAAAGGGTTGCTAGTTTACTTAAGGAAAGAAAAGAAAGTCTTGGTCAGCTAATGTCTCAAGAAATGGGAAAACCTATTGCTCAGTCTATTTCGGAAGTTGAAAAGTGTGCCTGGGTTTGCGAATATTATGCTGAGAATGCAGCTTCTTTTTTAGCTGATAGAATGGTAGAAACCGATGCTTCAAAAAGTTATGTAGCTTTTAAGCCACTTGGAATAATCCTTTCTATTATGCCTTGGAATTTTCCATTTTGGCAATTATTTCGCTTTGCTGTGCCAGCGTTAATGGCTGGGAATGGGATTGTTCTAAAACATTCAGAAAACACTTCTGGTTGTGCCTTGGAAATTGAGACGTTAATTCACGACTCTGGCTGCTCCCGTGATCTATTTAGAACTATTTTGGTCTCAAACGAGCATATGAAACCCATTATTCAACATTCCGGAATTGCAGCAGTTACGTTAACTGGAAGCACAAAAGCAGGTAAAATAGTTGCATCGCAAGCAGGCGAAGCTCTTAAAAAAACGGTATTAGAACTTGGAGGTAATGATCCATACATCATATTAAAAGATGCGAACATTAAGCAGGCCGCAATTACCTGTGTTACATCTAGGCTTATAAACAGCGGTCAGAGCTGTGTAGCTGCCAAACGATTTATTGTAGTTGAAGAAGTTTATGAGGCTTTTGTATATGAATTTACAGCGCTCATGAAAGAAAAGGTTATGGGAGATCCGTTTGAAGAATTAACAGATATTGGCCCATTGGCAAGAGTTGATTTAAGAGATAGTATCCACAAGCAAGTGCAAGAAAGTGTGAAAAAAGGAGCGAAAATTACTTTAGGAGGAACAATACCAGATCGAAAAGGTGCTTTTTATCCAGTAACAATATTGGAGAATGTACAGAAGGGTATGCCAGCATATCATGAAGAATTGTTTGGTCCCGTTGCCTCAATTATAAAAGTAAAAAATGAAGAAGAAGCAATCGAGGTTGCCAATGATAGTATATACGGTTTGGGTGCTGCAATTTTTTCAGAAAATGTAGAACATGTCGAGAGTATTGTTGCTGAAAGACTCCATGCGGGATGCTGTTTTGTGAACGAATTGGTTAAATCAGATCCACGCCTACCATTTGGCGGTATTAAACACTCAGGTTATGGCCGAGAGTTAGGACTATTTGGGATTCATGAGTTTGTTAATACTAAAACGATATACATATCCTAATGTTTTGAATCTAATAGAGTGGTATTATAGTGAGTTCTTAAAGATGAACGAGAAGTAAATTTATTTTCAATGGTTTTAGAGTTTTGATGAAACAGGTTTTTATTGGATTATTTTTAGCGTTTCTCCCGTATTCCTTATTAGGACAGTTTTATCCTACAAAAACTTACTCAACAGTTGAAGGGCTACCTTCTAATGCTGTTTTTGATATTGCACAAACTCCAGATAGGGTGATGTGGTTTTTAACCTCGGAGGGAATTGCAACTTATAATTCGTACAAATGGAATGTGTTTCCAGATTCATTAGGGTTGCCAATATCTGAATATTCCTTTATCAGAACGTCAAAAGATGGTACTGTTTGGGCAGCTGGGCATAACGAAAAATATTTTGTCATTAAATACTATCAGCAAGGAGTCTGGAGAGATATCCCCTTGCCAAAAAATTGGAGTGAAAGTATAAGAGCGTTCACTTTTAACGTATCTGATAATAATGGAGAAACATATGTTTGGCTTGGAAATAAAAACCAAATACTCCGCTATAGCGAAACGAATAAAGAGTGGTCGAATTGGACTTTAAAAAGAAACAATCTATCTATCTCAATAAATAGTATTGTTGAAGGGAGTAATCAAACCTTTATCTGTACAACTAATGGAATTTTTGAAGTCCAAAAAAATTCAGGAAATAACGAAATAGTTTATAGCGAGCTCAATAAGAAGTTTTCTGAAGAGAAGAATATCTTGATTGTTAAAGAAAAAGATGGAGTTTTATATGTTCTTGGACATGATTGGCTCGGTGAGATTGATAACAATACGTTTAAACTACTTTCTAACTCAATAAATATTTCTCAAGTATCGATTCCGAATAAATACAATCTAGAAGTAGATCAACTTGGTCGTGTTTTTTATAGTAGTGCATCTCTTGCAAGGATGTTTAATAGGAATAAAGGCATTGGCGAGCCTTTACTTATTGGAGGGAGGCTCAAAAATGTATTAAGTAATAGAATTTTTGTTGATCAAGAGAATATTATTTGGGTTTCTGATCATAGGGGGCTGTTTAAGTTCAATATGCTGCGCTTCAAAAATTACAACAATGAAGCGGGTCTTATTGCAGATGAAGTAAGTGCTATTGCCCAGCTTAGTGATGGTTCAATTTTGATGGCAAATCCTGAGGCACTTAATATTGTAAAGAACTCAGGCGTTGAAAATATGCAGTTTAAAGTAGGCACAAAGACTGGTGTTGCGAGGATACTTGATATCCAAGAAACGGATAATGGAAGTATATATATAGCTACCTCAAACAGAGATTTTCTTGTTTATAAAGAAAATAAAGTTTCAAAAGTAAAAATCAATAATGAACCATTAACCATTATTGCGTTAACTCTCAGTCAAGATAAGCTCTATGCAGCTAGTTCAAGAGTATTGTATGCTCTTGATAAAAACGAGAACCTAGAAAAAATAAAAGCTTATATAAATATAAGGAATATCAAATCATTACCAGATGATAGGCTTGTGCTATTAACATCTAATGGGCTTTATATACGAGATGGCGAAAATGAGTCAAGATATAGCTCAGAAAGTAGACTTTTAAACAACACTTATGATATTACTAAGTGGAATGGAGACTTAATTGTCGCGACAGCAGCTGGAGTAGGTGTTCTGAAAAATGGAGAAATAGAAGAGCTTGAACTAAAAGGAATGGAGAACAAAGCGGCGTATGCTTTATTGGTAGATAGGAAGAATAATCTGTGGATTGGAACAAATGATGGGGTAATAAGCAGTGACGGAGAGAATTATATTCACTTTAATACAAGAAATGGCCTTGCTGGCAATGATATAAGTAGAAATGCGCTTATTGAGGATAATGAAGGAAGAGTTTGGATTGGTACTGATCAAGGCGCCTCAGTTTTTGATGAAAGTGAGAATGTAACGGGATCCTATATACCTAAAATTAACTTTGTAAGCATTAATACAATTAAAGGTACCAATATTGACCCAACTGTTGTAACCAACCTCAGTTCCGACGATAATAGCCTAGAGTTTTCTTATGCTGCAATATCATTTATCAATGAAGATTCTTTCGAGTATAGATATAAGCTTGAAGGCTTTGATAAAGACTGGGAAGAAACGGGCAGTTTTGAGAACAATACAATAAGGTATACCAATTTACCTAACGGAAAGTATACATTTAGTGTGAAAGCAAGAGTAGAATCTGGGCCTTGGAGTGAAGCAATTTCCGTAACTATCTTTATCGAAAAACCCTTCTATTTTCAGATATGGTTCATCGCTTTGTCCATTATCATTATTGTATTTTGCTTATATACTTTTTATAGAATTCGTTTTTTCCTTCTCGTTAAACAAAAGCAAAAGCTAAAGCTTTTAGTAAAGGAAAGAACTAATGAAATTGATCAGCAAAATAGAAAACTCAATATTTATAACCAGAGTCTGAAAGAACAAAAGGAAGCTTTAGAAGTAGCTCTAAACGCGTTATCAAAAACCCAGACCAAGTTAATTCAATCAGAAAAAATGGCTGCCTTGGGTGTATTAACGGCTGGAGTGGCACACGAAATAAATAACCCGATGAACTATATAAAATCGGGGGCAGAAATTTTAAAAATGATTTCGAAAATAGAAAATAATGAAGTACTTATACAAGATAAAGAAACCTACGAGCAGGTAATGGATGGCATCAATATCGGTGTAGAGCGAATTGTAAGTATTACCAAAAGTTTGGGTTCTTTTAGCAGAAAAGATGATCGGCTAGATTCAAAAGTAAACATAAACAAAGTGCTAAAGGACACTGTTACTATTTTACACCATGAGTATAAAGAACGTATTAATGTGTTATTCGAGTTTGATAGCAAACATTTATATGTTAGCGGAAATGAAAGTAAATTGTACCAAGTGTTTACAAATCTATTGATAAATGCCATACATTCAATAGAAAATGAAGGGACAATCAAAATAGAAACGAAATCCACTATTGACAAAGCTCTGATAATTATTGAAGATACTGGTTGTGGGATTCCAGAAGAGATATTGGGCAAAATTTATGACCCTTTTTTCACAACCAAAGAAGCAGGAAAGGGTACCGGATTAGGCCTTTCTATCGTCTATAATATAATTGAAGAGCATCGTGGAAATATTTCTTTTCAGTCTTCTGAAAAGAAAGGAACAATTGTTACCGTAGAACTTGAACTTAACTTAGAAGCAGAATAA
>TARA_R110002096_G_scaffold27129_1_pt1 | contig 18630 bp, 14 predicted proteins | sample TARA_R110002096 | Tara Oceans TARA_R110002096 (sample SAMEA4397295) | marine metagenome | biome: Polar Biome; feature: [DCM] deep chlorophyll maximum layer (ENVO:01000326); material: water (ENVO:00002006), including particulate matter (ENVO:01000060) such as... | depth 35 m
ACTTGCGACAAAATCTGCATTTCTATAGGATTGGCGCCAAAAACTGGCACAATTAGGGCAAACAGACAGGCGACGGCGGTAATTATTTTAAACTGTTTGGAAGTGGTGTCCAATTCCCCGGATTGGTAATCGGCCAATAGGATAGGAGCAATTAAAAGACAGGGAAATATAGAGGACAGACCAGCACTTAAAGTTCCAAAGAAGAAAAGGGTCAAGGCGAATTTTCCAGCGACCGGTTCCAAGGTATTTACCATATCCAAAACTTTGGTTACCGGTTGACCTTGATGAAACAGGGCACCGCTGGCTACTGCCATAACCGACGCACTAATAACAAATACCAGACAGGCGGCTATTATGGAATCCTTTTTTTGTTGCTTTAGGTTGTTGATGTTCCAGCCTTTGCCCTTAACGAATAAAGGTCGGGATAAAAAGGTTGCAGCAGCCATGGTAGTACCTACAAAGGCGGCCACCATCATTTTACCTCCTTCCACTTTGGGGATTGAGGGGATTAATCCTTTAGCGACTTCAATAGGTAGTGGGTAGACCATGAAAAGGGATATAAAAAAGGAAAGTCCCATAATGGTAACGAAAATCACCAATATCTTTTCAAAGAAGGCATATTTTCCTACTAGGAGGAATCCATACATAACTATAATAACCACTATGGCAATTATCAAAACAGATTCATACTGGTGGCCCTGTAAATTGGGAAAATAGATAAGGAATATCTCGAAGATAATGTTGGCAGAGATCCCTAATATGCCCATGAGGGAATTCCATTGACCAAACGAAATGCCAATGATTATCATTATGGCAATTAGTTTGCCCCATTTCAGATGCTTTTTAAAGGCAAATAGGGCGGTTTCTCCGGTAACCAGGGCGTAGTTGCCATAGGAGAACATTAAGATACCAGAGAATACGCAGCTCAGCAATAAAACCCATAGCAATTGCATACCATAGGTGCTTCCCGCAACGATCATGGAGGTTACACTCCCTGTTCCTATGGTGTAGCCAATGGCAAAGATACCAGGTCCAAAGGCCAGTATTAGGGCCAATATTTTTTTTAGAAATGAATTCTTTTTGGTCGGGTTTTCCATCTATTTAGTTTCTTAGCTTTATAATAGACCCCAGTGTTGCGCGAACGGTGTTTTCAAGTCCATCGAAATCCCCATTGGTCAATATGTCTTTACTGATAAGTTGAGAACCCAGTCCTACACAGGTTACGCCGGCATCGAACCATGCTTTTAAGTTGGAAACTTCGGTTGTGACACCTCCAGTGGGCATAATACTTGTCCAAGGTTGTGGGCCTTTTATGGCCTTTACAAAGGAAGGGCCATAGGTAGATCCGGGAAATAATTTTACAATTTCGCAACCCAGTTCCTCGGCATTGTTAATTTCGGTGAGGGAACCACATCCGGGAGACCAAAGAACTTTTCTCCTATTACAGGCAATGGCAATATCTTCCCTTAGGGAGGGCGTTATTATGAAATTGGCACCCATTTGCATATATAAAGATGCTGCGGCTGCGTCGGTAATGGAACCTACCCCGAGAATCATGCCCGGAAGTTCTTTGACAGCGAATTTGTTGAGTGCAGAAAATACTTCGAAGGCGAAATCGCCCCTTGCGGTAAATTCCATCAATCTGGCACCACCGTTGTAGCAGGCCTTTAAAACCTTCTTGCCCAATGCAATGTCCGAATGGTAGAATAAAGGTACCATACCGGTTTCCTTCATTATAGCTGCTACTTCTATTCTTGTATATTGTGCCATATAATTTTATTGATGTTGGGTAAGTAATCCAAGTTTTGTAATAAACTGTATTCTTTGGCGTAGAAAACCGAGTGTTTACAGTGTTGGTCGTGCAGACTTTGGCTACGTATGCAATTTGTAAATATTAATAAATCCGGGAATAGCTTATTAGTGCATGAATTCCCGGATTTTAATTACTTATTACCTTTTTGTTTGTTTTTTTAAATTCCTAAACCTTGTCCACCACCTATTTGGATAGTTTCGGCCGTAAGGAAAGCTGCATCCTTCCCAGCTAAAAATGAAATTACAGAGGCTACTTCCTCAGGTTGACCTAATCTTCCTAACAAAATATTGTTTTTCCAAGAAGCGAATACTTCTGGTTTGGTAGATTTGATTTCTGTATGGAACGGGGTGTCAATGGTACCTGGAGATACTGCATTTACTCTAATCCCATATTCGGCAAGGTCTTTGGCCAGGGCCCTAGTAATGGCATGAACACCCGCTTTGGATGTTCCATAAATTCCTGCTCCAGGTCCTCCGGCATTCCAACCTGCAATGGAGGTATAGTTAATTATAGTAGGAAGATCTCCTTTTTTTAGATAAGGTATGGCCGCTCTAGAAGCGAAAAACACTGAATCCAGGTTTAATGCCATTACAAAACGGTAAAATTCTGTTGTCATTTCTTCAAATCTGGATCTTCCCCCAAGTCCACCTGCATTGTTTACAAGAACATCAATTTTTCCATATTTTTTACCGATCTTATTAATGTTTGCGGTTACTTCGTCTTCCTTGGTAACATCAAATCCGTAATATTCGGCAGTGATGCCTTCAGCTGTAAGCTCTTTAATTCTTTTAGCTCCTCCTTCATCATCTATACCGTTCAATACTACAGTAAATCCGTCTTTACCCAATCTTTTAGCTACTTCGAAACCTATGCCTCCGGTAGCTCCTGTTATAACTGCTACTTTTCCCTTTGAATTACTCATATTTCAATTTTTATATTATTAAATTTTAAATTATTCTACTGACTTTATATTCTTTGCGAAATAATAGATAGATCCTACTCCAAGTGGAACAAAGATGGCTATGGCCACAAAAATGGGGGTATAGGAAACTTTCGCAATTACGGGTACTAAAAAGTTCATGATGATCACTGAAAACACCCCTACCATACCACCTAGACCAGCTAAGGATCCTACAGATTTACCACTAAAAAAGTCGCTCGGAAGGGTTTGGATATTGCCAATGGCAAACTGAAATCCGAACAACACTATAAATACGATCGCAACGAATTTCTCTGGAGTGTCCGCAAATAATATTGTTGATATAAGACCTAGGACCATGATAAGACCTCCTATGAAAATGGTGGTTTTTCTACCTTTGTTTATTGAGTTTGTTTTCGCAATAATAACTCCGGAAACGTAGCCACCTGCAATACTCCCAATGGCTGCACCTACATAAGGAACCCACGCAAACATTCCCACTTCTTTTACGTTAAAGCCGTACACGTCAAATAAGTATATTGGCATCCAACCTACAAATAGCCACCAGATAGGTTCTAAGAAGAATCTACTTGCAACAATGGCCCAAGATTCTTTATAGGAAAGTATTTCCTTAAGGCTTAATCCTTTTTGATCGTCAGTGGCATTTTGATCGGCTATACTTTGCCCTTCGGAAATAAATTTTCGCTCTTCCTCTGTTATCCAAGGATGCTTTTTTGGTCCTGCTTTATTAATTAAAAGCCAAGGAATAATCCATAAAAGACCTATGGCCCCAACTATTATAAACGTCACCTCCCAACCATAGGCTACAAAAAGAAGTGCTATTAGAGGTGGTGCTATAACCGACCCAATGGAGGCTCCGGCATTAAATAAGCCTTGGGCTATGGCCCGTTCTTTTATTGGAAACCACTCGGCATTACTTTTTACTGCACCTGGCCAGTTTCCCGCCTCAGATAATCCTAAGGTAGTTCGGAAAAATGCCAAGGATAAAAAACCTCTTACGGTGGAATGCAATAAGGTGGACAAGCTCCAAATACCTATACTTATAACGTATCCAATCCTAGTACCAACTTTATCGAAGAGCTTGCCCGAGAATAATTGTCCCAGGGCATAGGCAACCATAAAAATGTTTAGGATATAACTATAGTGATCTTTTGTGAGGCCCAAAGAATGGGATATGGAACCTTCAACATTTTCATTGCCCCACATAATGGACAAAGCACTTCTGTCTATATAATTAATAACAGTTGCCAAAAATATAAGACCGATAATGAACCAACGTAATCCTTTAATTTTCATAGTATTTTGCTTTGGTTTGATATTATTGTTGCTATGTCATTTATAGGCTATAGCAGGTATGCGGATAAATTATCCGTGCTCTTTTAATACTTGAATTAGGCTTGAAAATATTGGAAGTATTTAAATCGTAATTTAAATACTACGCAAATTACGGTGTAATTTCAAGTATTATTTCCCTTCAGATTATTTTTTAAAAGCGATAAAAGTGTGCGATTTTATCCCTTGGTGATTTTTGTTAATCTTTAATATTGTAACAATATTGATATAGCATTTTAAAATGTACTTTCATTTTTTCCTTGGCCAATTGGGGATCCTGATTCTTGATGGCTTCATAAATGTCCCTATGCTCTTGAATTCCAATAAAAGCGATATTCTTGTCACAAACGTGATATTTGGCAAAGTTGGTAATGATCTCTGGCGTAATTGTTAGCATAAATGTATTTATGGTACTATTCCCGCTTGCTTTTGCTATTGCCAAGTGAAACAAAAGATCTTCCTGTACTGCATCTTCACCATTCATTACCTTCTTTGAATAAGCCTCCAAAGCCTCCTCTATTTCTTTCAATTCCTCTTTGGTTCTTCGCAGCGCAGCCAACCTTACGGTTTTCAATTCCAATAGAATTCTAGTCTCTACCAAGGATTTAAAATCGGGTTTTTCAAGCCTTAGAATATCCGTGATCATACCATTTAATGCCACAGAACCTATATCGGCTACAAAGGTACCGCTCTGCGGCTTTGACTTTAATAGTCCATAGAATTCCAAAGTCTGAATTGCTTCCCTTACATTGCTTCTACTAACTTCAAAACTTTCTGAAAGCTTCCTTTCCGAGGGTAATTTATCCCCTGGCTCCAGGTTCTTGTAATTTATGTAATCCCTAATCTTGGATATAATTTCTTTCTGAAGTGCGTCGTTTTCGTTTTTCGGGAGAATTTCTGTTTTCATGCTAATCTTATTAATACTATAATTGGTTAACCAGATTGGTTTGTCAAATTTAGGCATAAAACGCAATCGAGAAAAATATTACTCACTTATAATTCCTGCCTTTTTTGCATTTAAGTTACTTTTAAAAAAAGTTCACTGGCCTGACATCAAGCCAGTAAACTTTAAAACAAAACTAACTAAACTACTAGTCCTTTAAGAGTGCGGTCCCATGTGTTCATATCCATTTATATATTCCATGCTTATAGTTTTACCTCCTGCTCAGAGGACCGCAACCCTGCAAATTCTTTTTTGTCCCTAGTCTATAAATAATCAACGACCTTGTGATAATTTTATCAAGGTTTAGTAACCATCATTTTGGGTAATAACTCCGTCGCTCGCAAGAATTTCTGAGTTTGGTATTGGAAACACATAGTAATCACTGCTAATCGTTGCTCCCATTTCAGCATCTACTGTTCCTGTTCTAACCAAATCAAACCATCTATGTCCTTCAAGGGCCAACTCCACTCTTCTTTCGTCTGCAATTGCCTGTCTTACATCTGCTTGCGAGCTTACCGTTCCTGTTAAACTGTTTAAACCTGCCCTGGTTCTTATAGGATCCAATAGTGGAAGTACTGTGGTTGCAGCGGAGCCAGTTTCATTCAGAGCTTCTGCGTGCATTAGAATAACATCGGATAACCTGAGTTCGATATAGTCCTGATCAAGAGCTCCTGTATATTTCTTACTACCATTCTGATTATCAGTGTCAATAGTTAGCGCCTTTCTTAAATCCGTCCCTCCTCCAGCGGCACTACTGGCGTCAAAAGCGGCAGTTAGGCGGGGGTCCAAAGGTGTAAGGGATTTTGTATCGGCCCCGCTAAACCATCCTACAAAGGTGGTGGCCGATCCATAGGCGTTTGGAACTGAAGTTGATAATTGGGTTGCAAAAATAATTTCTGAATTACCGTCTACTACAACGTTGGCAAAGTCGCTTTCCAAACTAATCCCTGCAGCAGCAGCGCCGCTTACTACAGTTCCAAGCGTTGTTGCAGCTTCGGAAAAATTACCTCTGTATAGATATACTTTTCCCAGAAATGCCTGAGCCGCGATTCTAGATGCGCGTCCACTGGCCAATCCAGAATTATCCAAACCTGCTATTGCGGCCTGAAAGTCTGGAATGATTATGTTATTGTAAACGTCTGCAGCCGGTTGTCTTGTTAAAATGGACAAATCGGATGGGCTGGGTGAAGGAGATAAATTTACGGTGACATCACCAAAAACCATCACCAATTTAAAGTAGGACAAAGCTCTTAAGAATTTGGCCTCAGCTATCTCAGTGGGCTTCGTTGAATTTTCAATGACGTTATTCGCACTTAAGATTGCCTTGTACAAATTGCTATAGAATGGCCGAAAGAATTGCTCTACCAAATCCAAGCCTGCTAAATCTGCATTGTAGGTGTCAAATGAGGTATATGGGCTTTCTAACATCAACATATTGTCGGCCCTAAAGTCGCCCATCACACCCATTGGTGTTGAACTACCGGTCTGATAGTAATACGCTGCATTCAGAACGGGTCCAAATTCCTCCAAACCACTGGATTCAAGTAATAGAGGTGGCGTTTGATCCAAATCGTTATCACATGCTGTTAACAACAACAAGGAAACTAAAACTGTATAAATAGATTTCATTTTTTTCATGTTTTCTTTATTAAAAATTAACATTTAGACCCAAAGTGAAACTTCTTACAATAGGGCTTGCACCTTCTTGGTATCCGTATGTGGTGGGACCTGCATAACCTGTATTTTCTATCTCTACACCTTCAGGGTTGAATGAGGTATAATCATCTGCCATTATATACAACAAATTGGTAGCTGCAAGATATATTCTCATAGAACTTAGGCCAATTTTGTCCGTTAAATCCGAATTAAGGGTGTATCCTAAGGTTAGGTTTCTTAAGGCCGTAAATGAGGCATCTTGTATCCCTGAACCATGTGCATTTCTGGTCTCTTGATAAAACTTGCCGCTAGCATCGGCAATACCGTCACTATTGGCATCAAAACTGGACTTTAATCTACCGCCAAATTGTGATTTCCAGTAAATAGGGTCTATATTGTAGAGTTCTGCTCCTTGAGATCCTTGGAATTGGAACGATAAATCAAAATTCTTAATATTCATTGAACTTGAAAGTCCCCAGTAGAAATCGGGAGTGGCGGATCCTAACTTTACATAATCCCCTTCATAGGTAATTTCGCCGTCACCGTTTTGGTCTACAACATAGTATTCTCCACTTCCAAATCCAACACCTCTGGAAGGATCTGACATATATATTGTCTCAACCTCACCAGTTACTTCATAACCCCACATTTCACCGATTTCACCTCCTACATAGTTTCTAAACTCAGGACCTCTACCGCTGGGTCCACCGTAAATTTGCCTGGGCAGTTCGGTCAAATCACCAAGATTGGTAATTTCTGAATTGGCAGTTGATAAATTGGCGTTGACATTCCAAGAGAAGTTGGGATTGGTAATTATTTTTGTACTAAGTTCAAATTCCAAACCGGAACTGGTAACATCCCCGCGATTAAGTTTTATAGCTGGTGTCCCAAGAACCTCGGAAACACTTTGATTTATCAACATATCTTCAACATCAGACGTATAATAATCTACACTTAATCTAATACGGTTACTAGCAAAACCTAAATCAACACCATAGTTGGTCTCTTTATTGGTCTGCCAAGTTAAATCTGGGTTGGCTATATCCTCTGGAATAAGAAATCCTGTCCCGAAAGCTGTAGGAGAGGTGCCCAAAATACTCAATGAGTTGTATGAGCCTAAAAAAGAAGCAGTTCCCAAAGACCCTGTACTAAACCTAAGTTTAAATAGGCTAAACGCATCGGCATTTCCGAAAAAAGATTCATTGTGAATATTCCAACCTAAGGATAGTGCTGGGAATACTGCGTATTTTTCATTGGCTCCAAATCGTGAATCGCCATCCCTTCTAATTGATGCCGATAGTAGATAACGATCATCAAAGGCATAGGCAATTCTCCCAAAAAAACCATTTCTGGACTGAGTCTCATCGATCTCGTTGGTAATCACATCTGCAGGATCGAAAAAATCATAATTCAATGGTAGACCATATGGTACGTTCGATCCATTATTTACAATTCCCTTATAATAGGTGTTTACAAATTCCATACCTGCCACCGCAGAGATGTCATGCTTCTCAGCAATTACTTTTGCATAACTCAAGGTAGTTGTGCTTAGGACGGTAGATTTTTTAATATTGGATATGTCCAATTCTGTTTGATTGGAACGTTGTTGCCCATCCGATAATATTCCATGATATACATAGGTCTGGGTATCTTCAAGATCTGCTCCGAAAACGGTTTTTAAATTTAAACCCTCTATGATTTCATATTGTAAATAAGAACTCACGTTCCCAAAATACGTTTTTTTCCATCTTCTCGAATTGTCAAATTTAGCCGCTACACCGGCATCTCCTGTTCCTCCAATTCCATTTTGATTTCTACCGTATTGCCAATCGTGAACTACATCGCCAGGTTGTAAATCATAGATGCTAGTAGGATCCAAACCTATACCTCTGTAATCTTGGTCAAATGACCTACCAATGTTATTTCCTGTAAATCCAGAATCGAATAAGGCCTGTCTATCTCGATCCAATTGTTGAACGAAATCTATTGAAGCTTGAGTATGGTATATAGGGCTAATACTATATGACCTCAAAAGATCCCTCATTTCCCAAGGTACAATATCTTGGTGGCCATAATAACCATTCATACTCAATCCGGCCTTTAATTTGGAGCCCAAGTTGGCATCTAGGTTCATACGTCCGTTGTACCTTTCATAACCTTGCCCTTTTACTATACCATCCGTTTTCAAGTAACCAAGTGAAGCAAAGGCCTTTAAGTTTTCAGAACCACCGCTAACACTAAAATCGTGATTGGTTGTACTACCATTTTTGAAAAGCCAATCTTCTATACTTACTACGTCGGGAGCATTAGCATATGCATTTAGTCTGTAAGCCAATAGGCCTGGGTCGGTTTCGGAAAGATCATAAGCACTAGTTTGCAATTCTTCGGCCCATTCTCCTGCTGTCTTAAGCATTTCGATGTCCTTTATATACTTGCTTGAGGTACTTGCATAAGAATTATAATTAAAACTAACTTTTCCTGCTTTTCCTTTTTTGGTGGTTACCAAAATAACACCATTGGCACCTAGAGAACCATAAATAGCAGCTGAAGCGGCATCTTTTAGCACCTCTAGACTTTCAATATCGTTGGGGTTAACTGTGGCCAAATTACCTGAAATTGGGTAGCCATCCACAACAATTAACGGCCCAGAGTCGCCCGAAACAGATGAAGCTGCCCTGATTTGAATCTTAGGATCCGCACCAGGTTCTCCACTTTGATTTTGAATTCGTACCCCGGACAACTTACCTGCAAGGGCATCATCTACACGAGCCACTTGAACAGCAGCTACTTCATCTCCTCCTACTTTTGCGACCGCTCCGGTAAGATGTGATTTTTTTATAGTACCATATCCAACTACCACTACCTCATCAAGTTGACTTGCATCTTCCTGTAGGGTGATATTCAATTGTTCTTGATTTGTAATGGGGACTGATTGGCTAACAAATCCCAAGGAGGAGAACTGTAGTACGTCGCCGTTTTTTACCGTAATTTGGTAATTTCCATCAAAGTCGGTAGCCGTACCGGTAGTAGTATTGGCTATAATTACATTCACTCCAGGCACTGGTACCTGAGCAGCATCTGTTACCGTTCCGGTCAGAATACGGCCATCTTGGGCGAACAGTGCAATATTGAATAACAATACTACTGTTAGAATTAAATTGATTTTGAATTTCATTAGTGATTTAATTAAGTTAGTAACAAGTGATTAATAATGGCTTTTTGCCATTGGTTTCTATAATGTGATATTGTTCACATTTAATCCTTCATATTACTAAAACATGTGGCTGCACTAATATTGACTGAAATTGCTTATTTTTGCAGTAAATATGTATATAGTAATATTTGCATGTTTGGTATTACTTCCCTTCAGAATGAAGTAATCTTTTACAAAAGGATGGGTGTGCGCCCGTCCTTTTTTTGTCAATTTCTAGGGTTTATTTTTAATCTTTTTTCTTTTAACATGGTTATTGCTGTTTTGAGTTATTTTGGTGAACCAAAGTGGTTAACCAGTTTGGTTTACCAAATATATGTTATTAATTTGTTAATTAAAAATTTAATTACAAATTTTGTTTGTTAAATTTTTATTTCTGCTAATTTGAGGTTGTAAAAATTAGCAAATTCGTATTTATTTGTATTTTATGAAAAGGCAAGTCCACCGTTAATATCAATGTTTGCCCCTGTAATAAAGGAAGTTTCGGAAGATGCCAAGCAGGCTACCGTATTTGCAATTTCCTCTGCAGATCCTTCCCTACGAAGTGGGGTCATTCCCGCTACTTTCTCCCTTACCTCATCCGTGGTGAAGGTATCGTGAAAGGTAGTGGCGATCATACCGGGACAAAGGGCATTTACTCGAATATTTTTTGGGCCTACCTCTTTGGCCAGACCTCGAGTAAAAGTCATTATGGCTCCTTTGGAGGTTGCGTAAGCTATAGATCCTCCGCCCCCGCCATCCCTACCGGCCTGGGAGGCTATATTTACTATGGAGGCTCCAGATTTCATATGGGGCAGGACAGCCTGGGTTACCAAGAAGGTAGAATTGAGATTTAATTTTATCACCCTGTCAAAAAAGGCTTCATCCATTTCAGCTATGGTCTTTCTGGCAACCAGGCCACCGGCGTTGTTTACCAAAATGTCTATAGCATCTCCATAACTGCTAACCGCTTCCTTTACGAGTCTATCTACTTCAGATTTTTTGGTCACATCGGCCTTAACGATTATGGCTTCCCCGCCGTCCGATTTAATTGCATTTAGAGTTTCTTTGGCGTTTGCTTCATTGCTAAAGTAATTAACTACGACCTTGGCGCCTTCCTTGGCCAATTTAATGGAAATGGCTTTTCCAATATCTCTGGTTCCACCAGTAACAATGGCTATTTTTCCTTTTAAATTCATATATATTGTTTATGATATTAAGTCTTCCCCAAAGGGGATTTATTTCTATTATGATTGTTTATCTCCAAAATAAGATACTCCACCACCACTTAAGAAATCTTCCCGTACTGGACTAAATGTGTCAATTAGTATCCCTTCTTCCAAACAAACTGCACTATGCAATAGATTGGGTTCAATATAAACTCCATCTCCTGCTTCTACAATTTTCTTTTCTCCGTTAATTTCAAATTCAAATTTACCTGAAGCGCAATAGGTAGCTTGCGTGTGAAAATGTTGATGTGGGGAACCTAATGCTCCTTTCTCAAATTTCACTTTGACCATCATGATCTGGTTATCGTATCCCAAAAACTGTCTTGAAACTCCGCCTCCAAGTTTTTCCCATTTCATGTCTTTTGTGGTGATGTACTTTTCACTAAATCGTTTCATTTTTTTTTGATTTTAATTAGTCTTTACTCTTTTTTAATAACGATCAACTCTTTTATATGAATCAAATCGATTTACTTTGGGGGTGTGCCCTGACCAACGGTTGCTTCCCTAAACCATACTTCCGTATAACATCCGTTTTCGTATTGTTTGGCGATATCACCTCCATAGGTTTCCGCACCTGAAAACCAAACTATGTTGGTTTCTGGACTTTTTCCATTGGTCTGGTTATATGCGCCCTGTTTAAAATAATTCAATTCTCCACTATAGGCAGTGGCACGTTCAACGGCGTCTTGCCCTATGGGGGCGAATAAATACTTCATCTGTTCTGGGAAGTCCGACTTTTTTACATATTCTGAGGAAATCAGATTTTTGGTAAATGTTTTGGTTTCGTGATTCTCACTTTTGAAGGTTAGATACATGATTCCTTTATAAACATTTACTTCATAACTAAATTCTTCACCTAATTCAATGCCATTTTTAGGTTCAGCAGGAAAGTCGTTTTTACCTTTCCCAATGACGGACATATCGTTCCCCCATACGGCATAGGAATGTTCCCACCGGCCTGAATTATCATCACCTACTGGATTGATTTCATAATTCCAAAAAACGGAACCCTTGTTGTGACCAGGAAACTTCTTGTAGAATATTTTTAGTGGTTCATTTTCATGTCCCTCACCACTGTGAATTTGCCCGACAACAGTGGAATAAGAGGCAGCAACTCTGGCATCGCCAGAAATGGAGACCTGCATTACCTTGCAGGTGCCTGTTAGTTTGCCACCTTCTTCAGGGAGCCATTCTCTTTTTTCGTGTAGCTCGGTTCTTGTGTTACTGGAGTTTTTTGACGTGACACCAGAATTGGGAGTTTTGTAGACTACCCAACGCCTTGTACCGTCTATTACAGTGTAGAAATAATCTTTGTGTTCGAACTGCGTGATATCTTCCACCTCCTTACCGTCACCCAGCAATATTTTAAATTTATCCATAAATGGAATCACCTCATTGGGATAGACCGTTTTAGTACTTAGGCCATCATTTGCTTCGAAATAACCTGTATTTGAAATGGCATCATCGCTGATTGTAATATCCGCTGATTTAAACCATACCTCAGCGTAATTACCATCTGCATATTGTTTTTGTAAATCACCACCATGGGTTTCGGCACCAGAACACCAAACTTTATTGATTTTAGGGTCTTTTCCGTTGGTTTGGTTGTACGTGCCCAATTTAAAAAATAGGCCCTCGCCGGTATACGCTTCTTTGCGCTCGAGGCCATCCTGCCCAATGGGTACAAATAATTTCTTGGTTTGCTCTGGCATGTCCGAAAGATTTGCATATTCTGAGGAAATAAGATTTTTAGTGAATTTTTTGGTCTCATGGCCTTCACTCGTGAATGTTAGATACATCATACCTTCCTTAATAACTACTTCATAAGTGAATTCTTCACCTAAAGCAATTCCGTCAACTGGTTCAGGTGGATAGGTGTTTTCATCAGTACCGACAACAGAAAAGTCATAGCCCCATATAGGATAGGAATAATCCCATCTTTTGGAATTATCATCACCTGCAGTATTTATTTCGTAATGCCAAAAGACAGAGCCTTTTTCATGCCCAGGAAATTTTTTATAGAAGATTTTAAGTGGTTCGTTTTCATGCCCATCTGCACTGTGAATCTGACCAACTACTACTGAATACGTTGAAGCAACGCTGGCATCGCCGGTAGTTGACACGTTCATTACCTTTAGGGTAGCTTTCATAGTAGCTTCTGTCATTGGTGTCCACTTCTTTAATTGGGCCAATTCTGTTCTTGTGTTGTTCGAGGTACCATGGGGAATTTCCTGCATTTGGAGTTTTGAATACTACCCAATCCCCTTGATTATCACTCGCAGTATAAAAGAAATTCTTGTGCTCATAGTCAATAGCTTGGCCTACATTAGAGCCATCACCGAGGATCAAATTCCAATGTTGAAAAAATGGTATGATGTCGTTTGGAATACGACCTATAGCTGCGTTTTCAGTATCGTCTGTAGATTTTTGTTTTTTGTTCTCGGCACAGCCAACAAATAGCAAAATGGTACTTATAATGAATAAATAATGTACGGAAGCCGAAAGGAATACTTTAAAGTTCATATTATATGGGTTATGTTAACTATAAAAACCGTTTAAAGTCAAGTTTTTTGACTGTTTGGATAATTTCTTCACTATGTAAACGAAACCTACCATCAAATGGTTTTACCTGCAATTTTACGATAGCGAAAGCCACGAAAAAACAAAGCTAAAGTACATTTGTAAAATTGGTTTACCAGATTGGTTTACCAAAAATACACAAATTTATGGTACCACCAAATATTTAACATTAAATAGACCTATTTTATTCTTAATTAATAATATTCTATCCGTGAAATTAGTAATTCGGCAAATGTATATTTTGCTCTGAGCGCAGATAGTATAGGTGGTAACCAAAAAAAAGGAATTTGGGATTAAGAGGTTCTTTATTCCAAAATACCGCTAAATAAGAGAACTTATAAGGTCCAATCAAATCGAAAACCCCGGTATTACATCACTTGGATAAATTGTGGCTTTTGAATCTTGATTACTAGACTTCTTAGCTGTATTAAGACAGCTATTTAATACTTTTATAAGAGCTGATACTAATAATTTTGCAATTATGGCGGCCATTTTAATTGGTCTTAATTTTTGTTTAATTCTTGTCAAGTTGAAGCATAGGGTATAACCTTTTCGAGGTGGTATATTGCTAGGGAGATTGGTTTAATACATTAATTTCATTTCTAAATTCTCCTCAACCCTTATTTCTCCGGAATTGTTGATTTCATTGTTCTTATGTGAATTGTTTTTCGCTCCCCAAAGTAAGGCCACCAGTTTTACCGGATTGTTGTTAAAGGTATTATTGGAAATATCAACATTTACAATGCCGTGGGAGTTGATCAGAATTCCATTTTTTTCTTCTGATCCACAATTCGTGAAGGTGCTATTTGTAACCAGAAGATTTCCGCCAATGGTGGATTCGTCGTAACCCCCGCGATAGTAGTCGATTACATTACTTTTTACATTGTTGAACTTACAATTGTTTATCGTTAGATATTCAGTGTTATAATCTCCTAGATCATTAGTTTCTTCAGAAAGTTCCAAACCATTTTCGCAGTTTGATATTGAAGTGCTTTCAAAAGTGATACGTTCTGCAAAGGACTCCTTATAGACCTTTAGTACATAATTAAAATCACTGATATCGCAATCGGAAACCGTTAATCCAAAATGTGTAAACATATTTTCTTTTAAACTGGCAAAAGTATATTGGGAATTATTTCCTTTTAATGTTACATTTTTTAGGCTTAAAAAGCCTTTAGGTTGAAGTTGGAATAAGGGTGAATTCTCTGCTCCCGAATAATTTAGGGTAACTTTTGATTTATCGGAGGATTGAATAGTTAACTTTTTGTTGATTATCAAGGACTGCGGGATGTCATAATTTCCTGCTTCCAGCGAAATGATATCGCCATTTTCCGCCTCATTGATTTTAAATTGAAGATTTTCTGCTGTGGCAACAACTACTGTTTTAGGTTCTTTTTCTTCTGTTTCAGATGAATACCAACTTGGGCCATATTTGGATCTGTCCAAAATATTGGGGTCTTTAAAATCCGTATTTGTGAAAGCTCCTATAGAATTGTTTTCAGCTCTGGAATTGCTGACCAAATCTTTGGATATATTTTCAAATTCGAATCCTTGGTAGGGTTCAATATCTATCTTGGAGGAAGGGATAAGGATGTTTTCTCCAATTTCTTTAATGTCAAAATTTACAGCCTTCAATCCATCATAAGGTTTGAAATCCACAGCTTGATTATTTATTGCGTTGCTTTTAAAGGTCACTCCATCAGCCTTATCGTGTTCAACAATTGGCAAAGCATCGCCCTTTTCATTATAAATTACATTGTTTGCAACAATGGTCCTTATTGGTCTGGCCGAGCGAATTTCCGAGGAAGGAAGAACATCTTCCTGACTTAAATTTTGACCAACTCCGAATTGCCAGGGGGAATCACAATTGATGTAGGTATTGTACGCGACCACTACATCGGTAACTTGATTGTATCTGTTTAGGGGTGATTTTGGAATTCCGTTCATCACGGCCAAGGCACTTCTAAAATTCTTTCCTTTTATATTGTAGAAGTAATTGTTGGTTACCCAATGTCCCGTATTGATAATTCTGATACCTCCTATGTTTTCGTTCTTACCATCGCCAATGAAGTAATTGCCATCAATAGTGCAGTAATTGCCATGTCTTGTTACCAAAGAACCTTCGCTTTTATAAAAGACATTATTTCTGAACTCATTGAAGTTAGTTTTGCTGGAAATAATTTCTACTTCACCGTTGCACTCTTCAAATAAGTTATTGGCAACCCTTGTATAACTTGGGGACATAGAAGAAAAGCTGTTACCAATTTGAATGGTCTCGCCACTGGCACCTCCCTTAGGGGGTCTTGGCCCAAAATGGTTGTTAATGATTTGATGGTAATTATTTATGCTCTCATTGCCTTCCAAGTCTACCCTTATAGTTGGTCCACGATTTGTTTTTCCAGCAATATAACTGTTGCTCAAAGTATTGTGTCTTCCCCAGAATTGAACCCATAGATCAGTGTCATCTCGATGCATTTTATTAAAATCCTCAATAACGCAATTGGTAATGGTGCAGTGATTTGCTATCGTATTCTCATCTATTCTAAATTCCAAGACAGCTTCACTTGGCGAATAACCATTTCTAAAGTGCAGACCATCCACCACTAAGTATTCCCCTCCAAATTTTAGATCGGACACGCCTTCAATAAAAACTTTTCCAGGGGTTTCGGCCTTAATTGTAATTGGCTTGTCTTCCGTGCCTTCGCCTATAAATCTAATTTGGATATCCTTCCATATACCATTGGCCATCACAATATTATCACCAGCCTGTACATTTTTTATGGCTTCTTCCAATTCTTGGGGAGTGCTTACTGTTTTGGTATTAAGATTGGTCTTTTCCCCACAAGCGCCGATAATAAACAAAAAGCAAAGTAATGTTACTAGTCTTGTCATAATTAATGAATTTTATGTAGCACTTATAATTAATAATTGGTTAACCAGATTGGTTAACCAAAAATACGTATATTTGTTGGACTAGCAAATTTTTAACATAAAAACTGTGTAATAATCTATAAAGCAACCTGTAAAATGAAGAAAAGGACAATTTATGAAAGAAGAGATTTTGTTAAACTTGCAGCAATGGCTGGTGCTGCCATACCATTGATGGGATTTGATGAATCCATTTTTAAACCTATTTCCAAATCGAGCGGGAATCTGGAAGTGCATTTATTTTCCAAACATCTGCAATTTCTAGATTACAATGGGATGTCCGAAGCTGCCGCAGAAATGGGTTTTGATGGATTGGATTTGACGGTAAGGCCAGAGGGACATGTATTGCCAGATCGCGTATCTGAGGATTTGCCCAAGGCGGTGGAAGCTATGAAGAAATATGGTCTAAATCCTAGACTGATGACCACCAACGTAATTGATGTTGATAACGAGGAACATAGATCTGTACTTGAAACGGCCAGCAAAAGAGGGTTTTCCCATTATCGAACAGCGTGGCTTAGCTATCCCGAGAATAGGGAGATTGCTGAAAGTCAGGCAATCTATGGTCAACAGTTGAAAAATTTGGAGGTTCTAAATACGCAGTTGGGTCTTATTGGCTGCTATCAAAATCATGCCGGTAATCATGTAGGGGCGCCCATTTGGGATTTGCCACCTATTCTTCAGGCCACCAAAAACACAAATATTGGTTGCCAATATGATATAAGACATGCCGTAGTGGAAGGGGGCAGTTGCTGGGAACTGGGATTGCGACTAATTAGACCTTTTATCAAATCCATCGTAATAAAAGATTTTAAATGGGGAACCGTTAATGGACAATGGAAACCAATCAATACTCCGCTAGGGGAGGGCATGGTAGATTTTGACCGCTACTTTTCCTTGCTTAAAAAATACAACATAAACGTGCCGGTATCCCTGCACTTGGAGTATGGGCTGGGCGGTGCAGAACACGGGGCGACAAAGATTAGCATAGACAAAAAAGAAGTCTTTGCACAAATGAAAAAGGATCTAAGCTTCCTCAAGGAAGCTTGGCAAAAAGCGGAATAAATAGGGAAAACCAAAGTATAATAATATGGACCATACAGCAGCTTCTACTATAGAGAAATTAAAAAAAGTCAGTACCGCCACCATTGCTACCTGCCTTTTTAAAAAAGGATTGAAAAAACAATTTATTCAGGATGTTAAACCCCTAAAACTGGGCAAGCCTACTATGGTAGGGGAGGCCTATACCCTGCGTTATATACCGGCCCGTGAAGATTTGAATACCATTGAAGTTTTCAAGAACCCTAAACATTTGCAAAGGGTAGCGGTAGAGGAATGTCCAAAAGGAGCTATTTTGGTCATTGATAGCAGAAAGGATGCCCGAGCTGCTTCGGCAGGTTCCATTTTGGTTACGAGATTAATGGTAAGAGGGGTGTCGGGAATTGTCACCGATGGAGGTTTCAGGGATTCTGCAGAAATCGCCGAGTTGAATATTCCCTCATACCACAATAGACCCTCGGCACCTACCAATCTCACCCTGCACCAGGCCATTGCCATTAACGAACCCATTGGATGTGGTGATGTGGCTGTCTTTCCAGGAGATATTTTGGTAGGGGATGATGACGGGGTTATGGTAATTCCGGCAGGAATTGCGGATGAGGTGGCCGATGAATGTATGCAAATGACCTTATTCGAGGAATTTGTGATGGAAAATGTTCAAAATGGGCGATCAATAATTGGGCTATACCCTTTGGTGGATAAAAAAATTGCTGAAGAGTTTGAAGTGTGGAAAGCCAAAAAATAAATTCTCTTCGGCTAGACCATCTATCTTTTATTAGATTCTGGCAAACTGCTATTGATGCATTATTTGTTCAAGATTTAACCTATTTTAAAGGGATTAAGAAATTGTTTTATCTTCCTTTGACATTTGGGTTTTAATATTCACTGCCATACTATGGATACTTCTTGTGTTGCAGTAGAGGAATTGAATGTTTTTTCTTTTTATTTAGCGCCTATATT
>TARA_R110002096_G_scaffold434883_2_pt1 | contig 18602 bp, 13 predicted proteins | sample TARA_R110002096 | Tara Oceans TARA_R110002096 (sample SAMEA4397295) | marine metagenome | biome: Polar Biome; feature: [DCM] deep chlorophyll maximum layer (ENVO:01000326); material: water (ENVO:00002006), including particulate matter (ENVO:01000060) such as... | depth 35 m
AGTCGTCCGGAACGGCTCATCCGAGTTCGCTCGGGTCGGCCAGCCTTCCAGCGGGGGCGTCGTTCGCAAGAACGGCGCCCCCGCTTTCGTTGGTCTCGAGCACTTTCGGGAACCACGTTCCGTCCGGACGTCCGCTGCGCCGTCCTGGATGGTGTTCGCCCTCTCTGGATCGACCAGGCACGAGGTCCCAGCTTGAGACCCACCGGTCGAGGCCCCCCTGGCGGCCCCGGCGGGATACGCTGACCTGGGAGACTCCTGTCTCCTTACGTTCGTTCCGGGTCGCAAATCGACCTGGAACCACCCAAGGTTCGAATCTCCCCGAACCCAAGGGTCGTTCGGACCGTCCTACCGACGCTCCCCAGGTCGTCCCTCCCGCGACCCCACCTCTCCACTTCGTCCATGTTTCCGATGACAGGCCCCTCTCCGGCCCAATCGCGTTCGTGCGCACCCTTTCTCATGGGTCTCACGAGCTCCCTTCTCCTGATGTCCTCGGCCGCCGGTCAAGGGGACACCTGTGCCGTGCCAGACGTGGCGGTCCTGGGCGCGAACGCCTACGACACCACCGGGGCCACGACCTCGAGCTTCAACGGCGGGGGAGTCCCCTGCAGTTCGGCGCCGGCCGTTTTGGCCGGACCGCACGAGGACGGGTTCTTCGTCTTCACCGTGGCCGCTGCGGGCGATTACGCCTTCGACACGCTGGGAACCAGCACCGACACCGTGTTGCAAGTGCACGCGGGAGCCGACTGCAGCGCGACCTGTTTGGCGGGCGACGACGACGGCGGGAGCCTCGGATTCGGAGAGAGCCGGGTGCTGCTCAAGGGGCGCACGGCCGGCGAGTCCCTGTTGCTGCAGGTCGGCACGTGGAGCGCCGTCGCGGGCGGTCCGGGGATCCTGAACATCAACCCGTACACGCCTCCCACGAACGACGATTGTTCGAGCCCGATCGCGCTCGGAGCCTTCCTCGGAACCACGCCCTGGGACAACACGCTGGCGAGCAACTCGGGCTTCGACGGTGGTGGAGGCGGCGGCATCTGCGGCGGGGCCGGGACGCCGTCCGAGGCGGACAAGGACCTGTTCTACACCTGGAACTGTCCCGCCAACGGCAACTACACGTTCAGCACCGTGGGCTCGACCCTGGATGGCGCGCTCGGAGAAGTCCTGTCGCTCCACCTGGGCAGCAACTGTTCCGCGTCCTGCGTCGTGTCCTTCGATGGACCTTCGCCCGCGACCACGATCGTCGCGGGGGCGACCAGCGGCCAGACCTATCTGATCCAGCTCGGAGGCTGGCTCGGCAACTACGGCGCCGGCGGTCTGCTGACCATCGGCCTGACGCCGCCGCCTTCCAACAACGGTTGTGCAACTCCGGTCGTCGTGACCACCGGTAGCGTCGCGGTCGACCTCTCGACGGCGACGACCAGCAACTTCGTCGGCGGCGGAACACCTTGCCCCGCGCCCGGGAGCGGCCAGGAACCGACGCGCGACGCCTTCTTCCACTGGACCGTTCCTGCGGACGGCGACTACCAGATCGACACGTTGGGCATCGATGTGGACACGATCTTGAACCTGCATCTCGGCTCGGATTGTGCAGCCAGTTGCGTGTTCTCGAGCGACTGGGGCAACGGGGATTCGCAGTCGCTCGTCGAGGTCCTCGGCGCGACCACGGGCACCGATTACTTGATCCAGCTGGGCATCTGGGACCAGGAAACGCTGACCGATACCTTGCTGAACATCAGCCCGTTGGGTCCTGCACCCGCCAACGACACGTGCGCGACGCCGATGGCGCTGACCGGCCTCGGCACGACGCCGTTCGACAACACGACGGCGCATTCGAGCTTCTTCGACGGAGGCGGCGCGCCGTGCCTGGGCCCGAACAACCCCGTCGCGACGCAAGAGGTGCCGACGAACGACCTGTTCTACACCTGGTCTCCGACCATCACCGCCGACTACCGCATCGACACGGTCGGCTCGGGCATCGACACGATCTTGGGCATCCACCTCGGTTCCGATTGCGCGGCCACGTGCTTCGAGGCGGACGACAACACCGGCGGCTCGTTGCAGAGTCGCGTCGACCTGTTGGGAACTTCCGCGGGTCAGGGTTTCCTGATCCAGGTCGGTACGTGGGTGCACGAATCGACGGCGAGCGGCGTGCTGAACATCACGATCCTGACGCCGGCGCCGACGAACGACACGTGCGCGACGCCGACCTCGTTGGTCGGCGAGACCGCGCTCGTGTGGGACAACAGTCACCCTTTGCTGACGACCAGCGGGTTCGATGGCGGTGATCCGTTGCTCTGCATGAGCCCCGCGAACCCCGGCGATCCGGCCGCGAACACCCAGATCCACCACGACCTGTTCTTCGCCTGGACGGCCGCGTGCGACCAGGACTACCTGATCAGTACGGCGGGCAGCACCGAGGTGACGGATACCAAGCTCAGCGTGCACCTGGGTTCGGACTGTTCCGCGGTGTGCGTGGCTTCGAACGACGACATCGACCTGGCCGGTGGGGACTACCTGTCCGAGGTCTCCCTGACGGGCGTCCTTTCGGGCGACACGTACCTGATCCACGTCGGACTTTGGGAGAACGGAGGCCAGCGCGGCCAGGGCGCCCTGTCGATCACCGGTGCGGCTCCTTGTCCCTGTTGCTATGGGGTCACGATCTCCTGCTCACCGGCCTTGAACCACTTCCAGGGCAACTCCGTGAAGCTCGACACCAGCTATCTGAACTCGGGCGTCGCCTCGGGCTTCCACCTGGAAGCCATCGACGGTCCGACGCTGCAGTTCGGATTCGTCCTCGTGTCCGCGTCCGCGACGTCGTCGCTGACCTTGTTCCAGGGCATCCTCTGCCTCGATTCACCTTTCGGTCGCTACACCGCGAACGTGGCCGCCAACCAGGGCGTTCCTGGCCTCAACTCGATCGGCCAGTTCGATGGCGCGGGCGTGCTGCAGAACCTGGTCGGATCCTCGTCCGTCGGCTCCGGGTTCGACGTTCCCGTTCAGCTGCCCTTCTCTCCGACGGGCCAGACGATCGCGCCGGGGGACACGTACTCGTTCCAGGTCTGGTATCGCGACCAGGACGGTTCGGGTGGCTCCACGGCCAACTTCTCCAACGTCGTCACCGCGACCTTCTAGGACCCAGCCCGTCCTGGGTGTTCCTGGGGCGAAGTCCCTAGGGGGAGTCGTGTGCGAGGCGCTACGATCCCCGCACTCACCATGGGACATCGATACACGGTACTGGGATGCGGACGTCAAGGCGTCGCGCTGGCATACGACCTGGCCAAGAACGGCGACGCGGACAGCGTCGTGTTGGCGGACTCCAACGAGATCGCGGCCAAGGGCGCGGCGCGCAGGCTGACCGAGCTGGTCGGCACGGGCGTCGGCTTCGAACCCGTCGCGTGCGACGTGCGGGAGCCCGATTCGATCGTGCGTGCGATCGAGGGCTCGGCCGTTGTCGCCTCGTGCGTGCCGTACCGCCACAACCCGCTCGTCGCGCGCCACGCCGTGGCCACGGGCGTGTCGTTCCTGGATCTGGGTGGCAACACCTCGGTCGTGCGCGAAGAGCTCGCCATGCACGAGCAAGCTGCTGAACAGGGCGTCAGCATCGTGCCCGACTGTGGACTCGCGCCGGGACTTGCGAACCACCTGGCCGCGCACGGGATGGCGACGATCGACGAGCCCGAACACGTTCACGTGCGCTGCGGAGGGTTGCCGCAGACCCCGGTCGGGCCGCTCGGCTACAAGATGCTCTTCCACTTCGAAGGGCTCGCGAACGAGTACTCCGGCTACGGCGAGTACCTGCGCGACGGGCAACCGGTGCGCGTGCCGACGCTCAGCGAGCTCGAGACCGAGGCCTTCGACGGCTACGGCACGCTCGAGGCGGACGTGACGTCCGGGGGCACCAGCACGTGTGCCGAGACCTGGCGCGGTCGCCTGCAGTCGTACGACTACAAGACGCTGCGGTACCCGGGTCATTGGAACGTGATTCGCGCGTTGTTCGCGCTGGACGCCTTCGAGCCCGAGATCCAGACCCGGACGGGCGAGACGTTGCATCCCCGCGCGATGACGCGCGCCCTGTTCGAGCGCAAACTGGACTTCCCCGAGGTCCCTGACGTCGTGCTGCTGCGCGTGCGCATGACCGGACGTCATGCCGGCCAGCCCATCACGCGCGTCTACGACGTGACCCGGGAGTTCGACGAGGCGACCGGCTTCACCGCCATGGAGAGCGGAACGGCATTCCCCGCGGCCCTCGTGGCGCACTTCCAGGCGCGTGGCTTGGTCGAGCCAGGAGCTCGCCCCCTCGAGGTCTGCGTCCCTCCGGTGCAGTTCTTCGAAGAGCTGCCCGCACACGGCATTCAAGTGCGCGTCACCGAGACGCAGGGCTGACACGAGCCCGAGGACCATGAGAACGCGCGAGCATCGGTGACGGTGCTCGCGCGTTCTCGTAGTCGCCCGATCGAGCGGGCGTCAGCTTCCACGGCGCATCAGGGGAAGACCGCCTTCACGACGTTCGAGAAGTTCGCCGAGAGTCCGTCGCGGAACCACAACTGGAAGTACCAGGTCTCGCCGACGCCCAGGGTGATGAGCTGGCCGGGCGGCGTGAACGGCAGCTCGAACGGCACGTCGAAGCCGAGGCCGGTCGTGGAATTGCCACCGACGTTCACGAGGACACCCGCCAGGTCGAACTTGCAGATCGAGTCGAGCTGCGGAAGTCCCTGGTTCGTCGCGATGTTGTTGCTGTAGCGGCCTTGCGAGCCACCCAGGCAGAGGATGCCGTCGAAGACGGGCAACGTGACGCTGCGGGTGCCCGAAACCAGGAAGAACGCGAACTGGTTGACCGGACCGTCGATCGCATCGAGGTGCAAGCCGGTGCCGACCGGACCTCCGAAGTAGCTGCTGTCGATCTTGGCGGTCGTGCCGCCCGTGTGCTGCGCTGCCGGATCGCACTCGACCGTGATCACGCCCGCGCCGCATTCCGGACCCAAACGCTCGATCGAAAGGACCCCCGTGTCGCGCAACGTGTCGTCGCTCCACGTGCCCAGTTGGATCAAGTACGTGTCGTTCACCGTGGCGCCGACCAGGTCGATGCGCGAGAGCAGGTTGCCCCCGAACGTGTCCGCATCGTCGTTCGCGTCGAGGCAGGTCGCCGAGCAGCCCGTCCCGAGGTGGACGTTCAGCTTCGTGTCGAACACCGGCGAACTGGCTTCGGTCGAGATCACGTAGTCGCCGAAGCACTCGGGCGTCCACTGGTAGAACAGGTCCGAGCGGATCGTGTCGATCGCGGTGTTGGGCGAGTTGGCCGCGCTGAAGCACGTGGACGCGTCGCCGCCGTCGAACCCGGAATCCGACAGCAGCGGGTGCTGGTTGTCCCAGGCGACGACCGTCTCGCCCAGGATGGGGATCGCGTTGGAGCACATGTCGTTCGTCGGCGGCGCCGCGAGCAGGCTGATGTTGAGCTCGCCGAACAGGCCGACCGATGGACCCCAGCCTCCGACCTGCAACAGGAACGGCGTGCCCCCGCCGATACCCACCAGGTGAATGCGACTCTCCCCGTCGCCCGAACCGTCGTCGTCGTGCGCGAAGCACGTGGCACTGCAATCGTCCCCGGAGTGAATGCTCATCACCGTGTCGAATCCCGAGCCGCGCGTGTCCACGCGATAGTTGCCGGCGACCGGCGAGACCCACGAGAAGAACAGGTCGTTGCGCGGCTCGCCGTTCTGGCCGATGACGGGACAGGGCAGCCCGCCGCCGTTGAAGGCGGTCGTCGTCGCGAAGCTGTTCGTGAAGGGCGTCGTGCCGAGCGTGGGCCCCAGGATCCTGGGGGATGCACAATCGTCGTTGGCCGTGACGGAGCCCAGATAGGTCGTGGTGAGCACCCCGTCCCCGCTGCCCGAGTCGTGCCAGGTGCCGACCTGGATCAAGTAGACATCGCCTTGGGCCAGGTCCTGCAGGACGATCGCGCTCTCGCCGTTCTCGCCGGAGTCGTCGTCGAACGCGATGCACGGGGCGCCGCAGTTGATGCCGTCATAGATGTTGAGCACGGTGTCGAGGTCGCTGCCGCGCGTGTCGAAGCGATAGTCGCCGTCGTTGTTCGGTCCCCAGCGGAAGAACAGGTCGCTCTTGGGCGAGTCCTCTTCGGCGACCGGCTGGCAAGGGGCGCCGGCGACCAATCCGCTGGTGCACGCGGTGGAGTTGTTCCACGCGATCGATCCCAGAGGAGGCAGGGTCACGGGCGTCGCGCACGTGTCGTTCGAAGGTACGGCGCCGAGCTGCGTGATCTCGAAACTGCTGATTCCGCCGCCCATCGGCAGGAACGTGCCGACCTGGATCAGGTACTCCGTGCCCGCGGTCAGCCCGCAGAGCTTCAACTCGGTCTCCTCGATGCCGTCCGCACCGCCGTCCCCCTGCGCCACGCACGTCGCGCTGCAGTCGTCGCCCAAGTGGATCTGGATGACCGTGTCGAGTCCCGTGCCGTACGTGTCGAGCTGCCAGTTGCCCGAGGCCGGAACGGTCCAGGTGAAGAACACGTCCTCCTCCGGAGCGCCGGGCGTGGCGTTCTCGCACGGCGTTCCGCCGCTCTCGAACTCGGACGTCGTGAATCCGGTCGAGTCAAAGAGGTTCGTCCCGACCATCGCGGTCAACGGGTCCGAACAATCGTCGCCCTGGGCGAATCCGTTCGTCGCGAATGGGAGACCGAGGAGGCAGGCAACTGCCGCGGGGCGGCAACACGAGTTGTGGATTCCAAGCATGGCGTTCCAGCGCGACAGCGAGCCAGGATCGGAGCGGGGAGAGGACTCGACTGTACCGCGACACCCCTCAACCTGCTTGGAACGGATGATCCCGACGCGCGCTTCGGCTGGAACACTCAGTCCATCGTCGCGGCGCGCGACGTTTCAGACGCCGAGGTCGTGCGCGCGCGCGGCGACCGGCGCCGTTCCGACGAAGACCCCTCGGTCCACGAGCACGAGTTTCTCGGCCAGGTTGACGGTCGGGCAGATGTGACGGGGCACGAGACGGATCAACTCACCGCGTGACGGCAGGGCCCCTTCCGCTGCCGTGGCCCGATCGAAGGGCAGGTGCTCCTCGCTCGGCGCGGCCGCGTTCCAACCGGGAATGCCCAGCGCGAGCGCGCACGGCGATCCAGCTTCGGCGGCGATCGACTTGGAACCGGCATCGCACGTGAATCGGTCGGCGCGCGGATGACTGGACACGCGCGCGACGACCATGGCGGCGGGGCGCAGACCGAGCCCCAGGTCCTGCTCCTCGGAGCGACCGTCGTGGAAGACGACCGTGCCCGGCGACACGCGGTGCTGCGTGTCGCCCAAGTCGGCGAAGGGCGCGAAGTCGATCGCGGCGGGGAAGCCGGGCGTGCCGGACGTGACGAGTTCCGAGATCGGACCACAGGCCTGTCGGACCCGCTCCAACAGCTCCAAGGCTCGTTCGTGATCGGCGTGGATGCGGCGCGTGCGCTCGATCGGATCCGGATCCACGTGGTGACCGTCGTACAGATGCAGTCCGCGCAGCCTGGCGCCGGCCGCGCGGGCCGTGGCGAGTACGCGCTCCTCGTCGTCCCAGGGGATGCCCGTGCGGTTCATCCCGGTGTTGACGTCGACGAACAGTCCCAGGATCTCGGGCGCGTTCGTGGCGGTCTCCGGGTCCTCGACCAACACGTCGAAACGGGACTCGCGGAACGTGTCGGCCAAGGCGGCGGCGCGGGCCAGGTTGGGGCCGGCGAGCGGGTAGGCGATCAGGATCTGCCCCCCCTGGATGCGACACTCGAGCAGTACGCGGGCCAAATGCTCTGCCTCGCGGGTCGTCGCGCACTTGAACTGCCGGATGCCGGCATTCACGAGTTCGGCCCAGATTGCGGGCGTTTTGGTCGTCTTGACGTGCGGACGCCAGCGGTCCGGGTCCCCGACGCGCTCGAGGACACAGCCGATGTTGTGGCGCACGTGGTCCAGCCAGACGACGAGGGCGGGCGTGAGCATGCGCTCCTCGAGTTCGGAGGGGAGCGGCCAGTCGTTCGGATCCAGGCTGTCGAAGGCAGTCATGGCAGGATCCTAGCCGTCCGCCCTCGCCGGCGTGGCATCGTGTTTCGGACAACCCTTGGCACGCAACGGTGGAACCGGGCCGGTCCAATGCGGATCATGCATCCGTGAGCAGCACGGGCTTCCAGTTGCACCCCCCGGAGACGGATGGGGGATCCAGGCGTGTTCGGATTTCCGGCGCGTTGACGTTGGACGACGCGGGGTCGTTGCGGCGTGGTCTCGTCCAGGCTCTGGGGTCCGAGGAGCGCACCGAGTTGGATCTCGGCGACGTCGAGCACATCGAAGGTGCCGCCGCCGCGATCCTGGCGCAGTCGTGGGGCGATGCGGTGTGCGAAGGGCGCGCCCTCACGTTCACGCACGCCAAGGGGCCGGTGCGCGAGATCCTGGACCTCTACACCGCGCGCGTCGCCCAGGACTGCTTGCGCGAGCCGCCCCAGCGCGAACCGATCGTGCAACAGGTCGGGCGCGAGAGTTATCGACTGTTCCAGACGATCGTCGAGGTGCTCGACTTCCTCGGCCGTTTGGGCCGTTCGGTCGGTTGGGCGGTGCGCAGGCCCTCGACCGTCCGCTGGGCCGACGTCACGCGGCTCGGGGAGCGTCATGGCGCCGACGGTGTGCCGATCACCTTGATGATCGGATTCCTGATCGGTCTGATCACTGCGTTCCAGGCAGCCGTGCAACTGGCCAAGTTCGGAGCCGACGTGTTCATGGCCGAGCTGCTCAGCATCTCGATCACGCGTGAACTCGGCCCGTTGATGACCGCGATCGTGCTGGCCGGTCGCAGCGGCGCCGCGATCGCCGCCGAACTCGGCACGATGAAGGTCGGCGAGGAGGTCGACGCGCTGGACACCTTGGGCCTCGACCCGATGCGCTTCCTGGTTCTGCCGCGGATCCTGGCCGTCTCGCTCGTCGCGCCCCTGTTGACGCTCCTGTGCGACGTCGTCGGCGTCGGCGCCGGGCTCCTCATCGCCGTGGTTCAGCTGGATCTAGGCTGGCAAGGATTCCTGATCTCGATCGAGTCCGCTTTGAGCTTCAGCGACGTCTTCGGCGGTCTCTTCAAGGCGTGGGTCTTCGGCATCATCATCGCCACGCTCGCCTGCGAACGCGGCCTCGCCACACGCGGCGGGGCGGAAGGCGTCGGGCGCGCCACGACCGGTGCCGTCGTCGCCATCCTCTTCCACCTCATCGCCGCCGACGCGATGTTCGCCATGCTCTTCAACCTCTGGGGCATCTGATGATCCGCGCGCGCAACCTGGCCATCGGCTACAACGGCACCGCGATCCAGCGGCGACTCGACTTCGACGTGCAGCAGGGCGAGGTCTTCCTCATCCTGGGCGGTTCGGGCTGCGGCAAGTCGACCTTGCTGCGAACGTTGATCGGGTTGCAGCCGGCCATCCAGGGCGAGTTCCAGATCGAGGGCGTGGTGCCCGGAGGCGGTGAACCGCGCAAGCCGGGATTCGGCGTGCTCTTCCAGTCGTCCGCATTGTTCGGCTCGTTGACGCTGGCCCAGAACGTCGCGCTCCCCCTGTCGACCTGGACGAACTTGGACCAGGACACGATCCAGACGATCGTGCGCTGGAAGTTGGGGCTGGTCGGGCTCGACGGGTTCGAGAACCACATGCCGTCGGAACTCTCCGGAGGCATGCGCAAGCGCGCGGGCATCGCGCGGGCGCTCGCGCTCGATCCTCCGCTGCTGTTCCTGGACGAGCCGGGCGCCGGTCTGGATCCGATCACGTCAGCTGAACTCGATGGCTTGATCCACACCCTCAACCGGGGTTTCGGAGTGACGGTCGTCATCGTCACGCACGAACTGCAGAGCATCTACGAGATCGGCGATCGCTGCATCATGCTCGACCGCGACGCCGGGACCGCCATCGCCGAAGGGCGGCCGACGGACCTGCGTGACCATTCTGAAGACCCCCGCGTACGCCGCTTCTTCCACCGCGAAACCAGGCTGACCCAAGGACACGCGTGAACCCTACGAACCATTGGAAACTGGGACTGTTCGTCCTGGTGTCCGTCGTCCTCGTGCTGATGTCGGCCTTCTATCTGGGAGCCCGCCGTCTGGTGCGCGAGAAGATCGTCGGCGTGTCGTTCTTCGACGAGTCGGTGCAAGGTCTCGACATCGGTTCGCCGATCAAGATGCGCGGCGTGCAGATCGGATCCGTGCGCTCGATCAACTTCGCGTCCGACAAGCGCTTGGTCGAGGTCGAGTCGTACATCTACTCCGACGCGCTCGTCCGGATCGGCTTGGCCGGCTCCGACGGCGTGAACCCGAACGACATTCCCGAGGACCTCGTCGTGCGCTTGGCGAGCCAGGGCATCACCGGCGTGCGCTTCCTCGAGGTCGACTTCCTGCCGGCCATCTCGCATCCGCGCATCGAACTGCCGTTCCGCGAACCCGAGAACTACCTGCCCTCGACCTCGTCCACCTTGAAAGGGCTGGAGGATTCGCTGAACACGTTCGCGATCAAGATGCCCCAGGTCATGGACACCGCCGTCGCGTTGATGAACACCATCGACGCTCGCATCGAGGCCATCGACACCCAGGGCATCAGCACTGGGGCGATCGAGGTCCTGAGCGTCCTCGAACAGAGGCTCACCGCTCTCGACACCGAGGGCATCACGACCGATGCGCGCGCCGCTTTGAAGGACCTGCGCGTCCTGTTGCAGCGCCTGGGCTTCGAGGGCGGTCCGCTGGACGAGACCCTCAACAGCATCACAGCCCTCGCCACGACGGCCGAGACCGCGATCACCAGCGCGGACCTGCCTGCGACGACGGCGGCGGTGCGGGAAGCGTCGAGCTCGGTGTCCGGCGTCGGTCCGGCCGCGACCATCACGTTGCAGGACGTGCAGGCCACGCTCGAGGCATCGCGCCGTGCCATGACGGCGTTGGGCCAGCTGCTCGACTACTTGGAACGGGACCCGGGGGCACTGCTGCGCGGTCGCGTTCAAGAGACTCCGCCCCCCCGGCGCCGGTGATTCGAACCATGCAGAATTCCACGACACGTGTTCTCTTCCTGATCGCCATCGTCGCGAGCTCGGCCCTGTCCGGTTGCCTCGGGAGCTTGCGTCCGGACGCGCCGCAATCGATCCACTACTACAGCGCCGCGCCGGATGCGTTCGTCGAGGGAGGCTCGACCCTGGACCTGTCCGCAACGCTGCGCCTCGGCCGCGTTCGCGCAGCGGATCACCTGACCAACCGCATGGTGTGGCGCGTGTCCGACGTCGAGTACGGCTTCTACGAACTGGCGCGCTGGACCGAGGCGCCCCGGGAGTACCTGGAGCGCACCTTGTCCAAGACGCTGTTCCAAACACGCGGCATCCCCGAGTCCCTGGGGCCGGAAGCCCACGTGTTGGACGCGAAGTTGGTGGGGTTCGAGGAGGACCTGAGCGACGGGCGGCACGCGCGCGTGGCGGTGGCCTTCCATCTCCAACGTGGTGGGGCGGTTCTGTGGACCGCTACTCTCGAAAGCCTGGTGCCGATCGCGTCCAACGACCGAGCCCAGGCCGCGGCGGCGATTCGAGGCGCCTTGACCGACGTGGTGGCGCGCGCGTCCGAGATCATCATCGGACGGCTCGAATGACCCGGCCCGGAGGCCGATCCGCATGACCGGCCCCGTTCCGGACACCGCGCGGCTCGAGCGCAACGGCAAATGCATCCGGGTGATGAACTTCACCTGGATGTTCATGTTGATGATGCCGGTGATCGTGCCGTACATGAAGTCGTTCGGGCTGAGCCGCGAGCAGATCTTCCAGGTCCAGGCGTTCTTCGGCTTCGTCATCGTCGTGCTCGAGGTGCCGTCCGGTTACGTGTCGGACCTCTTCGGCCGTCGCGGTTGCCTGATCCTGGCGAGCATTCTGCGCGGCATCGCGTACATCTGGCTGGCCTTCGTGAACTCGTTCACGGACATGCTGATCTTCCAGGTCCTGGCGGCGATGAGCGTCGCGCTGTACTCGGGAACGGACGTGGCGATCCTGTACGACTCGCTCGAAGCCGCGGGCAAGGGCGGTGCGCAGCGGCGCGAGATGTCCCAACGCTTGTTCTGGATGCAGTCCGGCGAGACCGTGGCCGCCGTGCTGGCCACCGCGATCATGGCGGGCGCGCTCGAGATCGGGGACGCGCCCCTACGTGCGGTCGCCTTCTGGAACGCCATCGCCGGTTGGGTGCCGTTCCTGGTCGCTCTGTTCCTGGTCGAACCGCCGCGCCCTCGCATGTCCCGTACGAAACACCTGGACAACGTGCGTTTCGTGGCTCGCGAGTTGTGGCAGCAAGGACCGATGATGCGGCGCGTCCTGGTGGGCTTGATCGCCTACGGCCTGACCACGTTGCTGGCGGTCTGGTCCTTCCAGGACTACTGGGAGAAGCTCGGGATCGGCATCACCAGCTTCGGCGTCCTGTGGGCGGTCTACAACATGCTCGTCGCGTTGGTCGGGCGCTCCGCCCACCGGATCGAGACGTTCTTCGGCACACCTCATACGATTCGGATCATCGGTGTGCTGCCGATCTTGGGCTTCGCGGGCATGGCGGTGTGCGCGGGTGCACCGAACTTCGTCGTGCTGTCGCTGGGTGTGGCGGCTGGAGTCGCCTTCCAGGTCGGGCGCGGCTTGACCCAAGTCGTGCTGAAGGACGAGCTGAACCACCGCGTGCCGACCGAGATGCGCGCCACCGCCAACTCGATCTCGAGCCTCGGCGTGCGGATGGCGTTCATCCCGCTCGGTCCTTTGCTCGGCCGTTTGGTGGACGACTGGGGGCACGGCATCGCCTACGGGATCTTCGCCGGTTTGTGCGTGCTCGTGCTGCTGGGGATCGCACTGCCGCTGGCGCGCGACCTTGGGCGCGAACAGACGACCTAGTTCCGCGTCAACGTGTCGAACAGGAGTTGATGCTCGGCGCGTTTCTGCAGGCGTTCGTCCTCGGTCAGATCGACTTCGATCGCAGGCAGGTCCTCGAGCCCGTCCAGGTAGACGCGCAGCAGGTCCTCGGGTTCGGCCTCGGCATCGATCGGGCCGCGCTTGGCATCGTTCAACTCGAGCCTGGAATCCATCAGGCGGGCGGTCAGGTCCTCGACCTCGGCCGCCAGTTGAGCTTCGATCGGAGTGAGCCGCAGGATCGCCGCGAGCTTGCGTTCGACCTCGGGGTGGTCCGCCAGGTCCGCGCCTTGGAACTGCGATTGCGCGACCGAGGTGGAGAGTTCGATGCGTTTCGCTTTGACCTGGTTCAAGTAGCTCCTGCGTTCCTGAACCGCCGCGTCGAGGTCTTGGACGCGATCGCTCAACACCTCGATCCGCGTGCGCACGAGGTCGGGCTTGTGCTCGCTCCACACGCGCGACACGACCGGGCCCGCGATGACGAACGCCAGGACCAACGAGATGCCGGCCATCACGATGTTCGCGCCCTTGGGTTGCGCGAGCGCCTTGGCCGCGGGCAGCACGAGCAGGATGCCGAGGCCCACACGGACCGCGTCCGCAACAGGGAATTCGTCGAGCTGGCGACGCAGCACCCACATCCACAGGAGCGCGGTGACGACACCGAACCCACAACCGAGCGCGTTCTTGCCGTCCTTGGCCATCAGCGCCCTCACCGCGAAGAGCAACATCAGCGCCGCCGCCGCCGTCAGTCCGTAATCGAGCATCGTCATGGTGCGGACCTTATCCTTTTCCGCTGCGGGCTTCCCAATCCGCCAGAGTCAGGCCCAGCACGACCTCGTCGCGGAAGGCCCCGTCCTTGAAGATCGCTCGGCGGTGGACGCCCTCGTGCACGAAACCGGCCTTCTCGAGCACCCGGATCGAGGCCCCGTTGCTCGCGATCACGCCGGCCCATTGCCGTTGCAGGCCGAACACCCGGAACCCGTAGGGGAGCATCGCGTTCACGGCCGCGCTCACGACCCCCTTGCCCCAGTGCTCCTGACCGAGCCAGTAGCCGATCTCGGCGGAGAAGCGGTGGATGTCGGACCCCAGGACGTAGCCGATCCCGCCGCAGCACGCGCCGTCGACCTCGATCGCGAGTGCCGTCGGTGGGTCGGCTTCGCTGGTCCTCGCGATCCACGCGACCGCATCCTTCAAGCGGTACGGATGCGGGAACATGTCCCGCACGTTGCGCCAGATGTCGCGGTCGTCCGCGTGGCGTTGCAGCGACGCCTCGTCCCCGACCCGGAACGGTCGCAAGCGGCACGGGCCGGCTTCGATCGGCCAGGTCGGGTCCATCGAGGGCGACGCGCCTAGAAGCTGAACCGCAGACCCAGGTAGGGCCCGCTGATCTCGAGGTTGGCGGATCCGAACTCGGTGCCGTCCTGATACTCGAGCTCGAGGTCGGTCAACTTGTAGCCGAGCACCAGGTGTCCGGCGCCACGGTTGTCGGTCAACGGGGCGCCACCGAACAGGTGGTACGTGCCACGCAGGTCGAGGTCGAGGTAGTCGAGCGTGTCCCCGTCGATGTCCAGACTGGTGTACGCGAGGAAGCCACTGGCCTGGAACGGACCGAAGTCCTTGGAGACCATCGCGCCCAGGACCGGCACGGGAAGCGTCTCGTCGCTGGCGATCGTGTCGCCGTTCCCGTCGTTCTCGAACGACGAGTCGTAGTCGATGACGGAGACGCCGAAGCCGAGGCCGACGTCGGCGAAGTCCGTCGGGAACAGGTCCCAGATGAACATGCCCGTGTACACGTCCATGGCGAGCCTGGAGTTGACGACCGTGCCCACCGGGATCGTGATGCCGCCGTCCGAGAACTCGGCCGACAGGGTGCCGGTTCCCGCGAACTCGGGTTGGATGGCGGAGATGTACAGCATCGGTCCGCCGAACTTGAGGCGGACGTAGGCTCCCATGGCCGTGTCGTCGTCACCGAGCCCGAGATCGTCCATCGAGTTCGAGGAGGTCAAGCCGAGGGCGGAGTCGTCGATGGCGACATGCCCATCGAGTTCGTACTGACCGAAGTGGCCCGCGGCATCGACGGTGGGGGCCGAGCAAGCGGCGAGGCTGCCCAGAGCGAGGATCGCGGTGGCGACCGGCAGTTGCGTGAGGGTCGGTTGAACGAGGAAGTGGGAGCGGTGGGACACGACGTCCTCCAAGGGGGGTGAGCGGCGGCGGCCCCGGGACTGCGGGGCCTCGCCCATTCTGAACGCGCGGCGCGCTCGATTCCACGTTCCTCCTCGACTCGCTTGCGAGCCTTCGCATGCCTAGGATGCTTCCATGTCGCAACGGCCCTGGACCCAGCATTACGACGACGGTATTCCGCACACCCTGGAGTACCAGGATCTGTGCGTGATCGACCTGTTGGACCGTTCCGTACGGGACTACCCGGAGCGCCCCGCGTTGGTCTTCCTGGGGCGCACGCTGACCTATCGCGAACTGGGCCGCGAGGTCGATCGCTGCGCCGCGGCCTTCGCGGGCCTCGGCGTTCGACCCGGCATGCGGGTGGCGGTCCAGCTGCCGAACCTGCCGCAGACGGTGATCGCCTACTTCGCGGCGCAGGCGCTCGGGGCCGAGGTCGTGATGACCAATCCGCTCTACACCGTGTCCGAAGTGCGCCACCAGTGGGGGGATGCCGAGGTCCACCTCGCCGTCGTCGCGGACTTCGTGTTCGAGTCGCTGCTGCGCGAACACATGACGACGCTCGCGCCCAAGCACTACGTCGTCGCGTCGATCCCCGAGTACTTGCCCTGGCCGATCCGATGGCTGGCGCCGTTCAAGCTGAAGCGTCAGGACCCGCCGCGTTGGGCGAAGGTTCGCGAGAGCGAGCACGTCCACCGATTCGGCCCCTTGCTGGACCGCGCCGGATCCTGCCCGCCACGACCCGAACGCGATGCCAGCCGCGTAGCGGTCCTGCAGTACACGGGTGGCACGACCGGCCCTTCGAAGGGCGCGATGCTCACGCACAAGAACCTGTGCGCCAACGTCGAGCAGATCCACCAGTGGTACGGCAAGGTGCGGATGGGGGAAGAGGTCATCCTGACCGCGCTCCCGTTGTTCCACGTCTTCGGTCTGACCGTATGCATGAACTGGAGCGCCTACGCCGGCAGCTGCCAGGTGCTGGTGCCGAACCCGCGCGATCTCACCGCCATCGTCCAGGCGATCACGAAGCACAAGGTCGCCTACTTCCCGGCCGTCCCCGCGCTCTTCAACGGATTGAATCAACTGCCGGGCATCGCGGATCACGACCTGAGCTCGCTGATCACGTGCATCTCCGGCTCCGCTCCGATCCCGATCGCCGTGCTCGAGGAGTTCGAACGCTTGACCGGCAGTCGCATCATCGAGGGCTTCGGCATGAGCGAGACGTCACCCGTCACGCACGTCAATCCCCTGCGCGGCCAGCGCAAGGTCGGCTCGGTGGGCATCCCGATCCCCGACACGATCGCGCGCGTCGTCTCGATCGACGACGGTCGGACCGAGATGCCGATCGGCCAGGAGGGCGAGCTGATCATCCAAGGCCCGCAGGTCATGTTGGGCTACTGGGGCCGACCCGAGGCGACCGCTGAAACGCTGCGCGACGGCTGGATGCACACCGGCGACCTGGCCGAGATGGACCAGGACGGCTACTTCCGCATCGTCGGTCGCATGAAGGACATGATCAACTGCAACGGGATGAAGGTCTATCCGGACGAGGTCGACCAGGTCCTGGCCAAGCATCCCGCGATCCTCGAAGCCGCGACCATCGGCGTTCCGGACGACAAGCGCGGTGAGACGGTGAAGTCCTTCGTCGTGTTGCACGAGGGGCAGAGTCTCGACGCCGAAGCCATTCAAGCGTACTGCCGCGAACACCTCGCCAGCTACAAGGTCCCGCAACACGTCGCGTTCCTGGACGCGTTGCCGAAGAGCAGCGTGATGAAAGTGCTGCGCCGCGAGTTGCGCGAACTCGAACTCGGTTCGTCCTAGCGGGAGTACCGGGAGTACCGGGAGTACCGTGTCAGTCACGTTCCTCCCGGTACTCCCGCTAGGACGAACCGCATGCACTACGGGTCGACGGGCTCAGCCCGCCATCGCATACCCGTCGTTCGACGTGTTCAAGTACTCGTCCAGCGTGAACGAATCGACCTGGATCGCATCGTTACGGGCAGCTTCGGCGCGGCGCACCAGGTCGGCCTCTTCGGCCGTGATGATCTTGGCGGATTCCGCTTCGTCGACCAACGTCAGCGGCTTGGCGCGCGGCAAACGCTTGGCTTGGATGGCGTCCTTGATCTTCGCGGCGACCGCGTCGGCCTCGTGCGACAACGCGAAGGCGTGCTCGAGTCGACCCATCGCTTCGTTGACATCACCGGGCACGTAGAGCCCGCTGGCCATGCGCTCGCGTTGTGCGCCGGGGACCTGCAGAGCCTTGGCGACCTGGGCACCCAAGTGATCCGAAGGCGCGCGACCGATCGGGACCATGCGCGTCCACCAGGCGACTGGCCCGGACAGGAACCAGCCGATGAGCGGCAGGTTCAGGTTCGCGAACAGGCCGTCGAACGCCTCCTGGATGCGCGCGAGCGAGTACTGCGCGGACCAGTGCAGAAAGGCCTCGTCCTCTTTCAGTCGTCCTTCCGCCTCGAAACGGCGCAGGACGGCGTGGCCGAGGTACAGCCACGAGAAGGCATCGGCGAACCGGCCGGTGACCGCCTCGCGACGCTTCAGATCACCACCCAGCAACGCCATCGACAGGTCCGCGACGACCGCGAACTGCGCCGAGGCCCAACCGAGCTTCTTGTAGTACTGCGCCGCGGGACCCGAGACCGGACTGGCCGCGAACTTGCCCGCGGTCAAGCCGTGGACGAACGCGCGCGACGTGTTGCGCACGACGTGGCCGACGTGTCCGAAGAACGCCTTGTCGAAGGCGCCGACGTTGTTCGTTTCGACCGCATTGACCTCGTCGTAGGCGAAAGGGTGACAGCGGATCGCGCCCTGTCCGAAGATCACGAGCGTGCGCGTCAGGATGTTCGCGCCCTCGACCGTGATGCTGATCGGCATGCCGATGTACGCGTGGCCCAGCAAGTTGCGCGGACCGCGCGAGATGCCGGCGCCGCCGACGATGTCCATGGCGTCGTTGATCGCGGTGCGACACAGCTCGGTGGTGTTGAGCTTCATCATCGCCGTGACGACCGCGGGCTTCGCACCCGAGTCCAGCGCGCCGCAGGTGTAGCGACGGGCGGCTTCGGAGAGGTACGAGAATCCACCGATGCGCGCCAACGGTTCCTGGATGCCCTCGAACTTGCCGATGGGCAGCCCGAACTGGCGACGCACGGCCGCGTAGGCACCGGCGATGCGCGCGGCGGACTTCGTGCCGGCGATGGCGGATGCGGGCAGCGAGATCCCGCGGCCAGCCGCGAGGCATTCCATGAGCATCAACCAACCGCGCCCGATGCCGTCGGTGCCACCGATGATCGCGTCGATCGAAACGACGACGTCTTGACCCTGCGTCGGGCAGTTGTAGAACGGAACGCCGAGCGGATCGTGGCGCATGCCGAGCTGGACGCCCTTGGTCTTGGTCGGGATGAGCGCGCACGTGATGCCTAGCTCCTCGCCCTTACCGAGCAGGTTCTTCGGGTCGCGCAACTTGAACGCCATGCCGAGCAGCGTCGAGATCGCCGC
>TARA_R110002096_G_scaffold214857_1_pt1 | contig 18598 bp, 15 predicted proteins | sample TARA_R110002096 | Tara Oceans TARA_R110002096 (sample SAMEA4397295) | marine metagenome | biome: Polar Biome; feature: [DCM] deep chlorophyll maximum layer (ENVO:01000326); material: water (ENVO:00002006), including particulate matter (ENVO:01000060) such as... | depth 35 m
AATACTGCAATATAGACATCACATGCTGTTAGAAGCTAGAAAATCAAAAAAACCAGGTCAATTTAAAGATAAAAACAATAAAGCAGGCGACACTCATTTTGTTGATTTTAATTTGGTAAGAGGCACTCTTATTAAGGGATTTGATTATTATAGGGCATTAAACAACCCTTTTGCGAAAGCTGCATATATAATGTTTATGATTAGCGAGATTCACCCATTTCTAGATGGGAACGGAAGAATAGCAAGAGTAATGATGAATGCGGAACTTGTAAAAGAAAAGCAAACTAAAATAATTATACCAATAGTATATCGTGATGATTATTTAGGTGCATTAAGACGTTTAACAAAACAGAAAGACCCAGTTATATATGTAAAGATGCTGCAAAGAGCCCAAGAATTCAGTTCTACTATAAAAGCAAATGATATGAACGAAGCAGAAATACATTTAGAGGCATGCAATGCATTTAAAGAGCATGATAAAGCAATTCTAAAAATTATTAAATAAGATTGAAATGGTTTGAGGGTGTTATTAAATTATCTAATAAGTTTAATCGCTGAGAATCGTTTAAAAAATATAATCTTGATGATTGTACAGAATATTCAAGTTAACGAGAAGCTCTATTTTACATAATATGGATTATTTTCATCAGTTACAACTCCTAATGTTGGATTAGATATTGTGTATTTATAAGTTTACATTCAAAGGAGACTTTTGTCATAGAAAGTATATACGAATGGAGCCTAAATTCATCGAAAAATCATGTATCTTTAAGCTAAAATTATATTCGATCTATGAAGAGTCTCCCACTTATGTTCTCCCTGCTTGTCTTACTATTCTTTGGTTGCAATGAGGTTAATCCGAAGGGCGAAAAAGAGGTGCGTAAGTTTGTAAAACAATGGAATGATGCCCATACAAAAATAAAGTCACTTTACCTTGAAAGTTACTATATGGATGTAGTGACCTATTACGGAAAAGAGCGCACCAGAAACCAAGTGCAGCAAGATAAGAATTTGCTGTTTCAACAATTTCCAGACTATACACAGCGTATTTTAAATGACCAACTTGTAATAACGAAAGAGGCAGGAAGCTATTTAGTGACCTTCACAAAACACGTCAATTACAATGGAATAGAAGCAGACTACACCTCGTATCTTTCTGTGATAGCGAAAAACAGTGATTTCAAAATACTAAGAGAAGGTGTTGCTACAAATACTGAAGATCTTGATGCTCCCATTTTCCCCAGTTCCCGCGAAAGTAATGCCATCATATCTAATAACAGACAACTGTTTGGCGATTTTAATGGCGACGGTCTATCAGACTATGCTTCTGTGATCTCTCCAGAAATACGCTCCACTACAACGGATCCTAAAAAGAGTGCTGAAGTACAATGCAAAGGAGGATGTAACAGCATCATCAGTTTTAGTAATAAGGATCTAAAAACCATCACTATTGCTGGTGCTTATAAATCACAATTAGAAAACCTTAAAGATCTTAACAGTGATGGCGCAGACGAGATTGGTTTTTGGGATATAAAACCCACCTCCAAAAGCCTCTATATTTTTAATGCGTTAAATGGTACTTTACTTAGTGAACCTATTATGATTAATACCTCTGTCCATAAAAACCTTAATCTTATAGATGTTTTTAAAAAAACAGGCCCTAATAAAATTACTGTATCATACAGCTCACAAGTCAATGGGAAGTGGATCCTAAAGAGTGAAGTGATTACTTTGGACTAATACCATTTTAACCATAATATATGGCATATAATCTGTTTCTTTTTCGCCCATACACTTCGAGATAAAATTTAACCGTAGCTATTGCTATGCTTAAATTTTATTATAATTGTATTGAAAATTGTAAAAACTATAAATATGAAATTATTAGGAATAAGCTCAAGAATTAATCATTTAGAATACGGTAAAGGAGTTGTTACTAATGTAACCTCCCAACATTATTGGGTGACTTTTATTGAAAACGGATTGGAAACAATTGATTTAGATAGTGATTTTGAAGTTATTGAAGCCGCCGATGGCGATGTAGATGCCGTAAGCTTTTTTGAAGTTGAAAGTAGTTTAGTGAAAATATTAAAAAAGTGGAGTGATGCAAGCGAAATTGTTCCTATTGCCGAAAAGTATAAAGGTGGAAAACTCATATTAGAACCAGCTGATGCGTCTATGAAACCATACGAGTTACCAATTGACACTTTTTTTCATAAAATAACTATGGTTAGAGACCGATTGCGTGTTATGGAACAGCGTATTAACGCTAGTAATTTAGATGAACAAGGAAAAATTGATTTACAACAATATATTACAAGAATTTACGGCAGTTTAACCAGTTTTAATATACTATTTAAATCGGATAGCCACAAATTTGTGGGGCAGAAGGACAAGTAATTATTTTGTCCCTTCAATCGCCTCAATCTCCAAACCAATAACCAATAATTTATGGAATGTTGGTAATTGCGCACCAGTTTCTGTCTTTGTCCAATCGCTCCAAGAGGCTTCTAAACCATCAATTGGTAAAATAGATGTCCACATTTTGAACGCTTTAGGTTTTTTTGAGTCGTCTAATAGCCATAAATAAGAATCTCCAGGAGTAGAGCCGCCTGTGGTGTAAGTTACTAAAAGGGCATCATCATTAGTATCAGTTTTTACTAATCGGCGTTCTACGCCTTTATCAAAAACCTTATAAGGTGCAACTAGCCAAAAGGAATCGTTATTAAAATAGTTTAGCGCTTTTTCAATAAGTTCATCAGCTAGTTCGCTTTCAATAATAAAACCATGTATATAAACTTTACTATTTGAAATAGTATTTAAATCAAGATGCACTTTGTATTGTTTCCAATTGACTTCACAAGTGTTTTGATGTTTTTTCCATACATAATGATGCCTTTTTTTAAAAGTCCATTCAATTACATTGGTGTTTTTATAAGCTTCATAATTTAATGCTTCTAGCATATTATAAGCTAAGGCATCAGCTTGTTCACCTTCAATACCTATTGGTAAATCTTCATTGTATTTAAAATAGAGAAAGCCAAAAAACAAGAGACTTGGTAGCGTCAAAAAAATGATGATGCCAGTTGCTATTTTTAAAACTTTTTTTGGTTTAACTGCCATAAAAAGGCTTTTAGTTTTGGGTTAGTTGGCAGCTAAAATATTAAATATGATTGATTTACATATGCTAAATCATTAAAAACCGACCGCTGTATCATCTCCTCGATAATCGGCACCACCCTCTAACCTTTTATCATTTAAAACAAGTATTCCATCGACCTTACCAATTACAGGCGAGTCTTTTTCATTGATAATATAACCCAATTTTTCTAGTTCATTTATGGTATTTCTATCAAATGAATTAGGTTCCATCATAATCACATCGGGTAACCACTGATGATGAAAACGAGGTGCATCTACAGCTTCTTGTATGGTCATGTTGTATTCATGCACATTTAAAATAGTTTGCAATACCGAAGTTATAATGGTGGAGCCGCCAGGTGTACCTACAGACATAAATAATTCGCCATTTTTTTCAACAATAGTTGGTGTCATAGAACTTAACATGCGTTTCTCGGGTAAAATGCTGTTTGATTCGCCACCAGTAACACCAAACATATTTGGAACTCCCGGTTTGCTACTAAAATCGTCCATTTCATTATTTAAGAAGAATCCTAATTCAGAACAGTATAGTTTCGATCCGTAAGCACCATTTATTGTTGTTGTAACAGATACGGAGTTTCCAAATTGGTCAATAATAGAATAATGTGTGGTTTCATCACTTTCAATAACTTGCACATTACCGTAGGATAGATCGCTGGATTTTGTAGCTTTTTTAAATGAAAAAGAACGCATTCTATTGCTTAAATACTTCTCGCTTATTAGATCTTGTACAGGGATATTCACAAAATCTGGATCACCTAAATAAAAACTTCTATCAGCATATGCACGACGTTCTGCCTCGGTAATAACTTGAATTGATTTTACAGAGTTATGCCCAAATTTATCTAAATCATAGGATTCAATCATTTTCATAATTTGAGCCAAGCAAATACCTCCACTTGATGGTGGTGACATAGATATAATGTTTAAATCATCGTATTTAAAAGTTACTGGTTTACGCCATTTTACTTCGTATTTTGCTAAATCTTCTTCTGTTATAATGCCGTCATTATCTTGAACAAATTTTGCTAATTTTTTGGCAGTTTCACCTTTGTAAAACTCATCTCTACCATAAGTCATAATCCGAGTTAAGGTTTCAGCTAAAGCAATATATTTAATAGTGTCATTAACTTTCCACGGTTTATCAAAAATGATAGAATCTTTATTAGCTTTAGGAAAAAATGGTTGATAATGTTTAATTCGTTCTTCTTGCTTTTTGGTAACTACAACACCTCGATAAGCTAAGTTAATTGATGGTTGAATAATGTCTTCAATAGGCAAGCTTCCTAGTTTTTCATGTACTGCAAAAACACCAGCTACTGAACCTGGAACACCAACAGCCATAGCACCTAACGTACTTTTTCCGGGAATAACGTTACCATCTTCATCTAAATACATGTTTTTTGTTGCTAGTAATGGTGCTTTTTCTCTAAAATCTAACCCACCAATTTCACCATTATTTTTTCTATATACCATAAAACCGCCTCCACCAATATTGCCTGCGTAAGGATAGGCTACTGCTAAGGCCAATTGTGTTGCTGCCATGGCATCAAAAGCATTGCCTCCTTTTTTTAATATATTGCTTCCAATTTGAGATGCTTCTGCTCGTGCAGAAACCACCATAGCTTTTTCAGCTATTAAGCCTCGTTTTTGAGTTTTAACTACTTCTTTACATGATGTAAAAAGAAATACCAAAATAAATAAATACTTAAAATAAGTCATATAATAGTGTTGTTAAGTTCTTTTAATTTTTCTTTAGAAGATGCCACTAATTCATCAAAAAATAGGGTAAACTCGTTCTCAAATTCTTCATAAAATTCTTCGAGTTCATTCACCGCTTTATCCATACCAGATATGTTTTTGGTTCGTCTATTCATACCAGCTAAAACGCGTGAAATACCATCAATTGAAGCATAACTTAATAGCCAATTATCGGCTAACATATACGGCATCATTTTCTGAATTCGTAACGGTAAGATCTCATAATGTGTTTCTAACGAGTCGTAAAATGAGTTTATATAATTTTCCAAATTGATATCTGAATATTTTTTCCAGTTTTTAGCCAAAAAATGATCGTAAAGAATATCAACTATAACCCCAGAATAGTGCCCGTAGTTTTTGTGCAAGCGTTTTGTGCTTTTTCTAACGGTTTTATGTGCATCGGTGAACGTATCAATATGTCTGTGCAATAAAACACCAATTTGAACCTCTCTTTTGCGCTTTTTATAATTTTTTCCTTTTATACCATCGGCAATAAAATTTCCAATAGTTACTAAATCATTGTCACCAGAAAGATAAATGTGGGCTAAGTAATTCATTTGTGAAATTTACGAATTACGATTTAAGAAATGCCACTTGTAATTGTATATTTGTTTTTTAATCAGAAAAAAAAGTATGACACTTATAAAATCAATTTCAGGAATTAGAGGAACTATTGGCGGACAAGTTGGCGAAAACCTAACACCCATTGATGCTGTTAAATTCGCTTCGGCTTATGGCGTATGGTTAAAACAACAACGCGAAAAAGAAAACTACAAAGTGGTAGTTGGACGAGATGCGCGTATTTCTGGAAAAATGATGCAAAACTTGGTAATGAATACACTTATTGGTTTAGGAATTGATGTGGTTGATGTTGGTTTATCTACCACACCAACTGTTGAAGTTGCTACTACTTTAGAGCATGCCGATGGCGGTATTATTTTAACAGCGAGCCATAACCCTAAACAGTGGAATGCTTTAAAACTTTTAAACGAAAAGGGTGAGTTTTTAGATGCCGTTGAGGGTGCTAAAATTTTAGAAATAGCCGAAAGTGACACTATGACTTTCGCCGATGTGGATAGCTTAGGAAAAATAACAAAGAACAAGGCCTATATAGATTTACATATTATTGAAGTTTTAGATTTAGACTTGGTTAACGTTAAAGCGATAGAAAACGCAAAATTTAGAGTAGTTGTTGATGGTGTTAACTCCACAGGTGGAATCGCAATTCCTTTACTTTTAGAGCGTTTAGGTGTAGATGTTATTAAATTATATTGCGAACCAAATGGGCATTTTCCGCATAATCCAGAACCTTTAAAAGAACATTTAGGAGATTTATCTGAAGCTGTGAAAAAGCACAAAGCAGATTTTGGAATTGTAGTAGACCCAGATGTAGACCGTTTAGCTTTTATGGATGAAAACGGTGATATGTTTGGTGAAGAATATACGCTGGTAGCTTGCGCAGATTATGTGTTGAGTATAACACCTGGAAATACGGTAAGTAATATGAGCTCAACAAGAGCATTACGCGACGTTACTGAAAAACACGGTGGAACGTATGAAGCTAGTGCTGTTGGTGAAGTTAATGTGGTTAAGTTGATGAAAAAGAACAAGGTTGTTATTGGTGGCGAAGGTAACGGTGGTATTATTTATCCGAAAGCGCATTACGGACGTGACGCTTTAGTTGGAGTTGCTTTATTTTTAAGTTTACTGGCCGATAAAAATATCAGTGTTAGTCAACTTAGAAAAACATACCCGAATTACTTTATGAGTAAAAAGAAGATTGAATTAACGCCTGGTTTAGATGTTGATGGGATTTTAGAAGCGATGGAAAACCGTTACCAAAACGAGCAATTAACCACTATTGATGGTGTTAAAATTGATTTTGCTGAAAGTTGGGTGCATTTACGTAAAAGTAATACCGAGCCTATTATTAGAATATATACCGAAGCAAAATCGCAACAAGAAGCTGATACTTTGGCTGATAAGTTTATTGAGGAGATTGGGGAGATTACAAATAATTTGTAAACAAATTACAATATTCTATTTGCTATATTATTCGGGAATAATTTAAATATCTATTAAGAAAGGTAAATATAACTCAACACTTGTTCCTTTATCTTCCTCTTTAATAAAAACTTGTGCTTTAACTTTAAATTTCTTTTTCAATATTTCTAATCTTTCTTTAATGATATCTACCGAAACAGATTTTTGTTTTTTTCCATAAACGAAACCATTATTATACTTGTAGCCAACACCATTATCCATAATTTTAAAATAAAGTAATTTTTCTTTTTCCTTTTTAGATATAAAAACCTTAATTATGCCTCTACTATCATTATTTGAAAATCCATGTAAAATTGAATTTTCAATAAATGGTTGAATTAACATTGGTGGAATTAAAACTTCTTCAATATCTAATTCTTCATCTATTGAAAAACTGAAGTCAAAATTTTTTGAAAAATTTGATTGAATCTCTAAATAACTTTTCAAAATAAGAATTTCTTCTTCTAAACTAATAAATTCTTCCCGAGAGTTTGTCAAAACTAGTCTAAATAAATTTGATAATCTATTTATGTATGGAATTGTGTTTTTTGATTTTTTATTAACTAATGAACTAATGACATTCATTGCATTACCTATAAAATGAGGATTCATCTGAGCAAGTAATAATCGCTGTTCTAAATTATCCCTAAGGTATTTATTTTTCAATTTTAATTGCCTCCAAAATAAACCTCCAGCGATAGTAATTATAAAAAATAAACCTCCTAAACTTAAGCCTATTATTTTTTGTTGATTTATAATAACACTCTGTTGTTCTTTAATTTTACTAAGCTGTAATATAGAAGCTTCTTTTTCTTTAGTTTGATATTGAGTCTCTATATTTTGAATATTTTCATTTAATTGTTCTTTATGAAATCTATCTAAAAAATTAAATGACTCTTTTAATAAATTTTGATATTCGTTTGAATCCCCTTTTGCTTGATAAGCAATACCAAGTGTTTCTATGGATTTAATTATTAAATCTTTATCATCTTTATTAATTTTTTCAAATGAATTAATTTTATGTATTAACTTTTTTAAGTTAATTATAGCTTCATTTAGTGAGCCTTCAAAAATAGCTATATAGCTATTTCTAAATTCATTTTCCTCAAGAGCTCCTTTATAATTAGAAATTCCATAAGTATCATCAGCATGAATAGCTTTCTTATAATAATAAATTACTGAGTCAGGTTTTTTTTTAGATTCATAGATATTGCCTAAACTTCCATATATTGTAGATATATTTGTCTTATAATTAGAATTAATAGATCTTTTTAAACCTTTATTAAAATATTCAATTGCTAATTTATTGTTTCCTATTGCACTATAAAGACTTCCTATTCTTGTGTAATTTACTATTGCTGCTTGGTCAATACTCATGTATAAATTATCTTTAGATGCCAACAAACTGTACTTTAACGCTAAACCATCATTACCTAATCGAAAATGGTTATTAGCTATTCCAGTTATAATATATGATTTCCATTTATATGGATATTTTTTTATTAAATCTAAAGCGGTTTGATAGCTTATAATTGATTTCTTATAGTTGCCTAATTCCATCAGAGAAGCACCTTTTACAATGTATACTTTGGTTAATCTTTCTTCATCAAATGGTCTCTTAGTTTTTGATTTATTAAAAAATTTAATACCCGTATTTGCATAAAAGATAGAAGAATCGAAATCTTTTTTTCTGTAAAAACTACTAGATTTGGCTTCATAATAATGAACCCAACCTTGTAAGCTGTCATTGGACCTTAACATTTTAGCAAAATCCTCAATACTTAATACTTTCTTTCTATTTTTTATCAACATTAACGAATCTATAAACTTTTGGTTATATTCAATGTTGTTATTAAAAATTAATGAATCTGTTTGTTGAGAAAATATTGTGTTAAAATTCAAAAAGATACTAAAGAAAAGTATTATTTTCATAACGGATTTTTGATATTAATTTATGACAACTTATAGTAAAATTAAAACAATTATTATTGAAGATGATAAAGAATCACAAGAATATTTGACATCGATACTAAAGAATTACTCTAACTCAATTGAAATTTGCGGTTATTCTTCAAGTATAAAAAAATCTATTACACTCATTAATGAGATAGAACCTGAATTAATTTTTATGGATATTGAGTTAAAAGACGGATTGTCTTTTGAAATTTTTAAATACATAAGTTTTTTTAACTTCGAAGTTATATTTGTAACAGCTTTTGACAGCTATATAAAAAGAGCTATTGATCATTATGCTTTTAGCTTTATTTTAAAACCTATAGATCCAAACAAAATCATAGCAATTGTAAATAGATATGTAAACCTTAAAAAACGTCTATTTTCAATTAATAAGCTAAATGCTTTGTCGAATTTTATTAGTAATAAAAATTGTAATATTTTGCTTCACCTAGGACTAACTCATATATCATTAAATATTAATGAAGTAATAAAATGTAATGCTGAAGGTAATTATACAAGTTTTGTATTAAAAAATGGTAAATCTTATTTAGCATCTAATTCTTTAAAATACTATCAATCTTTATTAATTGAAAAAGGTTTTTTTAGAGCAAATCGTTCTTGTTTAATAAATATTGATCATATTGAATCTATTTATAAAAAAGAGACCATCATATTAACAAATAAACATAAAGTAATGGTTTCTGTTAGGAACAAAATAAATCTCACAAAACTTATTAGCCTACTTTCTTAAAATTGGTGTTTTTCGTTTAAATGATGTATGGTAACGTATAAATAGGAATTATTTACACTTAAAAGGTTTAAGCTCTAAAGAATGATGAAAATATATAAATTTAATATTATTAATTTTAAAACTTTTTATCTTATGAAAAATTTAATTTTTATTTTATCATTACTATTTGGTCTTAGCTCTTTTTCTCAAGAGAATACCGAGCTTTATTTAAATGGTTATCGTGTTGGCGAAGATCTAGCAAAAGCATGTGATAATGGCAACCGTAGGCAAATTTATTCAAATACAATTAACGCTGGTTATGGTATAGATTATACTAATGGTGTACGTGAAGGCTGGAATGCCAATATTTATTACTGTCAGGGAACAGAAGTGGACCCAGACGACCCAACCGATACTGTTATCCATGGGACTAATAGAGATGATTTTTGGGGATCAATATTAATTTTCATAATAAATGGGGGTATTTATTAGATACCCAACCATAACTGAATTAATAAAATAGCTTGAGTTACTAATTCAAGCTATTTTTATTTTAAAAATAAATATTTTTAAAGGCATTGTTTTAAATATTTGATTAATTAAAATTTGCGTTTAAAAACTTATGTGTAATGACAATTTAATTTAACTATTCTTCCCTGCATGCTTCCAGCGCTTATGCGTCCATAAATAATATTCAGGAGCTTCATGTATTTGTTTTTCAACAAGTTTTAAGTAAAGATTAGTTATTTTATAATTTTCATAGTCTTTAGGATTTAGCGTAATAGTTTCAAAGGTAGTTTCGTAATATCCACGTTTAAGTCTTTTTACTTTAAAAAATACGACAGCCATGTCTAATCGTTTAGCTAATATTTCTGCGCCTGTATGGACAGGAACATGAATGCCCATAAATTTATTCCAATAATACGCTTTATCTAATTTTGGTGATTGGTCAGAAACAAAGCCACAAGTAAATGATTCTCCGTTTACCTTGGCTTTCATTAATATTGGAATGGTTTCTTTAGTGGTGATTAAATGACTGTTATATTTAGCACGAATACGTCTAACAAGTTTATCAAAATACCTATTTCCTAAACGTTTATAAACAGCATAACCTTTGTTTTTCATTTGATTTTGAAGAATAAAAATCCACTCCCAACTTCCGTAATGCGCACACATAAGTGCAATACTTTTTCCGCTAGTTTCAATATCCTGAAGCAATTCTACATTAGAGAACGTAAACCGCTTTTTTATTTCAGCTTCAGATATGGTCATTGATTTAACAGACTCAACAATCATATCGCATAAATGATGATAAAATACTTTTCTAATGCGCTTAATTTCTGTTTCAGGTTTATCAGGAAAAACAAGCCTTAAATTACTGTTTACCACCTTTTTTCTATAACCAACAACATGATAGAGTAAAACATATAATCCATCCGAAAAAAGATATAATAATCTAAATGGTAAAATAGAAATTAACCACAAAAACGGATAAACAATAATATAAGCTAGAAAATGCATTAAATAATTTTAGATTTGTAGTCGCAAATATATGTTAATTTAACATTAAACGTTAATACCCTATGGGCAAATTAGATTTAGTTACAATAGTTATTATTGCAGCAAATGTTATTATATCATACAAAGGTTTTGGTGATTTTAATTTTTTCGAAAAGTATAAATTTCAAGTTGGCCCCATACAACGCGGAGAAAAATTGCGCATGTTTAGCTCTGGTTTTTTACATGCTGATACTCAGCATTTATTGTTTAATATGTTGACGTTGTATTTTTTCGCAGATGTTGTTATCCAATTATTAAGTCCGCTTTATTTTTTAATTATTTACTTAGGAAGTTTGTTTTTAGGAAGTGCTTTATCCTTTTATTTCCATAGAAATGAATACCACTACAGCGCAGTAGGGGCAAGTGGTGCGGTTACAGGTATTTTGTACTCTGCAATTTTGTTGCAACCAGAAATGGATTTAGCATTTATTTTTATACCCATACCAATTCCAGCTTATATTTTTGGTATTGGCTATTTACTATATTCTATTTATGGTATGAAAAACAGAATTGGTAACATTGGTCATGATGCGCACTTTGGTGGTGCCATAGGTGGTTTTGTGATTACTTTAATTTTATCACCATGGTTATTCCAAACCAATTTATTAATGGTTGGTTTACTAGCTTTACCTATTTTATTACTATTTGTTTTGAAAAAAGCTGGTAAAATGTAAGTAATCACCTTTTTTTTAACTTTTAACTCTGAACTTTTAACTTTTAACTTAACAATGGCATAGCTATTGAATTTATAGAGTAGTTGAATAGGATATTATAAATTTAATAATATGGTATTCAGCTACTTAATATTTTTTGCTAATTATAAAAAAAAAAGTTCAATTTGTTTTAATGACACATTGGCTTAAATATATATATGAAAAAATCTAATTTTATTTCGCTTGACAGTTTGTCATTACAAGAATTTGATGAGAATTCAGAATTAATTCCTTTGATGACACCTGAAGATGAAGAAGCTATAAATAACGAAAAATTACCCGAAACCTTGCCCATTTTATCTTTAAGAAATACGGTGTTGTTTCCTGGAGTTGTTATCCCAATTACAGCAGGGAGAGATAAGTCGATTAAACTAATTAACGATGCTAATAAAGGCGGAAAAGTGATTGGTGTAGTTGCTCAAAAAGATGAAGCCGTAGAAGACCCTTCAGCTAATGAAATCCATGAAACAGGAACTGTTGCAAGAATATTACGTGTTTTAAAAATGCCAGATGGTAATGTTACGGTTATTATTCAAGGAAAAAAACGTTTTAAGGTTGCTGAAGTGCTTACCGAAGAGCCTTACATGAATGCTACTATTAGAGATTTGCCTGAAGCTAAACCAGCCATAAAAAACAAGGAATTTTCAGCGATTATAGATTCTATTAAAGACTTGGCTTTAGAGATTATTAAAGAAAGTCCAAATATCCCAAGTGAAGCGTCTTTTGCTATAAAAAATATTGAAAGCAATTCGTTTTTAATAAATTTTGTATCGTCTAATATGAATCTTTCTGTTTCCGAAAAGCAGCAGCTTTTAGAAATGAATGATCTTAAAAAACGCGCTTTAGCAACGCTAAAGTTTATGAATGTTGAGTTTCAAAAATTAGAACTTAAGAATGATATTCAGTCTAAAGTTCAAATGGATATGAGCCAACAACAGCGTGAGTATTTCTTGCATCAACAAATGAAAACCATTCAAGAAGAATTGGGTGGTGTTAGTCATGATGAAGAAATTGATGAAATGAAAGCGAAAGCTAGCGAAAAGCTTTGGGATGAAGACGTCGCAAAACATTTTGAAAAAGAAATTGCCAAAATGCAGCGCATGAATCCGCAAGTGGCGGAATATTCTATTCAAAGAAATTATTTAGAGCTGTTTTTAGATTTACCGTGGAATGAATTTAGTAACGATAAATTCGATTTAAAACGTGCCATGAAAATCTTGGATAGAGACCATTTTGGATTGGAAGATGTGAAACGACGAATTATTGAATATTTAGCGGTATTGAAACTTCGTAATGATATGAAATCGCCAATTTTATGTTTGTATGGTCCTCCAGGAGTTGGGAAAACATCTTTAGGAAAATCTATTGCAGAAGCTTTAGGACGTGAATATGTGCGTATTTCATTAGGTGGTTTACGTGATGAAGCTGAAATTCGTGGTCATAGAAAAACATATATTGGTGCCATGCCAGGGCGTATTATTCAGAGCTTAAAAAAGGCAGGTACTTCAAATCCAGTTTTTGTTTTAGATGAAATTGATAAACTTTCAAATTCGCATCAAGGCGATCCATCTTCTGCGATGTTAGAAGTTTTAGACCCTGAGCAGAATAGCGAATTTTATGATAACTTTTTAGAAATGGGTTATGACCTCTCTAAAGTAATGTTTATTGCAACCTCTAATAGCCTAAATACTATTCAGCCAGCATTGTTGGATAGAATGGAAATCATTAACGTTACAGGTTATACTATTGAAGAAAAAGTAGAGATAGCCAAACGTCATTTATTGCCTAAACAATTAAAAGAGCATGGATTAACCGATAAACATTTAAAAATTGGTAAAGCCCAATTAGAGAAAATAGTTGAAGGTTATACACGAGAATCTGGTGTTCGTGGTTTAGAAAAGCAAATAGCAAAAATGGTACGTTATGCAGCCAAAAATATTGCTATGGAGGAGGATTATAACATCAAAATATCCAATGAAGATATTATTGAAGTTTTGGGTGGACCAAAATTAGAACGTGATAAATATGAAAATAACAACGTAGCTGGTGTAGTTACTGGTTTAGCTTGGACACGAGTTGGTGGTGATATTCTTTTTATAGAATCTATTCTATCCAAAGGAAAAGGCGCTATGACTATTACTGGAAATTTAGGTAAAGTCATGAAAGAATCTGCTACCATAGCCATGGAATATATTAAATCTAATGCTGATGAATTTGGTATAGATGTTTCCATTTTCGAAAAGTATAATGTTCATATTCACGTGCCAGAAGGTGCAACGCCGAAAGATGGTCCAAGTGCGGGTGTTACTATGCTTACCTCGTTAATTTCCTTATTTACACAACGAAAAGTTAAGAAGAGTTTAGCCATGACAGGTGAAATTACACTTCGAGGAAAAGTATTGCCTGTTGGCGGCATAAAAGAAAAGATTTTAGCTGCGAAACGTGCAAGAATAAAAGAGATTTTGTTGTGTGAAGAAAACCGACGTGACATAGAGGAAATTAAACCTGAGTATTTAAAAGGATTAACGTTTCATTATGTTACCGATATGAGTGATGTTATTAAACTAGCCCTTACTAATCAAAAAGTTAAAAACGCCAAAAAACTTTAAAAGATAAAAGCTGATTTAAAAACCTCGAATATATTCGAGGTTTTTTATGTTTCACATTTTCATGGGAATGACAATTTTAACTGCAACCTTCGAGCTTTGCTCAAAGGAATTCTTTTCGATTAAAATAAAAGATACTTGCTGTCGTTTTAAGATAGATTCGTTTACTTTGTATCGTAAATATGCTGAAGAAGATTATCACTTTTTTTTGTTTCTCCATAAGTTTACTCGCAATTGCGCAAGTAGGAGGCGAGTCTACCTATCAATTTCTGAATTTGGTGTCGTCACCTCGTCAGGCTGCACTGGGAGGAAAAGTGTTTACAAATGTAGATTATGATGTCACCCAAGGTCTCTTTAATCCAGCAACTATAAATGTTGAAATGGACAATCAACTGGCGTTAAATTACACCAGTTATTTGGGAGGCATTAGTTACGGAACTGCGGCTTATGCCTATACTATTGACAGACGCACCCAAACGTTTCATGCAGGTATTACTTACGTAAACTATGGGCAATTTGATGGTTTTGATGAAGATGGAAATTCAACAGGTACGTTTAGTGGAAGCGAAACTGCGCTGTCTATGGGTTATGCGCTTCAAGTCGGGTATTCAGATTTTTATTTTGGGGGAAACTTAAAATTAATTACCTCAAAACTAGAGCAATATACATCTTTTGGTGCTGCGGTCGATTTAGGGTTAGTTTATATTAATGATGATTTAGATTTTAATGCAGCATTGGTAGTTAGAAATTTGGGTTCTCAAATAACAACTTATGCAGATTTAAATGAACCATTACCATTTGAGGTCGCTTTTGGAATGTCGCAACGTTTAGAAAATGTACCAATACGTTGGCATGTTACTTTTGAAAACCTTCAACAGTGGCCAATAGCTAGACCAAATCCTGCGAGAGTTATAAGCGATTTAGGTGGGAATCAAACGTCTGAGAAAATAGGTTTTTTAGGTCAGGTTATTCGACATACTATTTTAGGCGCTGAATTATTTCCGGAAGGCGGATTTAATATTCGTTTAGGTTATAATTTTAGAAGAGCAGAAGAATTAAGAATTGTAGACCAAAGAAATTTTTCGGGGTTATCGGCTGGTTTTTCAATTAAAATGAATAAAATGCGCTTTAGTTACACGCATGCAAAATATACAAGTGCAGCAAATTCAAACTTCTTCGGTTTGCAAATAGACTTGCAGTAACTTAGTGTCTCAAGTGCGCTTAAGTTTTAAGTACTTAAAGTTGAAAAAAGAAGTTATAAATTATTTGCTTGACACATTTTCAACTTTAGAACACTTTAAGTATTTAAGGCACTTTTAACTTTAATTATTTTAAGTACTTTAGTCACTTTAAAATTAAAATGAATAAAATCACCATTGCCATAGATGGCTTTTCATCAACAGGAAAAAGCACAGTAGCCAAACAACTTGCTAAACATTTGGGTTATGTGTATGTAGATTCTGGTGCCATGTACAGAGCCATTACTTTTTATGCGATGCAACACGGTTTTATAAATAAAGATGATTTTAATAAAGAAGTTTTAATTTATCATTTGCCAAAAATTAAAATCAACTTTAAATTTAATGAAGCTTTAGGTTTTGCTGAAGTGTATTTAAATGATAAAAATATTGAAAAACAAATAAGAACACTTGAAGTTTCTAGCTTTGTGAGTAAAGTAGCTGCAGTTTCTGAAATACGCTCGAAACTCGTTGAAAAACAAAAGCAAATGGGAGAAAATAAAGGTGTGGTGATGGACGGAAGAGATATTGGTACTGTTGTTTTTCCAGATGCAGAGTTAAAATTATTTATGACTGCTTCGGCTGAAACTAGGGCAGAAAGGCGCTACCAAGAACTTATTAAACGTGGAGATAAAGTAACTTATGAAGCTGTTTTAAAAAACGTACAAGAACGTGATTATATAGATTCAAACAGAAAAGATTCACCACTTACTAAGGCTGAAGATGCCATCGAAATTAATAATTCAAATATGAGTTTAGAAGCGCAATTCAATAAAATTGTGCAATTAGCAAAAATGACTATTGAGGATACTGAATAAAAAAAGCAACTTCGTAAAAAGTTGCTTTTTTTAAATAGATTTAATTATTTTATAAATTAGGAATAATTAATTCTTGATCTGGATGAATCACATCAGGATTCTTTAAAATATCAGAATTAGCTTTAAAAATAGCATTGTATTTTGAAGCATTTCCATAATAATGTTTTGCTATTTTGCCTAATGTATCACCACTTTTCACTGTATGTCTAGCATAAACACTTTCATCAGCAACTGTAATATTAGCTTTAATATCTGACGGGCTTTCACCTCCAATTGCTTTTATTTTATCCCAAAGAAGATTTTTTTCATATTGTGTTTTGGCAGTTCCTTTCATTTTAAGAACACCATTTTCTTCAGTTACACTCCCGTTTTGAATATTTAACTTTTCGCCTAAGTTTAATACGTCTTGATACTTTGCTTTAACCATGATTTTGTTTAATTTTAATTGTAAATATTTGTACTGAACAATATAGTAAAATATTTGTTTGTTTGTTTAAATCTTTAATAAGATATTGTTCTCTTTGTTTAAGACACACTATTTTTATAAAAGTCACACTATTTTTATTTTCTCATTTTTAGGTAATTATATCAATAATATGTATTTTTGCACTCCTTTTGGCGAATTATTAGAAGATAAAAGGACCGAAACTATAATTAAAATAACGCTTCTGCGTGTTAAATGCTTAAATCTTCTAAAACATGCAGAATACAAAACATAATATAACAAGTATTACTTTTTATATTATATAACTATTTAAATGGCTGAAAAAGCAAAAAAAGCTGAAGTAGAAGTAACTGAAACTCCAGCAGTAGAAAAAAAAGCAGTAAAAACTAAAGCTACCGCAGAAGTAGTTGAAACTCCAGAAGTAGAGGTTGCTGAAGAAGTTGAAACTCCAGAAGTATCTGAAGCGAAAGCAAATCCTGAAAAATTCTTAAAAGAATTCAACTGGCACAATTACCAAGAAGGAATTGATGAAGTTGATGACAAACAACTTAAAGAATTTGAAAAATTAGTAGCTGAAAATTTCGTTGACACTTTAGATGATGAAGTGGTTGAAGGTACAGTTATCCATATGACAGAGCGTGATGCTATTATTGATATCAACGCAAAATCTGAAGGTGTAATTTCTTTAAACGAATTTCGTTACAACCCAGGTCTTAAAGTTGGCGATAAAGTAGAAGTATTAATTGATGTACGTGAAGATGCCACAGGACAATTAGTATTATCTCACAGAAAAGCTAGAGTAATTAAAGCTTGGGATCGTGTAAATAAAGCACACGAAACAGGTGAAATCGTTAATGGTTTTGTTAAATGCAGAACTAAAGGAGGTATGATTGTAGATGTTTTTGGAATTGAAGCATTCTTACCAGGTTCTCAAATTGATGTGAAGCCAATTAGAGATTACGATCAGTATGTAAATAAAACTATGGAATTCAAAGTGGTGAAAATAAACCACGAGTTTAAGAACGTAGTAGTATCTCATAAAGCTTTAATTGAAGCTGATATTGAAATCCAGAAAAAAGAGATTATTAGTCAATTAGAAAAAGGACAAGTACTAGAAGGTATTGTTAAAAACATTACATCTTACGGTGTATTTATTGATCTTGGTGGCGTTGACGGATTAGTACATATTACAGATTTATCTTGGTCTAGAATCAACCATCCAAATGAGATCGTTGAATTAGATCAAAAATTAAATGTTGTAATCCTTGATTTTGATGAAAACAAATCAAGAATCCAATTAGGTTTAAAACAATTAAGTAAACACCCATGGGAAGCTCTTGCAGAAGAGGTTAAAATTGGTGATAAAGTTAAAGGTAAAGTAGTTGTAATCGCTGATTACGGTGCGTTTATTGAAGTTGCAGATGGTGTTGAAGGATTAATTCATGTATCTGAAATGTCATGGTCTACACACTTACGTTCAGCTCAAGATTTCGTTTCTGTTGGAGATGAAGTTGATGCTCAAATCTTAACTTTAGATAGAGAAGATCGTAAAATGTCTCTTGGTAT
>TARA_R110002096_G_scaffold169222_1_pt1 | contig 18564 bp, 15 predicted proteins | sample TARA_R110002096 | Tara Oceans TARA_R110002096 (sample SAMEA4397295) | marine metagenome | biome: Polar Biome; feature: [DCM] deep chlorophyll maximum layer (ENVO:01000326); material: water (ENVO:00002006), including particulate matter (ENVO:01000060) such as... | depth 35 m
TACAACCTCCATTCTCAACTTTGGAGGGTTTTCAAACACTCCCTAAACGTACGAGATCCGCGTACAAGGCCTATTAGATCTTTTGACCATTTCCATCGGAATCGATCCCAATATCTGAATTCAGAGTCCAGCGCTAGTCTCATTGGGTAGCCCCCAAAATCAGATTAGATCATGATGACTCACCCCACTGACACAGCCGAAGAACGCGCGTTTCGAAAACTCACTGAATCCTCCCTCTTTCAGACTTATCGTACGGCATTCCGTCTCGCGACCGGTCTTGATGTTGAACTCCGACCAGCTGGAGAAGAGGATGATCCCGATACGTCTCCGGGGCAGCTTGATGCGAATGAATTCTGTTCGGCCATGGACTCCGGCAAAGGCTGTGCAGCTTGTGTTCTCGCTCGAAAATGTCTCTTTGAATCAGCCAGCCACCAGGCAAAGTCCGTCAAGTGCTTCGCCGGACTGAGAGAGACCGCTATCCCAATTCGTTCCGGCAACAACCTGATTGCCTTCTTACGCACCGGTCAGGTCTTCCACGAAGCCCCCGCAAAATCCGAGTTTGAGGCGATTGCCCCAACGCTCGAGAAAGAAGGAATCGCGGCAACGAAGGAGCTTGAATCCGCCTTCTTGGATTCTCCGGTTATGGACTCCAAAAAGTACTTGGGGGCGATCACCCTTCTCGCTGCGTTTTCACTTCAACTTTCCGAAGAATTTTCCCGATTGATGATTGCGGAGGAAAATTCCGATCCGCCAATGGTGATCAAGGCAAAGCAATACATCAATGCCCACCTGGAAGACAAAATCACCCTCGATGCCGTCGCTGATTACTGTTCGGTAAGCCCTTACTATTTCTGCAAACTCTTCAAAACTGCAACCGGAATGACGTTGACGGAATACGTCAATCGTCGACGCATCGAATGGGCAAAGCGGAAGCTCCTCAATCCTCAACTTCGAATCACGGAAGTCGCCTACGATGTTGGTTATCAGTCCCTTTCTCAGTTCAATCGCAGCTTTCTGCGATATGCCGGAGAGTCGCCCACTCACTTTCGTGAGAATTCGCTGATTGATTCCCAGCTGGCTGCTTAAAAGATCACTTGATCGAAACCCATTTTCAGGCGCGTGTCTCTTCCATGAAGATTCGTCCATCTCGTCGCCACTTCCTTCGAACCACTCTCGCAGCAACAACGTCGGCCCCCTTTATCCTGCGTGGGGAGGGATCGCCGAACCAAAAATTGCAGCATGCCAGTTTTGGAGCGAATGGAATGGCCGGTGGAGATCTTCGGGCGATTGCAAGACATCCCAATATTGAATTGGTCGCCGTAGCCGAGGTTGATCTCGCCCGTGCTGACAAAATTCGTCAGGAGTTTCCCGAGGCCCGTATTTACCAGGATTGGAGGGAATTGCTCGAAACCGAAGGCGACAAGATTGATTGCTGCAATATCTCGACGCCCGATCACATGCACGCACCCATCACAATGCGCGCGCTGACCATGGGGAAACATTGCTACACCCAGAAGCCCCTTACCCATGATGTTTACGAGTCTCGCCAACTGAGAAAAGCAGCGACCGAAGCTGGCGTAATGACTCAAATGGGCACACAGCTTGCGTCCTCGACGGCAGACCTCACGATCTCGGCCTGGGTCCAGAGCGGTGTCGCCGGCCGGATAGTTGCCGTTCATAGCTTCAGTCACAAAACCTGGGGCGATCCTGCTCCACTTCCAACCGGAAGAACCGATCCTGCGCCTGAATCTCTGGATTGGAACCTTTGGAACGGAGTGGTCGATCCGGTCACTTTCCTCAAGGGCTACTACCATCCGAGCCAATGGCGTAAGCGGATTCCATTCGGCACCGGAACGCTGGGAGATATGGGCTGCCATATGTTCAATGGATGGTTTCGATCGCTGAAGCTCGACGCCCCTCTTTCCATCCGCAGCGAAGGTCCGGCTCCAGGAGACAACTGGGCAATTGATGGAGAAATCCATTACACCTTTCCCGGAAATGACCTCACGGCGGGAAAAACAGTCGAAGTGACGTGGTATGATGGAGCGAAACGGCCCCCCGCCGACCTGGTGGCACTTCTCGGCGAAAAGTTTCCGAAACAGGGAAGCGTCTACATCGGCGAAGAAGGAATTTTGGTCCACCCTCATGGCGGAAAAGTCCAGTTTTTCAAGAATGGCGTCCTGACTGAACCTGGCCAACCTGAGGTTACCGGATCTTCCGCCAACCATTGGAAGGAATTTGTCGATTCAATCCTCGGCAAGACCAGTGGCCAAAAACCGAAGAGCAATTTCGACTTTGCCGGGCCGATGACCGAAACGGTCTTGTTGGGCAACGTTGCCGCATTCTATCCGGGTGAAGAATTGGAATGGGACGCCAAATCAATGGCTTTCCCGAAAAAGCCGGACGCAAATCAGCATATTCGACGCAATTATCGTGGCGGATGGGAAATTCCGGGATTGAGTTGAGGAACATGAAAACCATTCGTTCCGCTATCACCTCAGTAATTCTGGCCTGCTCTCTCGCAGGTCTTCAAGCCCAGGAAAAGGCGGTGGAGGTAGACGGAGTTCCTCAATCGACAGACGACTTCATCGCTCTCAGAGACAAACTAAGCGTCGATCCCGAAGGTGGTGCTGCCGTTTTTGTGCTGGCGATGATGGCCTACATTTCGGATCAGGATCTTGGAGAGCAATTTTTTACGATCGCTCTCGACCGCTCGAAGCTGCAACCCAGCGTTAGAGGTTATAAAGGATTCAAGCCGGAACGCTCGATGGACTACTTTCTCGATCGACTCGCAAAGAATCCTTATTGGCCAACCTCGTATGTGGAAGGGTCCAGCCCCGAGGAGAATTACAAAGTCGAATCCCCCTTTCAATTCACGTTCACTCGAAACAAATACAGCGAGATCAGCAGTGACCGAATCAAGGTATTCATAGCGTGCAGCGGCGCCGACACCCCACGCCCCATCACCCTGCAAAAGAACAATCGCGGCATCTGGAAGGCTCTTGAGTATTCGTCTCTGTTCGTGGGAATGAGGGCCCCCGGAAAACCGGCTGATGATGATCTTTAAAGATTCAGGAAAGCCGACTCCGGGTCACTGATCTCAATCCCAAAGATTTCTGAAAGGCTTCCGGGCGTCAATTCCCCACAATTCGTCGCTAACGAAGCGGAACCAAAGTTGGTAGCGCCATCAAGCGCCCCCTCCAACAGCTCCGATTTCTCCACTCCACGTAGTTGGAAGAAGAGTTCGGGCCGGTCGTCGAGAAGCACACCAATCCCATACATGGTAGCCGCCACGTGCTTGCACATATCCGCCCAATCCGGGCAAGTGCACGAAAAGTGAATCTCGCCGGTCGACGGGAAGAGCCCAAGTTCGGGGTCGGTGACAACCTCCAGAACCTGGTCTCCCAGATTCCCACTTAAAAGGTCTACAAGCGTATCAATCTTCCCCGTGCAACTCGCCTTGATCTCCTCCCAACATCCCTCTTCAAGGGAATCGATCCGAATGATCACCTCATAAATTTCGGCGCCGGTGACGTAGGCGAAGACCTCTCCTGTCTCGATTTCCAAATCGTAAACATGGCCGGACCTCAAATAACGTCTTCCGGCAGGCAACAAAAACTCGTAGTCGCTGTAGGTTTCAAGGTTCCGACACCACAATTGCCCCCAAAAGGAACCCGAGATCGACTTTTTCCGGTGAACCTCAACCGGCGCAAAAGGTTCTCCCTTCTCCCTGCGCTTTTGGATCTCCCGCTCAATTCGGTCTTGCGACTCACTCATTGAACGAAAGGGTTACTCCTAAAACGCTTCGAACAAGACCGGATTTCCAGTTTCCGGGATGCCGCCAGCGACCAACAGAACAGCGTGGCGCCCTCCCTCTTTGCAGGGCTGCGATAACCATGACTACTTCATGGTTCTTAATACTTCTTCCACGACTTCCGCCGTCTTGGCGATCGCCGCTTCATCGTGAGCCAACGAAATGAAGCCGGCTTCATATTGGGACGGAGCAAAATAGACACCGCGCTCAAGACAGCCCCAGAAAAATTTGCTGAAGTCACCGAAATTAGCCTTTTTCACATCCTCAACACTCCAGATTTCCCGGTCCGTGAAGAACAGGCAGAACATTGAACCCACTCGATGCAGCTGTAGGTCCAATCCGGCCTTCGCGATTGCTTCTCTCGTTCCAGCTTCGAAGGCGGCCCCGGCTTTTTCCAGCCGCGCATAACCATCCGCGCGATCCAGTTCCCGAAGTTGAGCCAGCCCTGCGGCCATCGCCAGTGGGTTCCCGGACAGCGTTCCCGCCTGATAAACGGGTCCATCGGGAGCCAAATGATCCATAATCTCAGCTTTTCCACCGAAGGCCCCAACCGGCAGACCGCCACCGATCACCTTCCCCAGCGCGGTCAGATCTGGAGTAACGCCTGTCAATTCCTGAACCCCGCCTTTGGCCAGGCGAAACCCGGTCATCACCTCGTCAAAAATAAGAACGCTTCCGTATTCGTTGGTGATCTCACGCAGAAACTCCAGATAGCCATCGCGCGGAAAAATCAGGCCGGCATTCGCGGGATACGGTTCCAGAATCACCGCTGCGATCCGCTCTCCCTCCTCCGCAAAAACCTTCCGGACCGCTTCCTCATCATTGAAGGGAACCGTAAGGGTCAGCGCCGCAAAGTCATCGGGGATTCCGGCACTATCCGGTTTTCCATGCGTCATCGCACCGCTTCCCGCCGCCACCAGGAGCGAATCGACGTGACCATGGTAACAACCGATAAACTTGACGATCAAATCCCGGCCCGTATACCCCCTCGCCAAGCGGATCGCCGTCATCGTCGCCTCCGTTCCGCTATTCACCATTCTGACTTTCTCGACAGACGGAACCCAATCCACGATCAGCTCCGCCATCTCCACTTCAAAGGGATTCGGAATCCCAAAACTGACACCAGCCTGGGCAGCCGCGGAAACCGCCTCCACGACGACCTCTGGTGCATGTCCTAGAATCGCCGGCCCCCAAGTGCCGACGTAATCGACCAACTCGTGTCCATCGACATCCCAAATCCGGCACCCTTTGGCTCGCTCCACAAAGAAGGGCTCCCCATCGACATTGCGAAACGCCCGCACCGGAGAGTTTACCCCACCGGGAATAACCTTCTTGGCTGCGGAGAATAGTCTGTGTGATTTGGTGGATTCCGTCATTGATGCAATTTGTGGTGCAAGTGGCATTCGTCAAAACGTCTAGGTGAGATTTGCAGTCTTCGCTTCACCTTCTTTCAGCAAAACCAACACACTCACCATGAAAGCGCTCATCCATTCGCTTCTGATTCTCATTCTGCTATTCTCTCCGGCTCCAACCCAGGCAGAGCTCAGCCGGGAAACAGGCGCCATTTACCTCGAGGACGTTCTGGAGCCTGATCAGAGCGTTATTCTCCGAGTCATCCATCCTGCTCCAATCTACTACCAACTCGATGGCAAACGCAGGCTCGGCACCCTTCGGGTCGGATTTGACGCCGAAATTGTCGCGATCAGCCAAAAGGCCTACATGGTTCGAGCCAAAGCTCAGCATGCCGATGTCAAAGGCTGGATTTCACCACAAGCGCTCCAGGCTCACAATGGTGGAGACTTTGTGAAAGTTCTCGGCCAGCTTTATCAACGCCAACTGGTGGTACAGGAATTGATCGAGAAACGCCAGGTGGCTCTGGGAATGACTCTACACGAAGTACAAGAATCGCTGGGGAATCCGGATCGAATCAATTCCGCGATCGACGCGACCGGGAAGCAAGACACCCTCGAATACGTAACCTACAAGCGCGTTGCTCAAACCGTTACCCGTTTCGATGAGTTTGGCGTTCCGTATTCCGATATCGTTTATGTGAATGTTGAGGTTGGCAAAGTGGCCATTGGGTTGGTCGACGAAATCGTGCACAGCATCAATCACATGGAGGCGGCGCGAAACTGCGGAAGCGGGATCACGCTCAAGCCTCCCCCTCTCCTCATTTTCTAGCAGGGAATCGCGCCCTTTTGGCACTTCCTAAATCACCACAAGCACGCCATTCTGGCGCAGCCATCAGGTTTTGGTGGGATATTTTCCGTCACGGGGATTGGAACGAGTTCTGCTATTTATAGGATGAAATTCTAAACTCCCCACCAAGATGACTTTGAACAAACTCACCACAAAATTACAGGAAGCGCTTCAGGAAGCCCAGGAAATTGCCAACTCTTTCGGACACGCCGAGATCAGCCCGGCCCATGTCGTTTTATCGCTGACCCGCCAGGAAGGAGGGCTTGCAGGTTCCCTCTTCGAGAAAATCGGAGGCCAAGCCTCCCAACTTCCTCAACTTTCCAAGGACTTTCTCGAGCGACTGCCCAGAGCAGAAGGTGCTTTAACCCAAGCACAGCTGGGAAGAGAGCTCAGCCAAGTTCTGCATGAGGCTGACAAGGAAAGGGAACGTCTTGCCGATGACTTCATCAGCATTGAGCATTTCCTTCTTGCCACGGCAGCTTCGAAAACCACAGCCGGAGATCTGCTAAGAAGCGCCGGCGTAACCAAGCAATCTCTTGAGGCCGCCTTGAAAGATGTTCGCGGTAGTCAGAAAGTGACGGATCAGGATCCTGAAGGCAAATATCAGGCTCTCGAAAAATACGGAACAGACCTCACAAAGCTGGCCCGGGCCGGCAAGATCGACCCCATCATCGGAAGGGATGAAGAAATTCGGCGCGTCATGCAGATTCTCTCGCGCCGCACCAAGAACAACCCCGTCCTGATCGGCGAACCGGGGGTCGGCAAAACCGCGATCGCAGAGGGTCTCGCCAGGCGAATTGTGAGTGGCGATGTTCCAGAAAGCTTGAAAAACAAACGCCTCGTCGCAATGGACCTTGGAGCAATGATCGCCGGGGCGAAGTATCGGGGCGAATTTGAAGACCGGCTGAAAGCCTTTCTCAAGGAAGTGGTTTCGAGCGAAGGACAGATCCTTCTCTTCATTGACGAATTGCACACCATTGTCGGAGCGGGAGCGTCGGAAGGCGCCGTCGATGCGTCGAATCTCCTGAAACCCCAGCTCGCCCGTGGTGAGCTGCATACCATCGGCGCAACCACCCTCGATGAGTATCGCAAACACATTGAAAAAGATGCTGCGCTGGAGCGCCGCTTTCAGCCCGTTACAGTCGGCGAGCCAAGCGTTGAGGACACGGTTGCCATTCTCCGCGGAATCAAGGAGCGTTATGAGGTTCACCACGGAGTTCGCGTGAAAGACTCTGCTCTGGTTGCCGCCGCGAACCTGTCCAATCGCTACATCTCGGATCGATTTCTCCCCGACAAAGCCGTGGATTTGGTTGATGAAGCGGCGTCGCGCCTGAAGATCGAATTGGATTCGATGCCCACAGAAATCGATCAATTGGAACGCCAAGGCATGCAGTTGGAAATGGAACGCCAGGCGTTGGCCAAGGAGAAGGATGACGCCTCAAAGGAACGGCTTCAGCGGGTTGAACGGGAGCTGGCCGAAATCCGGGAAAAGGCAGATGCGATGAAGGCCCAATGGCAAAAGGAGAAAGGAGTGATCGATGAAGTGCGGAAAACGCAGGAAGCGATCGAAAATGCCAAAAACGAATTGGAACAGGCTCAGCGTCTGGGCGATCTGGCGCAGGCCAGTGAGATCCAATACGGAATCCTACCTGACTTGGAGAAAATGCTCACGGCTCAGAACGAACGTTTGCATCAGCAAAATCGAATCCTCAAAGAAGAAGTCACCGAAGAGGATATCGCAAAGGTGGTCGCCAGTTGGACAGGCATTCCTGTCACCCGGCTCCAGGAGGGTGAGCGCAGTAAACTCACCCACATGGAGGCTCGCCTCGGTCAACGTGTGATCGGACAGCTTGAGGCTGTTGAAGCTGTTTCGAACGCCGTCCGCCGGGCCCGCGCAGGTCTTCAGGATGAGAACCGCCCCATTGGATCTTTTCTCTTTCTGGGACCAACCGGAGTTGGAAAAACGGAACTGAGCCGGGCGCTCGCAGAGTTTCTCTTCGACGATGAAAACGCCATGATCCGCATCGATATGAGCGAATACATGGAAAAACACGCCGTCGCCCGACTGATTGGCGCGCCTCCAGGATATGTTGGTTACGAGGAAGGTGGCCAACTCAGCGAATCGGTCCGCCGCAGACCTTACTCGGTCGTCTTGTTTGACGAGGTGGAAAAAGCCCATCCGGATGTCTTTAACGTTCTTCTCCAAGTTCTCGACGATGGCCGAATCACCGATGGCCAAGGTCGGACTGTCGACTTCAAGAACACCGTGCTCATCATGACGAGTAACATCGGCAGCCAATACATCATGTCAGAGGACAACGCCGAGCAACGGGAAGCAAAAGTAACGGAGGCGCTTCGAGCGCATTTCCGGCCCGAGTTTTTGAACCGGGTCGACGAAACAATCATCTTTGATCGACTGAGCCAGGAAGATCTCAATCAGATCGTTCAGATTCAGGTCAATCGGGTGATCAGTCGTTTGGCCGGCCAGAATATGGAGCTCAAGCTCACCGACGCCGCGCTAAACCACCTCGCCCAGACTGGTTACGATCCAGTTTACGGGGCTCGCCCGCTCAAACGAACGATTCAAAAACTCGTTCTGGATCCGCTCAGTATGCAGCTTCTGGACGGGAACTTTAAAGAGGGTGACTCACTGGTCGGAGATCTCGACGGAGGTAAACTGGTTTTCCGGAAGTCTTGATTCCCCTCCTACTCGCTATCCTCAAATTTCTCGCGCAATGCGGTAAAGTAACGAAGCACCTGCTCACGCCGCCCCGCGGGAAGGGCCTGCGCATCCAGAGCCTCTTCCTCCACCGCGATGTATTCAGCGGCCTGCGCCTGCAATTGGCGTTGGGCCGCTTCACTTCGCGTCCCGCCCTGCACGGTCTGCATGGTTGATTCGCCGTCCGCATTGATGACGGCATCCACCAACGCGTCCTTGTTTGCATTCAGCGCCTCGGTTCGGTTCTCCTTCATTTCCGCAGAACCAAATCCCGCCTCCAATCCTGGAGCGCCGATCGCACTCCCAACCCCACCCAACATATTGCTGGGAGCTGAAGATCCGGGAGCCTGACCGGGAACTGGAGCCATCATTCCAGGTTGGCCTTCGCCAGGTTTTGGCGTCTGCCCGGGCACGGGAGCCATTCCCAATTGCTGGTTTTCCGGTTGCTGGCCGGGAACTGGTGGTTGCATCCCGGGAACCGGTGCGCCCTCCATTCCGGGCTGTTGGTTCGGCTGATTCTGAGGCCCAGGAGCCTGGAGAGCTTGCGGTGTCCCCTGAGGTCCGGTCGGAGGAACCTGGGGGACCTCTGCATCGGCCAGGTTCTGGACTCCCGGTGGAGGCTTCGGGGCTTCCCTACCCAACTCTTTCATCTGCTCCATCTGGCTCTGCGCAATCTCATTCCCGCTCTGTCGCAATTGCTCGGCCAACTCCTTGAGTTCGCTCTCCGCTCGCTGCCGATGTTCCACTTCCCGAAAGTGATCGCTCAAATTGCGAAAGTCCTGTGCCGCCGGCTCCGGCTGATTTTCAGTCAACCTTTCAGAAGCGTTCCCAACATGCTCACCAACCGGACGCGCCCTGTCCTCTTCGCTTGCCTTCGCCATCGTTCGCCGCAACGCCTGATCAATCCTTCGCTTCGCATCGCCGGTTAGTTTCTGGTCGGCCAGTTTTTCGGCCAGACGATCAGCCTCATTTGCACTTGAGGCCGCATTTTGATCCTGAAGGGCTGCAGCCAAATCGGCGGTATCCGCATGGGAAGCCATTTCAGAGAGCATCTCGCTGGAAGCCCACTCGCCGTCTTCCGCTCCTAGCTTCGAGGCGATTCTCTCTGCCGCCCGAGCCCTGGCTTCAAGTTCATTCAAAATCTCCCGGCTCGACTTTTCGCCCGCACCGTCAAGCATCTCTGCGGTCCCTTCCAGCGAAGCCGCCAATTCCTCCAGCGACGTTCTTTCTTCTTGGTTGCCAATCAACTCCTTTAGCTTTTCAAACCTCGCCTGCTGCTCGGCCAACTGATTAGCTTCCTCCTTGGCCTGCGCTGCCATCTCTTCACTCATTACCAGGTCTTCGGCACGGATGGTTTGCCGAAAAAAGGGAGTGAGAAGGAACAGAAAAATGAGCGGCACCCCCAGCCAATTCCAACTTGGTTTTGGCAATGGTAGGTCCGCCTCGAGGTTCTCAAGACGTTCGGAAAGTAGTTCTTGAGCTTGTTGTAAATGCAAGACTTCCCCGACCGAGCGCCCTTCCTGATTTTCGAAAAATTGAGCTGAAGAGAAGACATTCTTTCCTCCCGACGCCTCATCCCAAGTGGCCAGAGATCGAAACGGGTTGGCTTTGCGCCAGAGATTGAATGCAAGAGTCGCAACCATCCAGACAACCAGTGCCGCCACCGCAAACCGGAATTCCGGAGCGGCCAGTCCCAGGATGCGCAACGCAATAAAACCAGTGAGAAGCCCAATAACCACCCCGGTCACGGTGAGGTTGAGGCTCCGGATCGTCTGAATGCCGAGGAGGCGCCAGGAAACTTGGCGACCGACAGCTTCGAAACTCGTCTTTGGTGACATCTGAGCCCGATCTTAGATGGAAAGGGCGAACGTCTCCAGCCGTTTTTGTTCCCAGCCGCGCGAGCCCAGCAAAGCTCCTCGCAAAAAATCCGTTCTTGTGCTAAGTTTTTCCGGTTCCGTCTCCCTTTCATCCTCGTTCCCTCAAGCCCTGCCAATTGTCTCAACCCCCTGTAGAAGCCAATCCTGTTGCGCCCACCGAAGCCACCGAAACCCGGTTACTCGTTAGCTATGGTTTCGACTTGGCCCGTCAGTTAGGCATCCAAAAAGTATTGGTGTTGGCAAATCTGGTGATTGACCGAAAATTGGTCGAGAAGCATCGAGATCGCGAGCGTTTGATCTGGGTGACTCACGAGGAGGACAGCAGTCTCAAAACTTCGAACGAAGATTATCAGGTAACCATCCCTGAAAGCAGTTTCGACCGGATGGATCAACTGACTCTTGCCCTAATGATGGCCGTGATGAGCAGCGCGGTCGATGTGGAGGAGTCGGTGGTTTGCCTGACAGGGACAGCAGGCTCAAAACGTCTGGATACCCTCCTCATTGCGAACCCGAAACGCGACTTTCCCTGGTTCGCTCGAACACCTGCCGATGAGGAGCGCGAGCAACTGCGAAGTCGCGAATTCGTTCGACTCATCGAAATTGCGGTCAAATTGGCGTCTGAGGGACGCGAGGGAAAACCCATCGGCACCATCCTGGTACTAGGTGAAACCGCAGAGATCGAGAAACACATTCGCCCTCTCATTCTCAACCCCTGTTCCGGCCATCCTCGACGTGCCCGCAACATTCACGATCCTTCTTTTCTCGAAACGATTCGTGAGCTTTCCGCAATCGACGGTGCCTTCGTCATCGATCCCAAAGGTGTCGTTGAGCATGCTGGAGTCTACCTTTCGGCGCCACTTCGGAAGAAGATCAAAATTGAAAAGGGGCTCGGTTCACGACATTTGGCGGCCGTATCCCTTACGGGCGTGGCAAATGCGATCGCAATTGTCGTCAGCGAGTCTTCGGGCCGAGTCACCGTCTACTCTCAAGGCGCCCAGGTCATGGCGCTCGAAAGTCGCCGAGCGAGTTCGAACTAAGTCCACCGCGCTTGATTCTCACTTCGATCGAAGTAGAGTCCCCGCCCGATGCTTCCCTGGCTTTCCCAGAAAACCCTTCCTTTGTATCTCGCGCCGATGGCGGGAGTTACGGACTTGGTCTTTCGACGACTCTGCAAAGAGTTGGGAGCTGACGTGATGGTGACCGAGTTTGTCTCCGCCGAGGGAATCATTCGGAGAGATGACCGGACCCGCAAATACACCGACTTTGAAGATTTTCAGCGACCCGTCGGCGTCCAGCTTTTCGGAGCAGATGGTGAGCGTATGGGTGAAGCCGCCAGGAAAATCGTTGATTGGAAACAACCCGACTTCATCGACATCAATTTTGGATGCCCGGTGAACAAAGTGGTTTCCAAGAACGGCGGCTCGTCGCTTTTGCGCAACTGCCCGCTCCTGGCGGAAGTGGCATCCGGCGTCGCTAAAGCGGTTGGAGATCAGGTTCCGGTGACCGCAAAAATTCGCACCGGCTGGGATACCCATTCCATCAACGCGCCTGAGGTTTGCAATATCTTGGCCGATTGCGGAATTCAGGCGGTCTCGATTCACGGAAGGACCCGTTCAATGGGATACTCGGGAGAAGCTGATTGGGATATCATTGGCCAATGCGCAGAGTCCTCGCCGATTCCTGTGATTGGGAACGGAGATATCGGCAGTGGGCGTGACGTTGAGCAACGAACCCGCGAAACTCGCGTTCGCGGCCTTATGATCGGTCGCTCAGCGATGAATTATCCGTGGATCTTTCGGGAGGCGAAGCACTACCTCCAAACCGGCAAGCAGATGGAACCAGTGACCCCGGAGGAACGATGGTCCCTCATTCGGAGGCATTGCCGCATGGCGCTTGAATACGGCCGGTATGGCAACGAAAAGCAAACCATGCAGTCGATGCGTGGCCGATTGATGGCCTATTCGAAGGGTTTGCGAGGCGGAAAGTTGCTCCGCCAACGCTTTTGCAAGGTCGAATCCTTGATGGAATTGGAGGGGATTGCCGGTGCCTACCTCGAAGATGAGCGGCTTCTCGAGGCCGCCTGATCCGGGAGTTTTGTCACCGAAAGCAGGCAAGAGGGTTGCAACTCTGGAAGTTGGACGCTAAGAGCATAGTCCAATCACCTAAGAGAACACTAATACCCCGTAATCATGCCTACGAAGGTCGGAATTATCGGAGCTGGCGGAATGGTCAGCTATCACTATGACGGATTTACTGCTGCAGGAGCAGAGGTTGCGGCAATCGCCGATGTCAATAAAGACGCTGCGCAGAAGGTCGCTGATTCGCGGGGAATTCCGAACGTGTTCGGTGATGTCGCAGAAATGCTCGCCAGCGATATCGACGCGGTTTCCGTCATCGTTCCCAACAAATTTCATGGTCCCCTCGCAATGCAGGCTCTCCAGGCTGGCAAACACGTGTTCTGCGAGAAGCCACCGGCCCTCAGCGCCCCTGAGGTGGAGGAGATGATCCAGACTGCCAACGCCTCCGGAAAGCGCCTGATGTTCAACTTCAACAACCGCGCCCGTCCCGAAAGCTATCAGATGAAGTCCTACGTGGATGATGGAACCATCGGGCGAATCAACTCGGCTCAGGCAAAGTGGGTCCGCAGAACCGGAATCCCCGGCTTTGGCGGATGGTTCACAACCAAGGCCATGGCTGGTGGCGGCCCGTTGATCGATCTCCTGCACATGATTGACCTTGCCATGTATTTCATGGGATACCCGGAGCCAGCTCACGTCATGGGCCAGACCTTCAGCGATTTCATCACCGACAAAAACTTCAAGGGACCGTGGGGACTTCCCGACGTGGCCGGCGGAATGACGGACGTGGAGGCTGCTGCTCACGGCTTTGTGTCCTTCAAAACCGGTCAGGTCCTCTCTCTTCAGGTCTCTTGGGCCGAAATGGTGAAACGAGAGGAAGTTTCCGTCGTCTTCCAGGGCACCGGTGCCGGAGGAAAAGTCGAGCGTCTCTTCGGGATTGATGGCTTTGACGAAACCGCCATCGACACTTGTGAGCTCTACGTTCAGGAGAACGGTAATTCCGTGAATCGCACCATCGTCACGGAAGCTTGCGAAGACATGGGAAGGATTCGCTCCTCCTCCAACTTCATTTTGGCCATCGAAGGTAAGGAAGCGCCTCTCAACACTCCGGATCAGGCGTTGTCTCTGATGAAGGTGATTGACGCGATCTACAAGTCTGCTGAGACCGGCGCACCGGTTGCCTGCTGATTTTTCGCCTCAAGGCAGCTTCTGCTCGAAAGGCAGTCCCCTTCCCCCTCGTGTTGAGAACGCCTCTATGCGTTTTCTCTTCACCGTCATCTTCTGTTGCCTGATACACTCTGCTTCGGCGGAATCCGTCAGCTTTCGCAACGATGTGCTGCCGATCCTCAGTGGTGCCGGTTGCAATGCTGGCGGCTGTCATGCCAAACAGGGAGGCCAAAATGGCTTTCACCTGACGATTTTCGCGTTTGATCCCATCGCGGATTATCGCGAAATCGTGCACAACGCCAAAGGCCGCCGCGTTTTTCCAGCTTCGCCAGACGAAAGCCTGCTTCTGCTGAAGGCAACTCAACAAGTTCCACACGAGGGAGGCGAACGCTTTGCCGTCGGATCTCGCCATCACCGGATTTTGCGCGATTGGATCGAGCAGGGCATGCCCTTGGAGATTCCGGGGGAGCCCAGCCTGGATCGGATTTCGGTCGCACCGGAACAGGGACGCTTTCAAAAAGGTGAAACCCAGCAATATGAGGTGACCGCTCATTATTCGGACGGCTCCACCCGCGTCGTGACCGATCTGTCCGAGTTTCAATCGCCGGACCAGGGAATCGTGGCGGTGGATGAAAACGGCCTCGCCCAAATCGGCTCAGTATCAGGAGAAGGTGTCATCATTGTCCGGTATCTGGACCGCGTGGAAATCGCCCGAGTTGCCGTTCCTCCGGGAACCACGCTGCCAACGTCAACCTACGCGTCCTTACCAAAGCGGAATCGAATTGATGAACTAACCTATGCCAGACATCAGGAGCTGGGTCTTCGAATCTCCGAACCAGCCGAGGACTTCGAATTTCTACGGCGCGCGTCGCTGGATGCAACAGGTCGGCTCCCCAGCGTCGACCGGGCTCGCTCCTTCTTGTCCGATCAAAGTGCAGACCGACGCGAGCGACTGATTGACGAACTTCTCCGCGATCCAAATTGGGCCGATTATTGGGCGACAAAGCTGGGCGATCTTCTGCGCCCCAACACTCAGAGAGTCGGTGTCAAACCCGTCTACTTGCTGGATCGCTGGATTCGCGCCAAACTGCGAGCCAATACGCCCTGGGATCAATTGGTCAGGGAATTGCTTCTCGCGACCGGAAGTAGTCACGAATTCGGCCCCGTCGCGGTTCTGCGCAACAAGCGCGAGCCCGATGCCCTGGCGAGTTATGTCAGCCAGGTTTTTCTCGGGGTCCGCCTGGATTGCGCCAAGTGCCATCATCATCCCAGCGAGAAATGGAGTCAGGATGATTACTACCAAATGGCCGCGTTCTTCTCGGACATGAAGCGCAAGGGACAGGGCATTTCCGCCCCGATCTCCGGTGAACCCGAGTTTTGGTGGTTTGAAGCGGGTGGTGAAGTCCGGCACCCGGTCACCGACGCCGTCATGATCCCGAAACCTCCTGAAGGTCCGGTTTTCAGCGATATCCCTGCCGACCAAGACAAACGAAAAGTCCTGGTCGATTGGATGACCAGCCCGAATAACCCATTTTTTGCCAAGGCGATCGTGAATCGAGTCTGGGGCGAGTTTTTTGGCCGCGGCATTGTTCACCCGGTGGATGATTTCCGAGCTTCGAACCCAGCCGTTAATGAGCCTCTTCTCGACTGGTTGGCCGAGGACTTCATCGAAAACGGTTTTGATCTTCAACATCTCATGCGTCGAATTCTGAATTCGCACGTTTACCAAATCAGCTCGATTCCCAACGAGACCAATTTGATCGATTTGCGTCATTTTTCCCGGTCCTATCGCCGCCGTCTCCCAGCAGAAGTGCTTCTGGACGCGGTCTCAGATTTCACCGGTGAAGCGAACACGTTTCAGGGAGTCGCCTCCCAATCCCGATCCGTCACCACGTGGAACAACAAGCTCCCGTCGACCTTTCTCGATACCTTCGGGCGTCCGGACTCGAGCGCCGACTGTCCCTGTGAAAGGGATCCAAACCCCACCATGACGCAAACCCTTCACCTGATGAACTCGACGCAGCTCGAGACCAAAATCACCCAAGCTGGTGGCCGGATCTCTGAACTTGCCGCGAGCGACAAAGAACCCACCGAAATCATCGAAGAACTCTACCTTGCTGCGTTCTCCAGACTTCCAACGATCGACGAGATCAAGATCGCCGCGAACCGATTCAACCAGCCTGAATCAAGTCGACTGGATGCCGTTCATGATATCGCGTGGGCGTTGATGAACTCGGCCGAATTCGTGCTCAATCACTGATTCTGAATCTCCTCATCGATCGCATATTCCTCCAGGATACTGCGCGTGACGTATTTTAACGCCGCTTCGTGAGTCGCATGAAGAAATACCGGGGGAGCATAGCCGGCATCCAGCGCCTCCTTCCACCGCGAAGCACAAATGCACCAGCGATCGCCATCCTTCAAACCGGGGAATCCATATTCGGGAACAGGTGTGGACAGGTCATTTCCTGCTTCCTTGGAAAAACGGAGAAACTCCTCGTTTACTTTGATGCAAACGGCGTGGCATCCGTGGTCTTCGTCGCCAGTCGAACAGTTTCCCGTACGATAGAATCCGGTGAGAGGCTCCACGCTGCAGGGAATCAAAGGTTCGCCATAGACATTTCGATCTGGGTGCATGGAGTCAATGAAGCTTCGCATCCTTTCCTGACAAGATCTTTTCATGGGGAGCAACCAGCCTCTCTTTGGGCCGGAATTCCTTGACGAGCGCGAGCGATCATCCGAAATGGACGTGCCGCCAGACAATATGAACCGAATCGATTCCACTTTTGCGAAACTGAAAGAAGCGAACCAATCCGCATTTGTGGCCTACATCGCGGCCGGAGACCCGAACATGGAAACGACCAAGGCTCTCGCGATTGAGTTTGACCGCATTGGGGTGGACATTTTGGAACTGGGAGTACCGTTTTCAGATCCCATGGCGGATGGCAGCGTGAACCAGGCGGCGGCAGAACGCGCCCTCGAGGCTGGGGCGACCGTCCCCGGCGTGTTTCAGGTCATTCGGGAGATCCGCAAGGAATCAGAGATCCCAATCGTGTTGTTTGCCTACCTCAATCCTGTTTACAGTTACGGATTCGAGCAATTTTTTCACGACGCGGAAGAAGCTGGAGCCGACGGAATTCTCCTTTTGGATCTGCCCCCCGAAGAGCAGGCGGCCAATCAGGAGATGGCCAACGTAAAGGGCCTGCAATGCATCCGCCTCATCGCGCCGACCACGCCTCCGGATCGGATTCTCTCCATCGCGAAGCAGGCTGAAGGCTTTATTTACTACGTCTCGCGCGAAGGAGTCACCGGAGTCCAAACCACGCTTGCCAAAGGACTGGAAGATCAAGTTGCCAAGATTTGTTCAGCCTCTTCGGTTCCCGTCGTCGTCGGTTTCGGGATCTCCCAACCCGAGCAAGCCGCCACCGTGGCGAAATGTGCCGACGGCGTCGTTGTCGGCAGCGGTATCGTCAAGACCATCGCCGAGAATCTGGACTCGAACGAACTCATCTCCAAGGTTTCCGCATTCGTCCAGCCCTTGGTCGACAGCACCAAATCAGCAAGGGCTTAGGCCGGAGCTTGTCCCGTTCGCGTTCCGATAGTTGGCGGTCGCCAATTCGGAACTTGCATCTCTTTCTGTCAGGCTGCTAAGCTGTTCCCGTTTCCAGGTTAGGAGACTCCCATTAACTGCGTAGCTATGATCATTTTTGGAACCCGAGGCATCACCACCACTCCCCAACGCGGCGAATTTCACTGCCCACAATGCGGGGACACCCGAGCCTACAATTGGAAGCGGGTTCGCCGCTTTTTCACCCTCTATTTCATTCCCGTCATTCCGCTCGACCAACTGGGCGAATATATCGAATGCCCCAGTTGCCAGGGAACCTTTGATACCCGCGTCCTCGAATACGACCCAAGCCACGAAGCGATTCAAATTCAGGCGTTGTTCCACGCCTCAATCAAGCAAGTGATGATTGGGATGCTTCTGGCTGACGGAGTCATTGATGATTCTGAAGTGGCCATGGTGCTGCAAATTTACAACGAATTGACCGGATCCGAACTCCCGGAATTGGAGTTGAGGGAGGAAATTACGCAGATTCAAGCGCAACAGATCGATTGCCTTGAGCTGGCGAAACATTTGGCGCCAACCCTGAACGATAACGGCAAGGAGATCACCATGAAAGCAGCCTATCGGATCGCGGCGGCGGATGGAACGGTGGATCCCTCAGAAATCAGCCTGCTCATGAAAATCGGACAGGCTCTCCAACTTTCGGCGACGCACGTCAAAGGCATCATGTCCGAGTTCCAGCAGGGAGCGATTGCTCACCAAAACCCACCCCAGCCGCCGGCACTTCAATGAGGCCCCGTCGACCTGCGCAAAGGGTGACCGTAAATCATCACGGGAATCAATTGGGCCGGGTCGCCGACAAGTCGCCAGGGCGCACCGCGACAATGTCTCGCACTTGACGGTCAGTCTCCGATGCACTCTGAAAGCTGCAAGGGCGACGAAGGATTTCGAGAAATCCGGCGCTCAAAGTATGGAAAAGCTGGTAGTCCGACAGCCTGAAATCCTCGTCAAGCTTGCTGCCTCTCTTCATGCCTTCGCGCAGCTGCTGGATCAACTGCCGGAGGAGTCCGAGGTTCCGGCGATCGTCCTCCGATAGGGAGCGGCTGCTCGCCAGTTTAAGAAGGAGAGCCTCAAATTCCCCC
>TARA_R110002096_G_scaffold238581_10_pt1 | contig 18564 bp, 18 predicted proteins | sample TARA_R110002096 | Tara Oceans TARA_R110002096 (sample SAMEA4397295) | marine metagenome | biome: Polar Biome; feature: [DCM] deep chlorophyll maximum layer (ENVO:01000326); material: water (ENVO:00002006), including particulate matter (ENVO:01000060) such as... | depth 35 m
CTGGGCCTACTACACCATGATGTTCTGTAATGTGGTGGCGCCGCAGTTGTTCTGGATCCCGTGGTGCCGCAAGAATCTCCTGGTCGTGATGGCCGTCTGCATGTGCGTGAACGCGGGAATGTGGTATGAGCGTTTCGTGATCATTGTTACGACGTTGGCTCGAGATTTCCTGCCCGCTCAATGGGGGCACTACGAGCCCACCTGGGTGGAGATCGCCATGTTTGTTGGAACTCATGGTCTCTTCCTCTTCCTCTTCTTCATGTTTGTCCGTTTCCTGCCGATGATCGCAATTAGCGAGGTCAAAGGCGTACTTCCGAAATCCCAAGTCCACTAACATTGAGCGATTCCGAGAAATTAACCAGAGCCTGGGGCTATGTGGCGGAGTTCGAAAGCCCGAAAGCGGTTTTCGATGCTGCTAAAAAGTGTCGTGAAGAGGGATTTAAGCGATGGGATGTCCATTCGCCGTTCCCGATCCACGGGATGGATGCCGCGATGGGATTGGGGCCCTCCTACCTTTCAAAGTTCGTCTTCTGCGGAGGACTTTTTGGGACGTTGACAGCCCTGGCCCTCCAGTTTGGAACGCAGGTTGGCCTTTATCCGACGATTGTTCAGAACAAGCCGGCGAACCTTTGGACGATACCGGCGTTCTTCCCAATCACGTTTGAGCTGACGATTCTGTTCGCCGCATTCACCATTCTTTTTGGCCTGTTGATCATCATCAAGCTGCCGAGACTTCATCATCCACTGTTTGGATCCAAGTCCTTCACCAAGTTTTCGGACGACGGCTTCATTATCGCGATCGAAGCGCGGGATCCCAAATTCTCCAGGGAGAAAACCAAGGAGTTTCTCCTCTCCGTGGGAGCGACCGAAGTTGAACTCGTGGAGGAAGAACTCTGAGACTTTTTTAGGAACAATGCGCTGGTTTTTCCTCATTACTTTTCTATTTGCAGTCCTCTGGGTCGGCCTTTGGGGCTGGCAGGGACAGACGTCGACCAATAATCCGGTCGAGGTGTTCCAGGACATGGATCATCAATACAAACTGCGTCCCCAGAAGCAGAGCGACTTCTTTGCTGACGGAATGGTCAGTCGCAAGCCGGTGGAAGGAACCGTTCCCATGGGATACGTGGTTCCGGACAAGGCGATTTCCAAAGGTGGAAAGACCGATCCCCGGCTTGGCTTGTCCAATGACTACTACAGCACGGGACTGATCGGAGAGTTTTTCGGCTCCGGATTCCCTGAAGGGATTGAGGTCAGTGAGGACTTGCTGGATCGCGGTGAGCAGCGATTTGATATCTATTGCAGCGTTTGTCACGGGATGAGCGGTTACGGGAAAGGGGTTGTCGCCTCGTTCTGGTTGGGAGGAACACTTCCGCCGACCGCGAATCTGATTGATCCGAGAGTTGCTGAAATGCCGGAGGGACAGATTTTCCACACCATCACCAACGGGAAAGGCCTGATGGGGCCTTATGGAGGAAATATCCCGCCAAATGATCGCTGGGCGATTGTGGCCTATTTACGTGCTCTTCAATTGAGCCAGAAGGCAGATCTGAAAAATCCGAAGGTGAAGGCTGCCTTCGATGCCGCAGCCCAGAGCACCGAATCTACTCAATGAGCGCCCACAAATCTGTTAAAGACCTCCCGAAAGGTGGAGAAAAGATCGACGGCAGCAAGGTTGCTGGAGCCAAGATGTTGTTTGCCCTGCTTGGGGTGATCGGCTTGGGAGGTATCCTGATTGCTTTCTTCATGGACGGTGAAAGTCATGAAGACGTTGCCGACCAGGCATCCTATTCTTATTTGTTCGCCTTTACCTTTGCTCTCACTTTGGGAATGGGCGGTTTGTTTTGGACCATTCTGCATCACGCGACCAACTCGGGATGGGGGATTTCAGTCCGTCGCCAAATGGAGAACATCATGGGGCTGCTGCCGTGGGTGTTCGTGCTTTCGATTCCTTTTTGGATTCCCAGCATTCGCGAAGATCTCTGGGAGTGGGAAGCCAAGGCGGTAAAACTGAAGGCTGAGGCCGGGAAGCTTGTTTCAGGTCACCTTGCGACGGAAAATGCTGAGTGGTCCCATCAGGTAGAGGATCTCAAGGGAAAAATCGCCGAACGAAAGGCATTGCTCGGAAATCTTGAGACGGGTGGGGGCGTAACGCCCGGAGACCTTGAGGCGATCAAGGAACAAAGCATCGATCTCGAAGCAAAACTCGCGGTGCTTGAATCTGAGAAGCCGAATGCGAAGTCGGTTCTCAAACACCTGATGAAAGTCGGTGATGAAGAGCATGGTCTTCAGGGAGATACCCTTTTGACGGAGAAATGGTTCTTCTACTTTAAGGACACCAAATTGCGCCTCGTTCTCTACACGGTCATTTTCGTGCTGATCGTCTATCTTCTAAGAAGTTGGTCGATTCGAAACGATAAGATCGCCGGAGAGGACTTGTTCAAACGCTCTCGTTACTGGAGCTGCTTCTTCCTGATTCCGTTTGCGGCTGGCTACACCTTCATGGTGATCGATTTCCTCATGTCCCTGAACTACAAGTGGTTCTCGACCATGTGGGGAGTTTACCTGTTTGCCGGCGCCGCCCTCAATGGGATGGGACTGTTGGTAATTGTTATCACCTGGTTGCGCAGCAAGGGTTATCTGAAGGAAGTCGTCAGTGACGAGCACTATCACCTGATGGGGAAACTGATGTTTACCTTCTGTGTGTTCTGGGCCTACATCGCATTCAGTCAGTATTTCTTGATTTGGTATGCCAACATTACGGAAGAGACGGAATTCTTCCTCCTGCGGAACAGCGGCGAGTGGCGAACTGTGAGTATGGCCCTCGTGGTGGGACACTTCTTCATCCCGTTTGTGATTCTTCTATGGCGGGGTGTGAAGAAGAAGGCCCATTTGATTTGCACGGTAGCGGTTTGGAACCTGGTGATGCACGTTGTTGATGTTTACTGGATCGTGATTCCCGAGCGCGCACCGAGCCTGAGTGCCTTGGCTCATTCTAAAGAGCCTGTTCTCTGGTATCCAGGAGCTCTCCTCTTTGATCTTTTAGCCTTGGTCGGCGTTGTCGGTGTCTTGGGATACGTTCTCATCCACATCATTCAGAAATCGAGTCTCTACCCCTGTGGTGACCCTCGGTTGGAAGAGTCAATTAACGTTGTGAACTAGAATTTCGATGAGTAAGCAACTTCATCCCGCAGACAAACCACTTCTCAGACTCGGCGCCTATCTTGGCGGTTTCGTCGCCATTTTCGCTTTCGCTTTGTTGGGGCTCCTCATTGCCAAAGCTCCCGTTCGAAGCAGCGAACCTTCCTTTTCGGAGGAGACAGCCAATGCTCGGAAAGCGATCGCTGATAAAGTCAAGGCAGCAGATGTCGCTGCCCTTACCGAGCCGGAGTTGATTGATGAAGCTTCCGGGGTTGTTCGAATTCCGATTGCAGCGGCCAAAGACGTGGTTCTTGAAGAACTCCAGAGCCTGAAGCCGAAGAAGTCTGCCATTCCCCTTCCGGGTTCGGCTGCCGCAACCAAGCTCATGCAAGAGCAGTCCGCGCCGGCTCCAGCAGCCAAAGCTGAGCCAAAGGAGGAAGCGCCCAAGAAACCCAAGGCCAAACCACAAGCAGCGGAGAAGAAAACGCCTGCTGCTGCGGAGCCGAAGCAACCAAAGAAGCCTCAGCAAAAGCCGAAGGCGGACGCTGTGCCGACGGACGAGGCCAAGCCTGCTTCCAAGCCTGAAACTCCCGCGAAACCATCAAACCCGCAGGGTTAGTTTTTATGAGTTCCGATACCAACGAAATCGATATTAACCTTCGCGCGCAGATTGATCGCTCACTGCGCTTTCCGTTGCTATTTTTCTTCACGAGCGCCGCTGTATGGTTGGTTTTCGGCACGGCGTTGGGGTTTGTCAGCTCCTTGAGCTTGAATTTCCCCGGCCTGTTTGAAGGATGCGCGTTCCTGTCCTACGGCCGGGTCTTTCCAGCTCAAATGAATGCGCTGGTATACGGTTGGGGAATGCAGGCCGGTTTTGGAGTCGCCCTGTGGATTATGGCTCGTTTGAGTCGCTCCACCTTGAAAAACCCGGCGACAGTCATCGTCGCCGGCCATGTCTGGAATGCGATGATCCTGTTTGGCTTGTTCTCGATCCTTTTTGGTTGGGGGACTTCAATTATGTGGTTGGATTTTCCGAAGGCCTTCGCACCTGCCGTGGTCGGAACCTTTATCGTGATCATGATCTGGGCGTTGGGAATGTTTGCGGCACGCCGCGACCGCGAAGCCTACGTATCCCAATGGTACATTCTCGCCTCTATTCTCTGGTTTCCTTGGATTTACCTCACCGCCAATTGGTTCATCCACATTGATGAAGGTGCGGCCGTGATCAAGGCTGGGATTGATGCCTGGTATGTCAGCAACATGATTTACATGGTGCTCGCCCCAATCGCGTTGGCTTCTGCCTACTATATTGTTCCCAAGGTCATTGGTCGGCCGATCTATAGCAACAGTATCGCAGTGTTTGGATTTTGGACGCTGGCGATTTTCGCCGGTTGGACGGGGATGAATCGAATCATGGGCGGGCCTCTTCCGGCTTGGATGCCCACCTTTGGAAGCGCCGCTGCCATATTCCTGCTCATTCCTGCGTTGGCAGTTGCCTTTAACCTGGTAAAGACGCTCGGTTCACGTTCGGATTGGATCAGCTACAGTCCTTCGTTGCGATTCACCATTTTCGGAGTCTTCGCCTTTGTCGTGACCGTGGCGCTCGGCGCGATCATGTCCATCTTCCCTGCCGGAAAGATCTTTCAATTCACTCATGCGCAGGCCGGCTACGACCTGCTCGCGGTATATGGGTTTTACTCAATGACCATTCTTGGTGCGATCTACTTTATCGTTCCCCGGATTGTCGGTTGCGAGTGGATCAACGGGGGCTGGATTCGATTCCATTTCTGGTTTTCGGCCTATGGAACCATCGCCATTGTGGCGTTCATGGTGTTCGCCGGCATGGCCCAGGGTTACATCATCAACAACTGGGGAGAGGATTTCTTAACCTCCGTCGAACGAGGAAAGCCCTACTTGGCTTCGCTCTGTTTGGGATGGGGACTCATCGTTATTTCAAACATCGCCTTCCTGTTTCACCTCGGTCTGATGGCGATTAAGCGCGGCCGAACCGATGAGGTCGGGCCGACCTTGATTCATAAACAGCCAGAGGATTACTTTGCAGAAACAGAACTAAGCAAGGAAGGAGCAAACGCATGAACAGTTTTCGCGGTTTCATTTTATGTTTAGGGGCAACTTTCGCCCTCCCTTGGATCTTCCTGATCGTGGTTCCTTTCAAGGCGACCTCCAATCTGGATGTCGTAGAGTTTGAGGTCGAAGGCGAGAAGGTGACCTATCCACCAGCGCGTGTCGGAGCCGTTCGCGGCGCGGAAGTTTATGCCAGGAATGGTTGCGCCTACTGCCATACACAGATGGTTCGGCCAACGTATGCCGGGACTGATATGTGGAGACCCGGTTGGGCTGGAAGAGGGGGCGAGGAATCAACCCTGCGTTCCACCATCCCACAAGATTACCTTGGAGAGAAGTATGCTTATCTGGGAGCCTTGCGCCACGGACCTGATTTGAGCAACGTCGGTTGGCGGATCACCGACCGGAAATGGCACTACGAGCATTTGTATGATCCTCGCTCGATCAAACCGACAACCATCATGCCGAGCTACCGCAACCTTTTCGAGAAACGCCGGGTGATTGGGCAGCTCTCCGCAGATGCGATCGAGACGTTTGAGAAGAATGGCGAAACCTGGGAAGTGGTTCCCAGCAATGACGCAAAGTCTCTGGTCGATTACTTGATGTCGCTGAAGAAGGACTTTCTCGTACCCGACAGTCTTGCAGCAACGAAATAAATGGCGATGGACGAAGATCACAATCAGAACTTGGATTACGGCGAACGCTCAAGCGTTGCGGATTTGAACTCAGCGGTGAAGCGTGAAAAATCGGAGCCTACCGCAGGGTTGGAGCCCGTTTCGATCTGGGCTTTCATCATTGCGGGATTGGTGATGGTCGCTGGCGGTGCCTACCTCGGCGCGTATTCAGCGGGTGGCTTGAGCATGAAGAACACTTACGCGGTTGCCAACTACGTTCCAGCGGAACGCCCGGTGCTTGAAGGATCTGTTGTGGTCGAGGATACGCGACCTTGGATTGACAAGTGGATGGCTGGTGGGAAATCCGTCTATGCCACCTGTCAGGCTTGTCACCAGACCAACGGAAACGGGATGCCTGGCCAATTTCCTCCTCTTGGCGATTCAGAGTGGGTGGTGAACGGCACTGAACGACTTGGCGCAATCCTGTTTCCCGGGATTCAAGGGCCGATGAGCGTCAAAGGATCGACTTACAATGGGTTGATGCCAGCCCAAGGCGCAATGTTAAGCGACAAGCAGATCGCACAGGTCATGACCTATATCCGCCGCAGTTTCGGAAATGATGCGTCTGTTGTGACGGAAGAAATGGTGAAGAATGCGCGGGCCAAGTATGGTTCCCGAACCGCACCATGGTCCGAAGCAGAACTTCTGGAAATTCCTCAAGACGCGATGCTTCCGGGCGCTGAAGTTGATTTGCAGACAGGGGAGCCGTTGGGAGGCGGGGAATCTGGAGGTGACGAACCTGCATCGGACGTATAGGATGCGTCCCGCTTGCCTCGAGATACGAAACAAGTAAGCCTAGAAGAACAACCACCATTTTTTCATGAGTTCGACGACCGAATCTGCTGCTGGCCACGGCCACGACGATCACGACCACCACGATCCTTCGTTCTGGCAGAAGTACATTTTTTCGACCGATCACAAGGTAATCGGAATCCAGTACGGAATCACCTCGCTGGTCTTCATGGCGTTTGGATTTTTCCTCATGATGGTGATGCGATGGAGCATCGCGTATCCTGACCAACCACTTCCCCTGGTCGGGAACTGGCCGTTTTTCCGGAATTGGATTGGCGAAGACGGATTGGTGACTGGTGAGCTTTACAACATGTTTGGGGCCATGCATGGCACGATCATGGTGTTCCTGGCCGTGGTGCCTCTCGCGTTCGGGGCTTTCGGGAACTACGTGACTCCTCTGCAAATTGGAGCCCCGGATATGGCGTTTCCCCGCTTAAATATGGTGAGTTATTGGTCTTACCTGTTTGGCGGAATCTTGATGCTGACAAGCTTCTTCCTGACCTCTGGTGCCGCCAAGGTGGGTTGGACAAACTACTCACCGCTCGCCACCACGACAGACCTTCATTTCCGCGATAAGTTCTGGACCGGGCAAACCCAGTGGCTCGTTGCGATGGTCTTCTTGATCAGCTCGTCACTGTTGGGCGCGGTCAATTTCATCACCACCATCATCAACCTCCGTGCGCCGGGAATGACCTGGTTTCGGATGCCCTTCTTCTGCTGGGCACAGTTGGTGACCGCCTTTCTCCTGCTGCTCGCGTTCCCGCCACTGGAAGTGGCCGCAGTGATGCAGCTGATGGACCGTCTTGCCGGAACCAGTTTCTTCGTCCCGACCGGATTGGTCGTTGGAGGATCGCTCTTTGATTCTGCCGGCGGCGGTAGTCCGTTGCTCTATCAGCACCTGTTCTGGTTTTTGGGACACCCGGAGGTTTACGTTTTGATCCTACCAGCGATCGGAATTGTTTCGGAAGTTGTCGTCAACAATACCCGAAAGCCTCTCTGGGGGTATCGGACCATGGTCGGAGCCGTGATGGTGCTCGGATTTCTGAGCTTTATCGTATGGGCCCACCACATGTATCTCACGGGAATGGGGACCGCGATATCGACGTTCTTCCAAACCACGACGGTGCTCATTTCTGTTCCGTCGGTGATACTGATCACCTCCCTCCTCATTTCGATGTGGGGTGGTTCGATCCGCTTCACGATGCCCATGCTCTGGGCGACCGCTTTCATTCCCATGTTCGGAATTGGAGGTCTTACCGGGTTGCCTCTGGCGTTTAACCTCATCGATCTTCACCTTCACGATACCTACTACGTCATCGGGCACTTCCATTACGTCGTCGCGCCGGGAACCATTTTCGGGCTGTTTGCCGGCATCTACTATTGGTTTCCAAAACAGACGGGGAGACAGATGAACAAACTCCTCGGCCACCTCCATTTTTGGCCATCGCTCATCTGTATGAACCTGATTTTCGCGCCGATGTTTATTCAGGGCATGTCAGGAATGCACCGCCGAGCGTTTGATGGCGGGGCTGCCTACGAGCAGATCGCAAGTCAGGTTTACTTGGGAGCGGATCATCCGTTGGCAAGAATGTTCAATGCCTTCTTCAAGAACGGTGCCCACCTACCCGTCGAGGTGATTGACCTGAACCTGGTGACCTCTTTTGGGGCGTTCGTCCTCGCCTTGGCTCAGATCCCATTTGTGGTGAATTTCTTCTGGAGCATGTTCAAAGGAGGGAAGAGCACCGAGCGCAATCCCTGGCAGGCAACTACCTTGGAGTGGGCCTGCCCAACGCCTCCTCCTCACGGGAATTTTGACAAGGACCCGGTGGCTTATCGCGATCCTTACGAATACAGTGTGCCTGGAGCTGAGTCAGACTACACTCCACAGTTTGAGCCTGATCCAGCCGAGGTTACCGAACCTGAAAAGAAGGATGCTGCGGCTTCCTAGCTCGCAGAACGCAGTCTAGTGACAAGATAGAATAAGATGGAAATTCCATACACCGTCAATCCCCGTCGCGATACGGGCCTCTTCAATGCAAAAGTTGGCATCTGGCTGTTTTTGGCATCAGAGGTGATGCTCTTTGGGGGATTGTTCTCCGCCTACATATTCCTGCGCACCGGCGTTCGTGAAGGCGTTGATATTCCTTGGCCGAACGGACTCGACGTCCATGGCTGGATGTACTGGATCGGGTTCATCAACACCCTGATTTTGATTGCCTCGAGTGTGTTCGTCGTCATGGCGTGGGCGCAACTCAAGCTTCGGAATTACGGCAAGTATCAGCTCTACATGGCTGGCGTGTTGATCTGTTCCGCTCTCTTCATGGTCAACAAGGGCTATGAATACAACTCCAAGCTGAATCATCACTTCGGCATCTATCTCACGGATGGGACGCTTCTGGATGGTGCCCTCGTTAAGGATGAAAAGCATGGCATCAAGGGCGACGAAATTGTTTTCCAGGCCGATGAGGTGGATTTTGCCTTGGTTGGGACTGGTGTGTTTGGAAAGGCCGATCCCTACTTCCTCGATTTCGCAGAGAACAAGGATCTGACCTATGACATCCAACTCTTCAAAGCGGAGTCGGCGGATGGAAAACTGGAGTTCGTGGAAGGCGAAATGAAGTCAGGTTTGTCGGCCGACCTTATCCCCGGCGTGCTTGATGTTCATATTGCGGAGTTGGAGAAAGCGGCTGCGGCAGATGCCGTCGAGCGGAAGAAGGCTTTGAAGCAGAAGATTCGCGAAGCTGAGGGAGCTGCAAAGATTGCCCTTCAGAGGGAATTGGCTCTGCTCCGTCCCATCAAGATTCCAGGCAAGGTCGTTGGAAAGCCTTCCGAGCCTGCCAACTACGTATTTAAGCGGAAGGAAATTTTGGGCGGTAAGCCAGGCAAGGAATCGATCGCATTTTTCCGCGGCAATGGGCTGCGGGGAACCTTGGTTGATGACACCGTGGATATCGAGGTTCACACCATCGATCTTCAAATGGTGGCGGTGGATACCGAATCGATGGCCTGGGGCAATGACATTTGGTCTCATGGCGAAGGCGAGGCGATGAAAGAAGGCTACCTCCATCACAAGGCGGAAGCGGAAGAGCACTACCGGGAATTCATTCAGCAAGGGTATTTCCCGGCTGACAAGATTTACCGCTGGCATCACGCACATGCGGCTCACTCCAAAGCCGAGACCGGAGGAGAGGACAGCCACAGCGAGTATTCAGTCGTTTCTGTTCCCGGTGATCAGGTGAGAAGGATGGGGAACCATGGACCCAAGTTTGGCCCTTACTATGCAATTTACTTCACGATGACGGCCTTACACGGACTTCACGTGGTTGGTGGAGCGATTGTGCTTGGCTATTTCCTCTTCTTTGGTCGGAAGCTCTACAAGAAGAATCCTGAACACCTTGCCAACCGCGTCGAGGTTGGAGGTTTGTTCTGGCACTTTGTGGATCTGGTTTGGATCTTCCTCTTCCCGCTCTATTATCTCCTTTAAGTCATGGCAAGTTCACCCGAAGAAATTCGTAAACACATCAACACCTACTGGAAGGTTGGTGCCGCGCTCTGCGTGTTCACCTGCATCACCCTTGCGCTGGGGATTTGGCATCCGTTTGATTTTGGTTTTCCCGGTGTCGACACCATCGATATTGTTGTGGGTTTGTTGGTCGCCACCATCAAAACCAGCTTGGTGATGCTGATCTTCATGCACTTGAACCACGAGCGGGGTTTGATCTACAAGACCCTCCTGTTCACCGTTGCGTTCGCCATTAGTTTGATGGGCCTCTCGTTGTTTGCGAAGGCTGACCCGATCAAAGCGCATTCCGATGTTACGGTAAAAGTGGACCGCGAAGGCGAGAAGGAACGTATTATTGGTAGTGCGAACCAACCTCACTCCGATTCGACGAAGGAGAGTTCCCACTAAGGAAACACCCATCCGAAACTTCCAACCATGAGTCTGAAGCAATTCCATGTCTTTTTCATCACACTAGCAGTGCTCTGCACGTTTAGTTTTGGTGTTTGGGCACTCTTTGCTCCATCAGACATCGTGGGAACATGGGGAAGAGTGGGTGGTTTCTTAAGCGCCGCCATCGGAGTTGCCCTGGTTCCTTATGGCATCTGGTTCGTCCGGAAATCGAAGAACATCATCACGTAATCGCACGCGGCCACCCCTGACCTATACTTCCCATGGACCTTCTTAATTTAGATACCATTCTAGCCTGTCCCGCTTGCCGGTTTAATGACTCCAGTGTAACCCAGGCCGCCAATCTTGCGATCGGGGTCATGGTGATGGTGGTTTTTGGAGTTCTCAGTGCCTTCATAGCCTTTATTGTCAAACTAGCAAAGGGCGAGCGCGCTGTAGCCGCCGTGGAAACACGCCAGCATTAATTGTGTGAGACTGGCTGGGAAGCCTCAATTGATTTAGTAAAATGGATCCTATTCTTGGTTTTAGTATTAACGAACTTCTTGGACAGCCTGAGTTGGCTTCAAAGCATGGTGGTCAGATCGATCACATGCTGGAAGTCGTTCACTGGTTCATGGCCATTCTCGGAATTGGATGGACCATTTTCTTTTTCACCGTTCTCTTCAAATTCAACAAGAGGGCGAATCCGGCGGCAAGTTACAAGGGAGTAACCTCGCATTTTACGACCCACCTTGAGGTGCTGGTTGTGATTGTCGAAGTCGTTCTGCTCTTGGGTTTCGCGTTTCCACTCTGGGCCAAGCGCGTTGAGGACATTCCGAGCGAGGACGATCCCAATGTGGTGCGAGTCCGTGCTGTCGGAGAGCAATTCCGATGGAATTTTCATTATGCAGGAGCTGACGGTCGTTTTGGTTTGGTCAAGCCGGAGAACATCAACGGGACCAATCCTGTTGGTTTGGTCAACGCCGATCCGAATGCCTTTGACGACTTCCTCGCGAACGAGCTGATCTTGCCAAAGGATCGGATGTGTATTGTTCAGGTATCCTCCAAAGACGTCATTCATAACCTGGCGCTGATCCCCATGCGGATTCAGCAGGACGCGATTCCAGGAATGGAGATTCCGATGTATTTCACCCCAACCAAGACCGGTCGTTGGGACATTGTTTGTGCCCAGCTCTGTGGTGCAGGCCATGCCAAAATGGTCGCCTTTCTGGACGTTCAGGAACAAGAGGAGTTTGATTCATGGTTTACCCAGAAAACCGAATCTGCTGCTGCCAAGGCAACCGCTGCGGCTGCCCAGTAGTCTTTTCGTTGGGGATGAGACGGCCCGGGAACTCCTGGGGCTGACACTCATGATCCAAACCCGCGCGAGGCATGATGCTCGGGCTGTTGAACTATGTCTCTCGTCCTCAGAACTGCTCAAGTAGCGCTCGTTTCGGTCATCGTGCTCGTCTTTGTCGGCGCGATTGTGAGGTCATCCGGCGCTGGATTGGGATGCCCTGATTGGCCGACTTGCTGGGGACGCATCATTCCTCCCACCAAAGCGGAGCAGATCGATCCGGAGAAGCTGGACATTCCCAGATTCAAGCGATACGCGGAGCGCCACGGCATCGACCCCGACACGGTTGAGCGAGAATCGGTTCTGGGTAGCTTCAATGCGGTTCACACTTGGACGGAGTTCATCAATCGTCTCACATCGTTGCCCTTGGGGGTATCGACCCTGCTCCTGGCCATCTTCTCGTTTCGGGCAAGCCGTCATCGCAAGTGGGTAGTCGCCTTGGCTTGGTTTGCCCTCCTCGATGTTCTCTTCAATGCGTGGATGGGGGCCGAAGTCGTCCGCAGTGGATTGAAGCCGGGCATCATCACCCTTCACATGGCGCTCGCATTGCTGCTGATCTGTGTGCTGGTCACCATCACATGGTTGTCCCGCACCCCAAAGGTGTTGGACATTGGTGAAACCCGCCATCTCCGATGGGTGTCGCTTCTCTTTTTCGTCTGTCTCTTCGCGGAAGGCATCTTCGGGAGCCAGGTGCGCGAAATGACCGACCAACTGGCCAAAGCGGCTGGAGATATGCCGCGAAGTGAGTGGATTGGCGCGCTTGCCTCCACCTCCATTTACCAGATTCACCGGAGCTTTTCGTGGTCACTGCTCGTTTCCGCCGGAGCCGTGTTCTGGCTTGCCCGGCGCAGCAGGAGCGGCGCTGAGGCTTGGGAGCCCAAAGTGATCCTTGGAATCGTTCTCGCCATGATGTGCATGGGAATCATTCTCGCCCACGTTGCGATTTATCCCGTCGTTCAGGTCCTCCACGTTGGACTCACCGCAATTTTGCTTGCCGTAACCTGGAAATGGGTGCTGGAAGTCTTATCCGCCCCACGCCATGAGCACTCCATCTGATATTCCTTCTCGCGCCGATCTCGTCGAGCTCACCAAAGCTCGGTTGAGCATCATGGTGGTCGTGACAACGGGGGCCGGCTTCATCTCCGGTTGGCCTGACGAGACGCCATTCCATTTCGCGCTTCTGTTTCACACCGTTTTTGGAACGATTTTGTCCGCCTTTGGCGCCGCCGTCTTCAATCAGCTGATGGAGATTCAGGCCGACAAGAAGATGAAACGCACGGCAGACCGGCCGTTGCCTGCGGGGCGCATTCCGCCGGCTGGTGCGTTTGTGATTGGTTGGGTGTTGTCCGCCTTTGGCGTGGTTCACCTCGGTGTCAAAGTCAATACCTGGGCCGCGGTCATCGCCGGCCTTACGTTGGTGGTTTACATCTTCATCTACACGCCCCTCAAGCGCCGTTCGAGTTGGAACACGATTGTCGGCGCGGTCGCGGGTGCGCTTCCTCCGGTGATCGGCTGGGTTGGAGCGGGCCGGGGCTTGGATGCTGGAGCACTCTGGTGGTTTGCCCTGCTGTTCTTTTGGCAGCTTCCCCACTTCTTCGCCATCAACTGGATTTACCGGGAAGAGTATCAGAAAGGGGGCTTCATCATGTTGGCCAATCAGGATGACGATGGGAGCAAGACATCGCGTTGGGCGCTCATCTTTGCCGTCTCGTTGGTGCTGCTGGCGTTCGTTGCACCCGTGGCTGAAATCACGCGGTGGTGGTTTGTCTTTCCCGGAGCCCTTGCGGCGGGATGGCTCGTGATGCTGTCGCTCAAGTTCGTCAAAACGCCCGAACGTTCGACCGGACGCCGTCTCTTTTTCGGGACCTTGATCTATCTGCCGATCGTGCTTGTTGCAGCGCTGCTCGCGAAGCCGTAGCATGGTTGGCGATGGAGCCATTCGAACTCAATACGGAGCGCCTCCAATTGCGTCACCTCGGCTTGGACGACTTTGACGCGATGCGCGAGATCCAGGGCGACGACGAAACGATGAGTTTCTACGGTGGTGCGTTTTGTTCCGAGAAAACCACGAACTGGATCGAACGAAGTCTCGCTTCCTACGCAGAAAACGGATTTGGGCTCTGGGCCGTCATTCATCGCCAGGAAGCGCGCTTGGTGGGGCTGTGCGGAATCACCTATCAACTTATCGATGGGGAGCAAATCCCCGAAATCGGTTATCAGTTCAATCGCAACTATTGGGGGCGGGGTCTCGCCACGGAAGCGGCGATCGCCTGTCGAGATCATGGATTCACGGAACTGCGCTTCCCGAGGTTGGTGTCGTGGATGGCGCCGGACAACTTTCCCTCCCGCCGGGTCGCCGAACGTGTCGGAATGACGATGTGGAAGGAAGTCATCAATTCCAAAACCGGAACTCCCCATGTGGTCTACGCGATCGAGCCATGACCGCGACCTACTCGAACAACGCCGCAACATCGTCTTCCTCAAACTTGAGCTTCGCGCTTTCGCCGCCACTCAGGATTCCCTCCGCCAGAGCGGCTTTGCGTTTCTGCATCGCGACGATCTTTTCCTCGACCGTTCCTTCGGCGATCATCTTGTAAACAAAGACGGGACGTTGCTGCCCAATCCGGTAAGCCCGATCCGTTGCCTGGTTCTCGACCTGGGGATTCCACCACGGATCGTAATGAATGACGGTGTTCGCTTCCGTCAGGTTCAATCCGGTACCGCCTGCGCGGAGACTGATCAGGAAGAGGGGAACCTTGCCGGATTGAAACGCATCGACTGCCCGCCCACGATTCTGCGTGCTGCCGGTCAGCTTCACATGATCAATCTTCGCGGCGTGAAGTTGCTCTTCAATCAGCTTCAACATGCTCGTAAACTGGGAAAAAACCAGAATCCGGTGCCCGTCGCCGAGCATGTCGGGAAGCAACTCCATCAACTCGGCCAACTTCGCGCTGTGCTGCCAGGTGAGCCCCTCTTCGCCCAGTTTCGCGAGCCTCGGATCGCAGCAAATCTGGCGCAGCTTCATCAAGGCATCGAGAATCACGATTTGCGATCGAGCCAGGCCGCGTTCCGCGATTTCACTTTTCACCTTCTTGTGCATCGCCACGCGAACACTCTCGTACACATCGGCCTGCTTCCGCGTCATCTCGACGGGATGGTCGATCTCCGTCTTCGGCGGCAATTCACTCACCACTTCGATTTTCTTGCGTCGCAGCAAGAACGGCTTCACCCGGCGCGTCAGCACACCCAGCATCGCCTCGTTCTGTTCCTGCTCGATTGGAATGCGGAACTGGCGCTTGAAGGATTCCTCCTCGCCGAGGAATCCCGGCATCAGGAAGTGGAACAAACTCCACAGTTCGCCCAAGTGGTTCTCAATTGGTGTTCCGGTCAGGCAGAGGCGACGGTCGCTCTTCAGTTTGCTGAGAACTTCGGTTACTTTGGAGTTCGGGTTCTTAATGAACTGAGCCTCGTCGAGGATGATCCAGGAGTAGTTGATCTCCGCATGGCGAAACGCATCGCGACGCATCAAACCATAGGTCGTGATCACGATGTCCGCGTTCGACACCGCGCGAAACTGTTGCAGGCGATCATTCCCATGCAGGGTGATCGCGACGAGATGGGGCGCGAATTTCTCCAGTTCATCGCGCCAGTTCTTCATCAAACTCGTCGGCGCGACCAAGAGGGCAGGGCGGTCGAGCCGTCCCGCGTCTTTCTCGCTCACCAGATGGGCAATCGTCTGGAGCGTCTTCCCCAGTCCCATGTCATCCGCCAGCACCCCGTTCAATTGGTTCTCCGCGAGGAACCGCAGCCAACCCACGCCGATCTTCTGATAGTCGCGAAGCTCGGCTTGGAGCTTTTCTGGATCTGCGACCGGAGCGATCGTGATTCCGTCACGCAGAATTCGTGCAATCTGCCGCACCGACTCCGGAATCCCCGGGATTTCGCCATCCACCTCGAACAACTCCGCCAACTCCGCCGCGCGCAGCGAGCCGACCTCCATCTTCTCGCCCGCATGAAAGGGATCGCGATCGTACAGCTCAAAGATGCGTTCCACCATGGCGGCAAAGCGTTCGCCGGTGAAGACATGCGTCATCCCACCGATTGTTGGAACGAAAAACACTTGGCCTGCGATCTCATCCCGAAACTGATCCGGCGATACCTTCGCATAGCGCTTCAACAAATCGTGAACCAGTGGCAACAGATTCACCCGCTTTCCATCCACCAGAATCCCAAGCTCAAATTCAAACCAGCCCTGCTTTTCGGAAGGGCCAATCGTCACCACATTCTCCGTTGGAGCCACCGCCAACCGGCGTTGTCCCTCAAACCGAAACGTCCAACCCCGCTTCTCCAATTCACCTTGAGCGTGCGCCAGAAAATGATGCCAACGACTCTGTCCCACGGCGGGCGCCGAAGGATCGGTCGTCTCCTCTGGCGGAACCACAAAATCATTCGCCGCATCCTCCAATTCATACCCGGCGCCCACCTCCGCCAATGGCTTCAAACCCAGCTTCAACAACCATTCCGCCTCTTTCGTTTCCAAGTTCCGGTTCCGCTGAATCTCGATCAACTCGTTTTCCTGTACCGTCGTCGCAGCCGCCCGTTTCGATTGGTAACGCAGGAGATGTCCGTCGTAATCAAAAGTCAATTTCCCGACAAACAGCTTCAGTGGACAGCCCAACGCTCGGGGATAGAATTCCCGTTGGCGAATGTCGAACACCGGCCTGGGGATGACATTCGTCACCGTCCGTTTCTTGAACGCGCCGGGCTCGGGCACCTTGCACTCTGGAAACTTCTTCGCCATCTCCGCAAAAAAATGCGATGCCATCTCGGCTTCCATCTCCCCTGTATTCAGCCACGCGCAGGCCAACGTGCTCGGAAAGCCGCACTCCACCTCCATCACCTCTCCGGTCATCAAATCGACGCCCGCAAGGGGCGCAGTCGCCACAATCTCCAGGTTCGATGTTGTTTCCAGGCAGGGGCGTTGCGTCGGCAACACCGCATCCTTTCCCTTGGGATCCAGCAACTTCCAGCCCAGCTTTGCCCGCACCTTGCGCTCGCTCCAGTGGAGCGCCGTCGTCCCTTCCTCCCACACACATCGCCCCGTCCTCACAATATCCTCCAAAATCTGAAACCCCACCTTTCCCGTGAACTGAATCTGCTGTTGCTCCTTCGACGCCGCCATGTAGAGCCGCATCAAAATCCGCCGATCCTGTGCCGTCACAAACTCCTTCTTTCCCAGTCGTTGCAGCCCCTTCTTGTCATAGAGCGGCTTCGATCGTTTCAAATTCGAGCCCGGAAAGCGAATTTCACACAACGTCGCCCCATCCTCACCTGGGGTGAGCACATAGGTCATTAACTCCTCGCTGGCAGCGGCGGCAGACATCATCAACGTTCGGGAAATAGACTGCCGAGAACTATTGGAAATTCAACTGCTCTTAACTACTTTAGAGTGAAGCGCATCGTAAGTTGGATCGCCGATTTGGGGCCACAACCTCAGCCGCCAATTCCTCGAGGCGGCCAAGCCTAACGGAGCACCTGACTAAAATAGGTCGAAAAGTTAGAGACGAACTTCTTGCGCACAATTCAAGCGGCCGGGACACATCGCCCTGTCAGGAAGGAGACGTGGATTTTCACGGTCGCGGCGAGGAGCTGCTCGAGTTCCGCAACCTCCTTCACCGAATACTTCAACTCCGCGGTCGAGACCGCGATCAAGCGGGCCACCAGCTCAATTCCCAATCCCGCCTTGGCCAGGGCGTCCCGGTTCGTCTCCGGGTCGGAGCGAATGGCATCCGCGAGCTGTTCTTCGAACATTTTCAGCATCCGCTTGCGGAGATCGGGGGCGAAGGAGTAAACGAAATCCAGAAGTTCCTGCGATTCGGGGCTGGTTTGGATCAGTTTGAAGGGGGCCAGGATCCAGGCATCGAGAATGGCCGTCATCCTGGCTTCCATTCCGGAGCATTGACTGGCGTTCTCCTGCGCCTCCTGAAACGAATGGTCGATCTTCCGGGTGATCACAGCTCTGAGGATCTCTTCCTTATTGCAGTAGACCAAGTAGACGGAGGGACGCGACATCCCGGCACCGCGGGCGATGTCGCCCATGGTGGCTTTCTTGAAGCCGTAACGGAGGAACACCTCCTGGGCGGCATCGAGAATTTTGCACTGTTTTTCGGAATCCAAGAAAAACACGTTGACACTTTTTGGTAAAGTGTCAAGAATGCGCGGCGCTGACAATTTTACAAAAACTGTCAGAAGTTCTCTCCTCGCCACACTCCTCCCGCTCTCATGACTTTGAGTTCCTTTTCATTTCCAGCCGGCCTTCCGCGAAAGGCCCGTATTCTCTTGGCCGTGCTTCCGGCTGTTGCGCTCATTTCCTGCAATCCGGAGCCAGAGGGAGAACCGACCGAGACTTCTCGCCCGCGACCGGTCAAAGTCACGGCGATCCACAATGGCGGATTGGCCAAGGTGGTCGAGTTTCCCGGTCAGATCGAGCCGGTTCAGAAAGCCTGGAAGGCGTTCGAAGTCACCGGACGCATCGTCGAGATGCCGGTGAAGGAAGGGCAGGCGATCAAGAAGGGGGAGGTTCTGGCCAAGTTGGATCCGCGCGACTTTCAATCGGCTCGCGACTCGGC